>ERZ772820.1318-NODE-1318-length-19868-cov-17.940696_pt1 | contig 19868 bp, 17 predicted proteins | sample MGYA00511377_ERZ772820 | MGnify/ENA primary metagenome ERZ772820 (study PRJEB29015, sample SAMEA2737684) | human gut metagenome | biome: human gut; feature: human-associated habitat; material: faeces | place: China | collected 2012 ... | reverse complement strand
TAGGGCTATGCCCGAAACTGAAATACCCCCCGCTATGCGGGGGGATCTTTATTATACAGTGCAATTAAGTCGCTCTAACGGCTTTGCACACTCTGCGTCCCTTGCGTCCCTATCGTCCCTAAGCCGCTATTTGCCTGGGTTTTTTCAGGGACGATGGTAGGGACGGTGAAATCTTGCGTCCCTGGGCGGAGGGGCTTACGCAGTGAAATCCGTTTTAGAAAGGCTCCCTGTACGGGGTTCGGAGTTGAGCGCCGCCTGTGGCGGATGAAGTGAAACGGAGAACGGGCAGGAACAGGGAGAATTACGAACGGCAGCGAGTAAGGCGACCTTGTTCCAACCTGGGCTCGGTTTAGCTAATGACTGAGGGGTTGACGTAAACACGCATAGCCACGGGCGGGCCGCCGATGACGGCCCCTACAACGCCTAAGCGCAATTTCCCTGCATGCGTAAGCATGCTTTATCCTTCCAATTCCTTTATGAACAGCACATAGCTTTGCGGGTCAACGTATTTTTCGTCCTTGAGCAGTTCGAAGTGGACGTGGCTTTTGTCGCCGCATTCGCTTACGGCGGTGTCGCCAACGTAGCCCACTATGTCGCCCGCGTTTATTCGCGCGCCGACTTTCACGGGCGGCTCGGCTTTAAGATTGCCGTATACGGCTATCATGTCATTTGCCCCCTTTACCTCTACCATAACGCCGAGCGAATCGTCCGTGAATATCTCCGTAACGGTTCCGGCGAAAACGGCATAAACCTCGCTGCCCTTTGGCGCGGCAACGTCAACGCCCGTGTGCGTTGTCCATTGGTCAAGCGTGCGGGAATAGATAAGCTCGTTTACCGCAAAGCCCCATATCACCTCTCCGCGCACGGGCGGGCTGAGTTTTTGCACCGCGGTGGGCTTGGGCCTGGGCGGCGCGGGGGTAAAGTCCGGCATGGGCGTAGGCGTGGCCGTGGGAGAAGGGGTAGGCGTGGCGATGGGAAGCTGAGCATCGGTCAGCCTGTCGCCAATATCCGTATTCACCTCGCTCGCGGGGTCGTCAGTCTGCGCGGGGTCGGCCCCGTTTGGCTGCTTTACCGTAAGCACGGCCGAAAGCGCCGCCGCGCTTATCAGCGCCAGTGCAACAACGTATATGCCCCTTTTTTTCAGGAAACCGGCAGTAGCGGTAGTTATGCCCTTAAGGGCCGCTTTTATGGTCTTTTTCATAAAAATAGATCACCTCGTCGCATAGTATTGCCCAAATTTCATATTTTCAATCTTTTTTCACATTAGTTTGAATTGCCGTGCCGTGACGGGGCGCATTGTGTGGTATAATAACATTGCGGAGGATTCCGCACTAAGCAACCGAAAGGATAAATATATATGGCAAGAGTCAGCAGCGTTGGCGGTCAGGCCGTTATGGAAGGCGTTATGATGAAATCCCCCACGGGCGTGGCGCTAGCGGTAAGGCGCGCGGACGGCACAATAGCCACGCGCTACGATAACTGGACCACCAGGGCGCAGAAGGGCACATTCTGGGGCCTGCCCATAATAAGGGGCGTTGTAACGTTCATAGAATCGCTAACAACGGGCATGAACACATTGACCGAAAGCGCAAAGCTTGCGGGGGAAGATATAGAAGAAGAACCGACCAAGTTTGAAAAATGGCTCAGCGAAAAGCTGGGCAAGTCGGTTGAAAGCATTGTTATAGGAATCGCGGTTATATTGGCCGTGGCGCTCAGCGTGGGGCTGTTTTTCATGCTGCCGCTGGGCATAAGCTCGCTCATATTCGGCAAGGCGGCAAGCGTTGCGGGCGTGTGGAAAAGCCTTACGGAGGGACTTGTAAGGCTGATAATATTCATTGGATATATCGCGTTCTGCTCAAGCATAAAGGACGTTAAGCGCACGTTTATGTACCACGGGGCGGAGCATAAAACAATAGCCTGCTACGAGGCGGAGGAGGAGCTTACGCCCGAAAACGCCGCCAAGCATTCGCGGCTGCATCCGCGCTGCGGCACCAACTATCTGTTCCTTGTTATGGCGGTCAGCATACTGTTCTTCGCGGCGATAGGCTGGAACGCAAACTTTGCCGTCCGCCTTGCAATGCGCATAGCATTCCTGCCCGTTGTGGCGGGGCTTTCATATGAGGTGCTGCGCCTTGCAGCGCGCTATGATAATTGGCTCACGCGCATAATACGCGCGCCTGGCATGGCGCTGCAGCACCTTACCACAAAGGAACCCACCAAGGATATGCTGGAGGTTGCAATAGCCGCCTTCAATTTGGCAATGGACCCGAATTATAAGGTTGAAAACGGGGCGGAGGAGCCTGCTCAGTCCGCCGAATGAGGATATAAAAGCGAATACAGCGTTGGCTCAAGCGAAAATTCTTCCATAAGGGCCTTTGCTTCATCAAGCGCAATGCGTCCGGCGTTATCCAATGCCGGGCGTTTTTTTATTGCCCGTATCAGCAGATTCTTAGGCGTGTGGCTCAGGTCAACAAATTCCAGCACCTGCGCTTTGTAGCCGCGGCTTTCAAGCAGGTTTGCGCGTATCGCGTCCGTCATCAGCGCGGCAAAGCGCTCCTTTATTATGCCGTATCGGGTAATCAGCCTCAGCCTGTCCGATGCTATCTGCCCGTTCAGCTCATGCTGGCAGCAGGGCACGGAAAGTATCATTCGTGCGCCGCGGCATACGGCGTTATGCAGCGCATAATCGGTTGCGGTATCGCAGGCATGCAGCGTAACAATCATGTCCGCAGGGGCGTTTGCATCGTATTCTGCAATGTCCCCGCGTTCAAAATTCAGCGAATCGTAGCCGTAGCGCTTGGCGGCGGCGGAGCATTTTGCAATAACGTCAGCTTTAAGGTCAAGCCCCGTCATGTTCACCCGTATGCCCAATATGTTCACCAAATAATGATACAGCACAAACGTAAGATATGATTTGCCGCAGCCGAAGTCTATTATCCTCAGCGGCTCCGCGTTTTTGCGTTCAAGGTAGCCGTCCTCGTTTATTGCGTCGCGCACTATTTCAAGGAAACGGTTTATCTGCACGAATTTGTCCCGCATGGGGGCGGCAATGCGCCCGTCCTTGGTGAATATGCCCATGTCTATAAGCGCGGGTATGGGCTCATCCTCGCTCAAAATATATTGCTTCTTTCGGTTATGCGCCTGCTCCGGCGGCTTTGGCGAGGTGGGGGTAAGGGGCTTGAGCATATAAGTTGCTTCGTCATAGCCCTTGTTCAGCATTATAATATGCTCCCCGTCGGCGGCAAAGGCGTTGGCCTGCCTGTATGTACGGCTTGAAAGCTCCGCGGCAAGCGCGCGTTCAAGCTCATCCGCTGCAATATTTTGATGAAAAGCCTGCTTTTCGCTGTATCGGCTTATGTGGTACGCGCCGCCCTTAAGCTCGAACGTGCAGCGGCGGTATTGGGCGGCTTTAGGGGCCTTTGAAAGTATTATCCTTGTTGGCAGGGCGGCGGAGGCAAGCTTCGCGGCCTGATCTATATTTAGCTTCATATTATAAAGCGTCCTTTCGTTTATGCATGGCAATATAATACGCTAAGGCATGCCGCCGTGTCAAACAGAGCGCGAAAAAGATATATTATTGTGAAATAACGGCGCGGCTATTGCATAATGCGCCAAACGATGGCATTATAAAGAAAAAAGAACACGGAGGATGAATATGGATACGACTATGCACGGCTTCAGACTCGTTTCTTCAAGCGAACTTAAAGAAATAAAAGGCACGGCCGATATTTATAAGCACGATAAAAGCGGCCTTACAATGGTGCATCTGAACTGCGCGGATACCAACAAGGCCTTTGCAATGAGCTTTTGCACCCCGCCCGAAAACAGCACGGGCGTGCCGCATATACTGGAGCACAGCGTGCTTGCGGGCAGCGACAAATACCCCGTCAGGGAGCCATTTGTGGAGCTGATGAAGGGCTCGCTCAACACGTTCCTCAATGCCTTCACCGCAAGCGACTGGACAATGTATCCCGTGGCAAGCCAAAACATGCAGGATTATCTTAACCTTGTTGATGTTTATATGGATGCGGTGCTCAATCCCCTTATCCATTCCGTGCCCGAAATATTCTGGCAGGAGGGCTGGCATTATGAAATAAACGACGGCAAGCTGAGCGTGAACGGCGTTGTTTACAACGAGATGAGGGGGGCTCTCTCCGCTCCCGACAGGGTGATAGCGGAGGAGATAAACGCCGCGCTGTTTGATAATACCTACGGCGTGAACTCCGGCGGCGACCCTGCCGTTATACCGGAGCTTTCCTATGAAGCGTTCTGTAACTTCCATAAAAAGCTTTACCATCCTTCAAACGCGCTCATGTGCCTGTATGGCGATGTGGATTTGGACAGGGTGCTTGCCCTTGCGGACAGCTATCTTGGTAAATACACGCCCTCCGCGCGCGAGCACGTTGGCGACGCCACAAGGCTGACCGCGCCTAAGTCGGTAACAAAGGCATACCCCATAAACGCGGGCGACGACCCCGAGGGCAAGGCGTTCTATATGCGCGGCTGGGTAATTGACCACCGCTGCATAAACGAGATAAGCGCAATGGAAATAATTGCCGATGCGCTTTTCAATGCCGAAGCCGCCCCCGTTAAGCGCGCGCTTATGCAAAGCGGGCTTTGCGGCAACGCGGAAGCGTACAGCAGCGGCGAAATAAAGTATCCCACGTATTACCTTACGCTCAGCGACGTTAAGGCAGACGGCTTTGATAAGCTGACTGAGATTATCGATTCCGCAATAAAGGATATAGCCGAAAAGGGCCTTGATAAAAAGCTGCTTGAAGCCTGCCTGAACCGCTATGAATTCGGCCGCCGCGAGGAGCCCGCATATTATCCCAAGGGAATCGCGCTGTGCATGAACGCCGCGTCCGGCTATATTCACGACGGCGACCCGCTTTCCATGATACGCTACGAGGATACGCTTGCATTCCTGCGCGAAAAGCTGAACAGCGATTATTATGAGCAGCTTATAAAGAAATACTTTGCTCAAAACACATGGCAGGCGGAGGTCAGGCTCGTTCCCGAGCCCGGCCTTGGCGAAAAGCGGGAAGCGGAGAATGCCGAAAGGATGGCCGCGCTTTACGCCGCAATGACGGAGGATGAAAGGGCGAAAATAATCGCCAATCAAGAAAGGCTGAAAAAGCGCCAGTCCACGCCGGATAGCGAGGAAGCGCTTAAAACCATTCCGCAGCTTAAGCTGAGCGAAGCCGGAGACGGCCCCAAGCCCCTTGAAGCGGAGGAAAGGGACATACTGAGCGTTCCCACATACGCAAACGATATGTTCACCGGCGGCATATCCTATCTTACGCTGATGTTCGATGCATCCTGCCTGAATGCGGAGGAAATTCCCTATGCCGGCCTTGTGTGCCAGCTTATGGGCAAGCTGAGCGCGGGCGGATACGACTTTGAGCAGCTTTCTACCGAGCTTATGCTCAACACCGGCGCCGTTGAAACCAGCCTTACCGCGTTCCAGAAGGCGGGCGAGGAGCAGGCGCAGCCGTATATACTTATGAACATAAAGGCGCTTACCGCAAAGCTTGGCGACGCCATGCCCGCAATATGCGCAATGCTGAAGGATACGCATTATAACGAGCGCGCAAGGCTAAACGAGGTCATAAGCATGATTGCCGCCAACAACCGTTCCATGCTTGCAAACGAGGGGCATATGATCGCCATGACAAGGCTCGGCTCTTATTTCAGCGCGGCAACGATGTATGGCGAGCGGACCGCGGGGCTGAGCTTCTTTGAATTTATTAAAAAGCTTGCCGCGGCGAACGATGCGGAGACGGATAAGCATATTGCCATGCTTGAAAACGTGGCTAAGAAGCTTTTCACCCGCGCGAATATGAGCGTTATGCTCTCCGGCGATGAGGAGCAGTATTACGCCGCAAAGCAGGCGCTGCCCGCCGTTATAGATGCGCTTGAAGCGGGCGAAAAGCAGGATAACCGCCCCGCGTTCGTGAAGAATGCCAAAAATGAAGGCGTAATGACCCCGGGCGACGTGCAGTACTGCGCCGAAGGCTACAACATGGCGGAGCTGGGCTTTGGGTACGATGGCGCAACCGCCGTTATGAAAACCATACTTGCAACGGATTACCTTTGGAACCGCATACGCGTGCTCGGCGGCGCATACGGCGCAATACTAACAATAAGGCCGAACGGAACCTTCCTGCTTAGCAGCTACCGCGACCCCAACCTTGAAAACACATACAGGGTGTATAACGGCATGGCGGAATACCTTGAAAAGTTCGACCCAAGCCGCAGGGAAATGGATAAATACATTCTCGGCACACTGCAGGAGCTTGACGCGCCCAAGGTGGGCCAGCTTGCGCACAGCGCGGCGCTTAGCAATTACATGACGGGCTTCACAAAGGCTATGCAGCAGAAGCTTCGTGCTGAGGCCATAGCCGCCGACGCAAAGGCTATCCGCGCCAAGGCTGCCCTTGCCAACGCAATATGCGAAAAGCATTATATCTGCACCGTTGGCAACAGCGAAAAGATAAAGGCTGCCAAGGAACTGTTTAAGGACATTATAGACGGCTAAAAAGATAATATAGAAAATAGAGCGGCAACTGCCGCTCTATTTTACTAATTCGGGAAATGCTCTTTATCTGTATCTTCGGATTCCATGTTTCCATTATATACTGAATATAGCGTCATTTTATGTCCCATATACTCTTTTGGTGTCGCATAGAATGTAAAAAGTTCCTCTGAAAATTCATATGAGCCATCATCACCAAATTTCTCTTCTGTACCATACCATATATTGCCGGAAGCAATATAGCATCGATATGTACCAAGAGGTACGTCTACCTCAACCGTTTTTTGCTTGTGAACGTATATACGAACAATAGCTTTGTTCGTTTTTGGATCCGCTAAAACGATATAGTAGAAATCTGAATCGGAACATTCGGTTGCATCAATATAGAAAGGGGCTAATGCATCTTTGGAAGAATTATAACTTACACGGCCATTGCCAGGAAAGCTAATTGCCTTAAACGTTGGTGCTGGCGTGGATAAAACGGATGAATGCGAGGCACCAGTCGCAGTATTATCACCAATTTTTCCGAATGATGCGATAATAAGAAAAAGGACGAAAATCGCAACACATACAAGGAATGATTTCGACACAGAAATCAATTTTTTCTTTGAAGAACTATCTTTATATGCTGATTTGTTTGGCATAACCTGTACGGTACTATAGCTGATGGACTTATTTACCAGTTGGACTTTTGTGGTTTCAGGTGAGTATGGATTCCCACAAACAGGGCATACGGCGAGAGTATTTGTACCGGGACGGTATGATTGAACGGAATCACAGTGTGTACATATTACTCTGCATTGCGATAGCATTTTGCTATGTGACCTGAAATTGCTACCGCAATTAGCGCACGCGGAAGGAAATTGCTCACCCAAAATAAACTTGGTCTGATTGTTACAGGATGGACAAATAACAGATATTCGGAGTTTTGAGTATGAAGAATTTTGCGGCGAGCCTTTGATTTCACAATTATCGTTATAGCATTCAGCATCGTGATTGGATGCATCACTATGCGGTTTCTTGCAAAAATAACAGATATGATTGCTGTCATCATTGCTGGCATTACAGTATTTACAAATCCAACTCATAGTGTTATTCCTCTTATAATTTGTATTTTTCCATATCCACCCTGCCGTCGGGCAAAAAGCCCACGCCCTCGGCTTCAAGCAGGGCGCGGCGAAATTCTGCATGTTCCCCGCCGGCAACGGCGCCGTCCGCATTTACCACGCGCTGCCAGGGGATATCGTCCGGGCTTTGGCGCATGGCCCAGCCCACCTGCCGCGCCGCGCGGGGACAGCCGAGTATTTTTGCAATTTCGCCGTATGATATAACGCGGCCCTTCGGCACGCGGCGTACAACGGCATATACCATTTCAAAAAAGCCCTGTTCCATAGTATAAATAACGGGCGGGAGGTGATCCCGCCCTGTTGAAGGTTGGTTTTGTTATATTGCGCGGGTGTACTTGGCAAGCCATTCGCGCTCTTCCGCATCCATAAGCGGGGAAAGCGTATCGTACACAAAGCGATGGTATTCATTAAGCATATGCTTTTCGTCCGTGTTGAGAAGGTCGGGGTCAATCGCGTCAAGGTCTATTGGCGCGCAGGTCAGCGTTTCAAAATACATGAACTGGCCGTATTCGTTCTTTTCGCCCTTGCGGCAGACAATAAGGTTCTCGGTACGGATACCGTGGCTGCCTTCAATGTAAATGCCCGGCTCGTCGCTGGTTATCATGCCCTCTTCATATACGCAGGAATCCACCCGCTCCGGCACCACCTTCCAGCGGAAGCCGTTGGGGCCTTCGTGCACGTTAAGAAGATAGCCCACGCCGTGGCCTGTGCCGTGCTTATAATCAAGCCCTTCGTCCCATAACGGGCCGCGCGCAAGTATATCAAGGTTCAGCCCGCGGCAGCCATAGAGGAATTTGGCGTTCGCCAAGCGCAGCATGCTGCGCAGCACCAGCGCAAAATGCTTCTTTTCATCCTCCGTCAGGGGGCCTACGGCTATGGTGCGGGTTATATCGGTGGTACCTTCGTAATACTGCCCGCCGCTGTCCACAAGCAGGAAGCCGTGCGGTTCAACGGTAAGGTCGCTTTCCTTATTTGGGGCGTAATGCGGCAGGGCGGCATGCTCGCCATAGGCCGATATTGTGCCGAAGCTGAGGCCAAGGTTGCCGGGAGTTGCAAAACGCAGGGAGTTTATCTTTTCCGCGGCGGAAAGCTCTGTCATCTTCTCCTTGCCAATGGTGTCCTTTACCCAGCGCATGAAGCGCGTTACGGCAAGGCCGTCCTTTATATGCGCCTTGCGCATGTTCTCTATCTCAACGGGGTTCTTTATGGCCTTCTTGAGCTGTTCCGGGTTCACCTCGTCCACTATTATGGCCTTTTCGGAGAACTTTTCATAAAGCGCGTAGTTCACGGCATCGGTGCTGAGCAGAATCGCGTCGCCCTCGTCATAGCGGGATGCGAAGGAGTAAATATCGTTATACGGCAGCAGCGTAACGTTGAGCTGGCGCAGATATTCCTTCACGCAGTAATGGAACTTGCTTTCGTCCGCGAAAATATAGGCCGCGTCGCGCTCTATCACGGCATAGGACAGGAACACGGGGTTGCATTCCACGTCCCCTCCGCGTAGATTGAACAGCCATGCAATGTCGTCAAGCGTGCTTAAAACGTGCGCATCGGCATCCTTTTCATCAAGCACACGGCGTATGTCCGCAAGTTTATCCGCCGCGCTCACGCCAACGCTGTCCAGCCCCAGCACATATACCGGCGCGGAGGGCAGGGCGGGGCGATCCTTCCAAATTTCGCCGACAAGATCCATGTCCTCTTCGATTGTCATGTTCTTTGCGGAAAGCGTCTTTTCCATGCGCATGGCGGTTGCGGCGGAAACCGTGCGCCCGTCCATGCCTATAACGGTGCCTTCGGGCAGGGAGGCAAGGTATTCCATGGTGGTAGGCACGCCCTCCTCACCCATCTTCATAAGCTTTATGGGGGTACCCTTTATCTGCTCCTCAGCCTGAATGAAGTAGCGCCCGTCTACCCACAGCGCGGCTTCCGTCATGGTTACGATAAGCGTGCCTGCTGAGCCTGTGAAGCCGGTAAGATACTGGCGGGATTTGAAATACGGATTCACATATTCGGAAAGGTGGAAATCCGCCGTGGGAACATAATACGCACCCACGCCCTTCCGCTGCATAAGCGCACGAAGGCTATTCAGTCTTTCGGCAATCATCTGCGCGGCAGCTCCTTCCTTTTAAGGCAGGCGCAGAGCAGCTTCACGGCGTTGTCCACGTCCTTCATGTCCACGGTTTCAACGGGGGTGTGTATATAGCGGGTGGGGACGGATATGCAGCCGGAGAGTATTCCGCCGCGGGTGCGCTGTATGGCGCCGGTATCCGTGCCGCCTGCGCGAAGAACCTCGCGCTGATAGGGGATGCCGTCCTCCTCCGCCGCGGCTTCTATGAACGCACGCACAACGGGGGGAACTATAACGGAGCTGTCCATGACCTTTACCGTGGGGCCGCAGCCAAGGGAAACAGCCATGCGGCTGCATTCGGGAATGTCGCCAACGCCGGTCACGTCAAGGCTTATGTTAAGGTCGGGCTCTATGGCGTATGCCGCAGGGCTTCCGCCGCGGCAGCCGACCTCTTCCTGCACGGTGAACACGGCGTAAACATCATGCTCGCTCTTCATTTCCTTCATGGCCTCGGCTACTATTGCGCAGCATATCCTGTCGTCCATTGCGCCGCAGGCCGCGCGCTCGCCCAGCTCCACATAGTTGGTAACGTAAACGGCCATGTCGCCTATGGCAACCTTCTTTTCGGCTTCCTCGCGGCTTGCGCAGCCAATGTCTATATACAGCTCGTTAAACGTGGCCTCATTCACGCTGTGCTTGGCGGTGTTTTCAAAATAGGTAACGCCCTTTACGCCGTTTTCAAACACAACCTCGCGTGCGGTGGATATTATGGGATTAACGCCGCCCACGCGGGCAACGCGCAGGAAGCCTTTTTCATCTATTGCGACCACTATGAAGCCAATCTGGTCCATGTGCGCGCTGAGCATTATCTTCTTTCCGCTTGTGCCGCGCTTGTGGGCGATAAGGTTGCCCATGGTATCGCGGTATACCTCGTCCGCATAGGGGGCGACGTATTGCTTTATAGCCTCGGCTGCCTTATCCTCGCGTCCGGAGGGGCCGTATGCGCCGAGTATGTTCTTTATCATAGTTGTATCCATAAATCAAAGCACCTCGTTGAATTTTTTGTTCTTTAGGAAAGCGTCCGCCAGGGCGTATGCGCCCATGATATCGTCTATATCGGCAATGCTGGCGGGGGAGTGGATATAGCGGCACGGCACGGAGATGCAGCCGGTTTTGCAGCCGGCGCGCATACGCTGCGCGGGGCCTTGGTCGTTCGCGCCGGTGGTGCCCTGCCTGGGCTGCCACTTTATGCCGGAGGCGTTGGCGGTTTCGGTAAGCGCCTTGAACATATCGGGCGAAACTATGGTTGCGTTATCCATGAAGGATATTGCCGGGCCGTGGCTCATCTTTGTAACGAAGCCAACGTTTTTGACCTCCGGCATATCGTTTGCGGTGGTGCCCTCAAGCACTATCACAACATCCGGCGCAACGCTGTATGCCGCCGCGTACATTCCGCGAAGGCCGACTTCCTCCTGCACGGTGAACACGCCGTAAAAATCGCATTCATAATCGTTGGCTAAAAGCTGCATAAGTATTGCGCAGCCCACGCGGTCGTCCAGTGCCTTGCCCATAACGCGCTTTTCGCCAAGGCGTTTGAACTTGGTGGCAAAGCCTATCCTGTCGCCCGGCTTAACGTATTTCAGGGCGTCGTCCTTGTCCTTTGCGCCTATGTCAACAAAAAGCTCGCTGTGGCCGAGCACGGTTTTGCGGTCCGCGGCGGTTTGCAGGTGTATCGCCTTTGCGCCTATAACGCCTTCTATCATTTCGTCGCCCACAAGCACGCGCTTGGATACCACAACGCGGGAATCTATGCCGCGCTGACCGTAGGCTATAAGGCCGTTGTCAAGCGCGCCTATAACTATCATGCCGACTTCGTCCATGTGCGCGGCTACCATCACCTTGGGGCCTTTTCCCGCCTTATGCACGATTAGGTTGCCCATGGCGTCGGTTTTCATATCAAGGCCGTCTATATTGGCAAGCTCGGCCTTTATATAGCGGCGCACGCGGCCTTCGTCGCCGCTTACGCCAATCAAGTTGGAAAGTTCTTCTAATCGTCTAAGCATAGCTTTTCCTCCCAATCTGCGCCTATGTTCTGGGCAAAGCGAGCTATTACCTTGGCGCAGTTTTTAAGCGTGGTGAGCGATATTTCCTCTACGCTCGTATGCATATACCTAAGCGGCAGCGAAATAAGGCCCGTCGCCACGCCGCCCATCTGTATCTGGGTATCCCATGCGTCGGTTCCCGTATGCGCGGGGGCAACGTCGTAATCCCAGGGGATGTTCTGCTCGTCCGCGGCCTCGGTTATCATTTTGAACATCTTGGGGTGTATGTTCGGGCCGCAGGTTATGGAAACCTTGGTTATGTCTATTGCGTCAAACGGCTTTATGCCCGGCGTGGGTGCATGGCAAACGTCCATGGCTATTGCCATATCGGGCTTGGCGTTCCATACGCTGGCGCGCGCGCCGCCGCCGCCGCATTCTTCCTGCACGGTGGCGCAGAATATGACCTGGCAGTCCAGCTTGGATTTTTTAAGTATATCCATGGCCTCGAGCATAACGGTTATGCAGGCGCGGTCATCGAAAGTTTTGCCGGCAACTATGTTGTTCTTCAGCTTCATCGGCGGCAGCAGCGCGAACGTTACATTGTCCCCAACGCGCACAAGCTGACGCACCTCGTTTGCATCAAGGCCGGTATCGCACACCATATCGTCTATCGAATAGGGCTTTGTATTGTCGCCTGATTGCTGAAGGTGCGGCGGAATTGCGCCCATAACGGCATTGAGCACCCTTTTGCCGTGCACCAGTACCTCGCTGCCGGGCAGCACCCGCGGGTCAACGCCCGCAACGGAGCGTATGCGGAGCAAGCCGTCCTCCTCAATATCGGTCACCATCATGCCGACTTCGTCCATATGCGCCTGCACCAGCAGCACGGGGCCGTGGTCGCCTATATGCGCATAGGTGTTGCCCATTGGATCGATGAATATATCGTCCGTATAGGCTTTGTAATATCCCTTGACAACCTCGGACACGGCAACCTCATTGCCGGTTACGCCTGGGGTGGTGGTCAAAGCGGATAGCGCCTCAAATACATCCATAAGCGTGTCTCCTTCTATTTATAATATATATCTTTCAAACTCTTCGGTTTAACCAACGGTGTCCTTAATTACCCTTAGCGCGTTAAGATGGGTTATCTTATCCACCTCGTCCGCGGTGAAGCAGCGGTTCAGCGCCTCCTCTATCATGCCAAGGCCCTCTACCCCGCCGAATTCAAGCGTGCTGCTTATGCCGTCAAAATCGCTGCCGAGCGCAACTATGTCCACGCCCGCCTTATCGGCCATGTAACGCGCATGGCGCGCTATATCGGCGCAGTAGGTATAGCGGGTCTTGTCCACAAGGAAATCGGCAGCGTAGTTGAGTCCGACCATGCCGCCCTTATCCGCAACGGCGCGCAGCATATCGTCCGTAAGGTTGCGCATAACGGGGCAAAGCTCCCTTGCGTTGGAATGGGAGGCGACGAAGGGCTTTGTGGAGTATTTTACAACGTCCCAGAAGCCGCCGTCGCTGAGATGCGCGGTGTCTATTATAATGCCAAGCTCGTTCATGCGCCTTACGGCCTCTATGCCGAAGGGCTTAAGCCCCGCATCGGGCTCAAGGCAGTTGGGGTAGCCGAGCGTGTTTTCCTGATTATGGGTAAGGGTTATAAGCCTTACGCCGCGGCGGTACATTTCGTCCAACCGCTCTATTTTGCCGTTAAGCGGTTCGCCGTTTTCAATCGTCATCATGGAGGACATTATGCCGTCCGCCATGTTCTTTTCAATGTCCGCATATTTACCGACGGGGCGGATAAGGTCCGTGTTGGCGGCTATCTGACGGTCGTAGCAATCGGCTGCATCGTTGAAGAAATCCCATTCGTCGGCTTCGCCGGTGGTGCTTGCTATCCGCTTCATGGGCGGGATATACAGCGCAAAGCATTGCAGCAGGCAGCCCGCCTCCTTCATACGAAGCAGGTCAAGCATGCCGGTGGGGTTGGAGCGCAGGTTTTTGCTGTCCTCGTTCCCCATGACCTCGCATACTACGGTATCGCAGTGCAGGTCTATAAAACGCATTTTGTTCATTTATTTATCCTCCGTTTCCCGCGCAACTGCCGCGCGAAAATCATCCATGGTTTTGTTGTGGAATTTCCACCAATGCTCGGGATCGTGATGCCCGCTTGCCGTGCCGCGAAGGAACCCCTCGTGATGGCTTACTATTTCGTTTATCTCGATAGTGGGGTACTGACGGATAAGGTAAGCGCAAAGCTGCACGGCGTTGCTCCATAGCCTGTCGAAATACGGCTGAAAACGCGCCGTGTCGTAATCCGCAACATCAAAATCAGCGGTGTATATCATGCCCGCCGGTTCGCACAGCTCAATGCCTATATGGTCGTTGTTATCCGTGCCGCCCGCATGCCAGCCGCGCATTGTCCAGGGCAGATACTGCATAACTATTTCGTCGTCCGCAAACGCATGCACGCAGACCTCGCGCCCGCCCTGCTCGCTTGCGCTCTTGTTCCACAGCTCGTACCATACGCCCGCCCGCATGCCGGGTTCGGCGGTGCTGTGTATGGTTATGCCGCGGGGGGTTATGGTGCGCCCTGCTTTATAGCAGTCGTTTTCGCTCATCAGCTTGGTAATGATGTTCAGCATATTTCCTCCGTCTAATATAAAATGGGTATCTGCGCGATCCAAATCGATTATACTACATATTTTATAAGAAGAAAAGTATCTTAAAGCGTATATGTCCGCGCTGAAAGCAATGGAAAAGCAAACAAATATATGATATAATCAGCGCATGAACAGGAAACAGATACAAAGTAACTTGATGTTGGTATTGGTTGCGCTCATTTGGGGCACGGCTTTCGTGTTCCAGGCAATGGGCGGCGACACCATGAGCGCGTATGCATTCAATGCGCTCAGGTCACTTGCGGCGGGTATTGCGCTGCTGCCGCTTATTGCGTTCAATAACGCCAAGCAGAAGAAAAGCGGCCGTGCGGCCGAAGCTTACCCAAAGGACAGGCGCACGCTTATAGTGGGCGGCATTGTTGTGGGCGCGGCGCTCGCGGTGGCAAGCGCATTGCAGCAGCTTGGCATAGGGTTCACCACGGTGGGCAAGGCGGGCTTTATAACGGCAATGTACATAGTATTCGTGCCGGTGTTCGGAATATTCCAGCGGCGCAGGCTGCCCGTTACGGTATGGATAAGCGTGGCGCTGGGCGTGGTTGGGCTTTATTTCCTATCGATGAACGGCAGCTTCACGCTGCAAAAGGGCGATGCGCTGATACTCTGCTGCGCATTCGGCTACACCGCGCACATACTGCTGATAGACCATTTTTCACCCAAGGTTGACGGCATTAAGATGAGCTGCATACAGTTTTTCGTATGCGCTGCGCTTTCGGCCGTGTTCATGCTGATAGACGGCAGCATACCCACATGGCAGGCCATAGGGGAAGCGATAATACCCATTCTTTACACGGGCGTAATGTCCAGCGGCGTGGGCTACACGCTGCAGATAATTGCCCAGAAGAACACCGAGCCTGCGGTGGCATCGCTGCTGATGAGCCTTGAAAGCGTGTTTGCGGCGCTGGCGGGCTGGGTGCTGCTGAACCAGAAATTCTCCGGCCGCGAAATGCTGGGCTGCGCGATAATGTTTGCGGCGATAGTGCTGGCGCAGCTTCCCGACCTTATTGCGGCGGCAAGGAAGAAAAAGGGCAAGGCCGCGTAAGCAGGGAAATTGCGCTTAGGCGTTGTAGGTGGGCCGTCATCGGCGGCCCGCTCGTGGCTATGCGTGTTTACGTCAACCCCTCAGTCTCACTTCGTTCGACAGCTCCCCGTAAAGGGGAGCCTTTTGGTGCGCTTTACAAGCTTATATGATAGGCCTGCCCTGAAAGGGGAGGTGGGTTTTGCGAAGCAAAAGCCGGAGGGGTTGAAAAAAGAAAGAAGCTTCGCTTGTTATCGTCAACCCCTCCGTCGGCTTATTTCAACTCTTTACTTATGCACCGACGGGTGGGCGTATTTCAGTTCGTACTTTTTGGCGTATTCGGCAAAGTCCGCCTTATAGCGGGCGTCGTTGCCGCTCTTAACGGTATTAAGATATTCGTGCGTATCGAACTCGCCTCGGTCTATTTCCGTTACGCATACGGCAATGTTTGAGCAGTGGTCGCTTATGCGCTCGCAGTTATTCAAAAGATCGTTCAGTATAAATCCAAGCTCTATCGTGCAGCGGCCCGCCTGCAGGCGCTCTATATGTTTGCGCTTTATCTGCGCTATCAGCACGTCTATAACCTGCTCCAGCGGCTCTACCCGCGCGGCCTTGTCCAAATCGTCGTCCTTGAACGAATCCATGGCAAGGGTTAGTATTTCGTTGAGCGCGCTGAAAAGCAGGTCCACTTCCTCCGTAGCATGTTCGGAGAATGTAAGTCCCTTTTCGTGCATCTCCTTCGCGCTTTGGCGAATGTTCAATGCGTGGTCGCCTATGCGCTCAAAATCGCCAATGTTATGCAAAAGCTTTGATACGTCCGCGCTGTCGTTATCGCTCAACGCTGAAGCGGAAAGCTTAACAAGGAAGCTTCCCAGCTTGTCCTCGTACATATCAAGCTCCGTCTCCTCCGTCTTTACGTCCGCAGCCTTATCGTTATCATAATGCAGCATAAGCCCCATCGCCGTCAGCACGCAGGAACGCGCAATGTCGCTCATCTTCACGGCCATGTTGTAGCTTTCGTGCACCGCAAGGCCGGGGGACAGCAGCAGCCTTTCGTCCAGGAATACTTCGCTCTGCTCCGCGTCATTGCCGCGCACCACTATGCGGGATATCTTTATGAGCACCTTGCGCGCGGGCAGCAGTATTATGGTGGTTATTATGTTGAACACCGTATGGCAAAGGGCCACCTCCGGCGCGGAAAGCGGCGAATCGATAAAGCCGAAGCCTATTATTGCATTAAGCCCATAGAACACTATCATGCAGAATATAGTACCTATTATTTTGCCGGTAATGTGCACTATGGCGACCCGGCGCGCGTTCTTGGTAGTGCCTATGCTTGAAAGCAGGGCCGTGGCGCAGGTGCCAATGTTAAGCCCCATCACGAGCGGTATTGCCATGCCGTATGTTATGCAGCCCGTAAGGGAAAGCGCCTGCAAAATGCCAACGCTTGCCGCGCTGCTCTGTATTATTCCGGTGAAAACAAGGCCCACAAGCACGCCTAAGAACGGATTGTTGAACGCGGTCAGTATCCCCGTGAACTCCGGCATATCCGCAAGCGGGGCAACGGAGCCGCTCATAAGCGTCATGCCGTACATCAATATGGCAAAGCCCACGAACACGCCGCCTATGTCCTTCTTTTTCTGCGTATTGCACGCCATTATCATTATTACGCCTATAAGAGCCACTATCGGGGAAAAGTTTTCGGGTTTGAGAAGGTTTATAAAAATGCTGTCTCCGCTGATGCTGGAAAGGGAAAGTATCCATGCGGTAAGGGTGGTGCCTATATTGCCGCCGAGTATAACGCTAACCGTCTGCTCAAGCTGCATTATGCCGCTGTTCACAAGGCCCACAAGCATTACCGTAAGGGCCGAGGACGATTGAATGGCTATTGTTATAGCCGCGCCGAAAATAAGGCTTGTGGACGTGTGCGCGGTCATTTTCTGCAATGTTGATTGCAGCTTGCTGCCGGAAAGCTTTTCAAGCCCCGCGCTCATTGTATGCATGCCGTACAGGAACAGCGCAAGCCCGCCGAAAAGCGAAATAATAGAATATACGTCCATAGTCTCTCTCCCCGTATTTTGTAATACCCCTATAAACCTATTTTATATTATAACAGAACTGCGGCAGAAGGCAACACAAACATTCACAGCGCGTTCATTTGCATAGCGGCCTATACTATGGTATTATTTATTATGTATATCAGTTGAAAAGGAGGGCGCTTTATGGCCCGCAACAGCTATGGCATAGCCAAACGCTCCATATGGTATGTTTTGCGGACGCTTATAATCACGGCGGCGATAGTTGCGCTGTGCTTAGGCGTATTTATAGAGGGGCTGCACATAAGCAACCTGTATATACTCGTTACGGAGGGCATGGAAAAGCGCGCCGAGGCCATATTGAAATACGGCCAGACAGGCGTTGATATCGACCTTACGCCGTATTTCAGCGAAGAATATTTGAATAACGACCACGAGCTTGACAGCGGCAAATACGCGGGCTTCACCGTGGCCAGCTATGACTACCGCATTGACGTTAAGGCCGTATCCGTGCTGCCGTGGAGCAGGCGGGCGAACATGACCGTTGATGCGCGCCTTGCCGCAATAAATGCCGCCAGCGATGATACCGAGGGCACAGCCCCTGCCGAGCTGCCGGAATGGGAAGCCGGGCGATACCAGGTGGTGTTCAAGCGCGAAGGATCCCGCTGGTACATAAACAGCATAACCCTTCTTCAGCGCGACCCCGAAACCGAAGTCAAGCCCACGCCTGACATGAGCCTTTTGAAGGACAAAGCGGAATAATATGAGCCAAGCCATGCAAAAGCTTTTCGGCACGGATACGCCCGTGCTGCTTGCGCCAATGGCCGGCGTTACGGACGCGGCCTTCCGCGGCATATGCCGGGAGATGGGCGCGGATTTTTCGTATACGGAAATGGTAAGCGCGAAGGGACTGCATTATAATAACAAGAACACAGCCACGCTGCTTGACGCTTCCCCGCCGGAGCTAAGCGGCGGCTACGGGGTGCAGCTTTTCGGCGCGGAGCCGGAAATGGTAGCCCGCGCGGCAAAGATGCTGAGCGAAACGCAAAGCGGGCTGAAGCTTATAGACATAAACATGGGCTGCCCCGCGCACAAAATAGTTTCAAACGGGGAAGGCAGCGCCCTTATGAAGAACGAGCCGCTCGCCGCCCGCATAATAGAAGCAGCGGTAAAGGCAAGCGCATTGCCGGTTACGGTAAAGTTCCGCAAGGGTTGGGACGAGGAGCATGTGAACGCGCTCAGCTTCGCCCGCATGGCGGAAGAAAGCGGCGCAGCCATGATAACAATACACGGCCGCACGCGGGAGCAAATGTACAGCGGCACGGCGGACCGGGACATAATTGCAAAAATAAAGGCCGCCGTAAAAATTCCCGTAATAGGCAACGGAGATATATTCACAGGCCAGAATGCACTGGACATGATAAAGCAAACCGGCTGCGACGGGGTCATGGTGGCCCGCGGGGCGGAAGGCAACCCGTTTATTTTCCGGGAAATAAAGGCAACGCTCGCCAATATTCACTATGACGCGCCCTCATACGCCATGCGCATTGCCGCCGCCATTGACCACGCCGAGCGGCTGACAAGGAGCCGCGGGGACCGCGCGATAGTTGAAATGCGCAAGCATGTATCGTGGTATCTATCCGGCATGCACGGCAGCGCCGCGCTGCGCGGACGGGTGAATGGCATAACCAGCCTTGATGAGCTTAAAGAATTGCTGAACGAGTATCTTGATACGGTAAAAGAAAAAGAGCTGCACTGAAGCTCCCTGCTGGTAAGACAGTAAAACTCAAATTTCTTGGAACAGGCATGATCTCGGTCATGCCTGTTCCGCTTTTAGCAGCTCATCCACGGGAATGTAGCCCACAAGGTCGTACTCGATATGTACCTTCTGCCTGCGCTTGCCGCTGGACTTGTCCGGTGCATCCACATAGACCGCCTTGACAAGCTCTCTGAGGGCATAGGGGGTCAGTTCCGTGAGGGTGCTATTCCTCTTTACCCGCTGAACAAACTGCTCGATATTCTCTGCCTGCTGTTCCTGTTCATGGATTCGCTGTTGCAGACCCTTGACCTCGGCTTTGAGGGCTTTCTGTTCCTCGGTGTAGTTCTTGCTCATCATGGCAAAGCGCTCATCGTCCAGCTTTCCGGCGACATTGTCCTCGTAAATGCGGATGAAAAGGCGGTCAAGCTCGCCGATTCGCTTCTCAGCCTGTGCCAGCCGCTTTTGATACAGCCGCAGCGATTCCTCGCTCTGTATACGGAGTTTTTGCTCCATCTCGGAACGGAAATGGGCCTCGTAGCGAGTGACTACCGATATGACCTCCTGAATGTGCTTCCAGACGATTTGTTCCAGCACAACGGCACGGA
>ERZ772820.1316-NODE-1316-length-19893-cov-8.885573_pt1 | contig 19893 bp, 20 predicted proteins | sample MGYA00511377_ERZ772820 | MGnify/ENA primary metagenome ERZ772820 (study PRJEB29015, sample SAMEA2737684) | human gut metagenome | biome: human gut; feature: human-associated habitat; material: faeces | place: China | collected 2012 ... | reverse complement strand
CCGAATAAATCCATAAGGGGCTGCGGCCCCTTATCAACCCTAGGGTTTTTTGACAGACTGGGAGCCGTCATTTGACGGCTCTTTTATGTATTATGTGCTGTGCTTATTCCATGCTGTCCAGATAATCGACGATGCACTTACAGGGGCATACCTTTGCGCAGGCGCCGCAGCGGGTGCACTTTGCCTCGTCTATCTTGGCTACGCCGCCCTCAACGTGTATGGCGTCGTTGGGGCATTCTTTGGTGCAGCGGCCGCAGGCGATACAGGCCTTCATGCAGGCTGCCCTGGCTTCGCGCCCGCTGTCGGTATTGCGGCAGGAGACGATCACGGTCTCGTTCACCGGCTTGAGAGCTATTACGCCCCGGGGGCAGATATTTGCACACTGTCCGCAGGCAACGCACTTCTCCTCGTCGATATGTGCCAAGCCGTCAGCGATCTTTATTGCTCCGAATGCGCAGGCCTGGGCGCAGTCCCCCAAGCCAATACAGGCAAAACGGCACATCTTGGGGCCGCCGGCAAGACCGGCTGCGGTAGCGCAGCTGGTATATCCATCATAATTATAGCGCTCCTTTGCTACGCCGCAGTCTCCCTGGCAGATGACACGGGCGACCTTGCGCTCCTCTGTTTCGGCAGAAACGCCCATTATGGCGGCTATGGCCTCGGCGCCCTTAGCGCCGGAGGGGGAACACCCGTTTACGGGGGCCTTGCCGGCCACTACGGCATCAGCGAAGGCATCGCAGCCAGCGTAACCGCAGGCGCCGCAATTGGCACCGCCCAGGCATGCACGCACCGCCTCAACGCGGGGATCCACTTCTACCTTAAATTTTTTATCGGCAATGGTAAGTATAACGCCAAACAGCACACCCAGCACGACCATAACGCCGGCAGAAAGAAGTATAGCAGTAACGTTCATCTGTTTTCTCCTTTCTATATTATACGAGGCCGTTGAAGCCCATGAAGGCCACGGACATAAGGCCCGCCATGAAGAGGCCTATCGGGAAGCCCTTGAACTGGTCTGGTATATGTGAGGTTTCCAGACGCTCGCGGACGCCCGCCATAAGGGTTATGGCAAGCAGGAAGCCCAGCGCGCCGAACACGCCGTTGAGAACGGCGGAGAGTATATCGTACTGCGCGCTGGTATTGAGCGTTGCGACGCCCAGAACCGCGCAGTTGGTGGTTATCAGCGGGAGGTAGATGCCCAGGGATTTGTACAGCGCAGGGCTGGACTTCTTCAGGAACATCTCCACGAACTGGACGAGGCCCGCGATTATCAGTATGAAGCTTATAGTATCCAGATAAGTAAGCTGGAGGGGATACAGCACATACTGATAGACTGCGGAGGTGAACAGGGATGCAAGGCCCATGACAAAGGTAACAGCAAGGCCCATGCCCGCCGCGGTCTCGACCTTATTTGATACACCCAGGAAGGGGCAGCAGCCGAGGAAGCGGGAAAAGATGAAGTTATGGCTCAGCACGCAGCTCACGAAGAAGAGCAGCACGTTGCCGCAGCTGTTGGTTTGCATTACAGGAGTCATTTATGCGGCCTCCTTTGCTTTCTTTTTCTTTTCGATGCTCTTCATTATGATGTTGGCCACGCCGAGGGTGAGGCCGAATATCATAAAGCCGCCGGGAGCCATGGTGGATATGAGCATAGGCTCATATCCCGCGCCGAGGAGGTTGATGCCGGCAATGCAGCCGGTACCCAGAAGCTCACGGACACAGGCGATGATGGAGATAGCCAGGGTGAAGCCGAGGCCCATGCCAAGGCCGTCCACCGCAGAGGCCAGAGGCCCGTTTTTGCTGGCGAAGGCTTCCGCGCGGGCAAGTATTATGCAGTTAACCACTATCAGCGGTATGAACATGCCGAGGCTCGCGTAGAGGCTTTGAACGAATGCCTGCAGCAGGAGCTGTACTATGGTAACAAAGGTGCATATGACCACTATGAAGCAAGGTATGCGCACCTTGTCGGGAATGAAATTCCTGAGCAGCGAAATAACGAAGTTGGAGCCTATCAGCACGAAGGACGCCGCCGCGCCCATGCCCACCGCGTTTATGACGCTGGTGGTGGTCGCTATGGTGGGGCAGGTGCCGAGAACCAGTCGGAAGGTGGGGTTCTCCGTGATTATGCCGTTAAGGAATACGCTCGTGAGCTTAGGCTTATCGCTCTTAGACATTTGCCTTTACCTCCTTCTTTGGCTTTTCCTGGCCATATACCCTTATCTTGACGAACTTGTCTATGAGGGGGGTAGCCACGTTCATTATCAGTATGGCGTAGGTAACGCCCTCGGTATAGCTTCCCCACTTGCGTATGACCGCCAGTATGAGGCCGCAGCCGAATGCGTATATGTACTGACCGACCTCTGTCATGGGGCTGGTGGTGTAGTCTGTCGCCATGAACACGGCGCCAAAGAGCAATCCGCCTGAAAGCACGGAGGTCAGCACGTCCTGATTCATCCTGAAGATGGCGGCAAGTACGGCAAAGGTTCCGACGAACACAACGGGGATGCGCCAGCTTATCACCTTGCGGATAAGCAGGTATGCAAAGCCTATGAGTATGGCTATCTTGCTTACCTCGCCTATGGTTCCGGGTATGAAGCCCATGAACATATCATAGGTGGAGGCCTCGTATCCGCCCAGCACCGTTGCGGAGGATACCGCGTCCACGCCCTTGCAGAAGGTGGGCAGATACCATGCGGTCATCCTTACGGGCCAGGAGGCAAGCATTATGCCGCGGGCGGTAAGGGCGGGGTTCATAAAGTTATCGCCTATGCCGCCGAAGAGTTGCTTGACCAGCACTATCGCTATGAAGCTGCCTACCACGGGCATCCACCAGGGGGCGTTGCCGGGCAGGTTGAGCGCCACGAGAAGGCCGGTAACGGCGGCGGAGAGGTCGCCTATGCGTACCCTCTGGCGGGTGAGCTTCTGGTAGCCGTACTCGGCCAATACCGCGGCCGCCACACCGAGGACGCACAGAAGCGCCGCGTTGAAGCCGAAACAGTATACGCCCATTACGGTGGTGGGGAGCATGGCTATGAGCACGTCCCGCATTATGGTCTGGGTGCTGTCCTTGCTGTGGACATGTGGTGCGCTTGAAACGTGAAGACTCATTACTTCTTTGCCCTCCTTGCTTCCCGCATGATAGCGTCTTTAGTATTCTTGAAGGAGGCGGTAAGCCAGCGCTTTGCGGGACATACATAGGAGCAGCTTCCGCAGACTATGCACTCCATCACGTTATTGGCTTCGGCGCCCTTGAGATCGCCCTTATCGCAAAGGTGCTTCATGAGATATGGGTTAAGGCCTATGGGGCAGGCCTCCACGCAGCGGCCGCAGCGTATGCAGGGGCTCTCCTCATAGCTTCTTGCGTCCTTTTCGTTGAATACCAGTATGCCGTTGGTGCCCTTCATGACCACTACCTGATCGTTTGGGGCGCAAAGGCCTGTCATGCAGCCGCCCATTACTATCTTGCCGGCCTCGTCGGTATAGCCGCCGCACTCGCCTATGGCGTCGGCAACTATGGTTCCCATGCGAAGGCGCAGATTGGCGGGCTCCTTTACGCAGCCCTTTACGGTGGTGACGCGGCTTATGAGAGGCTTACCCTCTATCACTGCATCGGCTATGGCCTTTGCGGTGCCGACGTTTATAACTATGACGTGAGCGTCCAGAGGCAGCTTCTTGCTTGGAACTTCCCTGCCGGTGACGGAGTAGATCAGCTGCTTTTCAGATCCCTGAGGATATTTGGTGAAAAGGGGCATGACCTCTACGCCCTCGCGGCCCTCCGCCGCACGCTGCATTGCGGCTATGGCGTCCGGCTTGTTATCCTCGATACCGATAACGCCCCGCTTTACGCCGAGAGCCCGCATCGCGGCCCTGAGTCCGTCCACTATGCGCTCGGATTCCTCGATCATGAGGCGGTGGTCGCAGGTAACGTGGGTCTCGCACTCTGCGCCGTTGAGGATTATGGTGTCACAGTACTTACCCTCGCCAACGGTAAGCTTTACATGGGTGGGGAAGGTCGCGCCGCCCATGCCGCAGATGCCCGCAGCCTGTACCGCGGGAACTATCTTAGCGGGGTCGCACTCCTCCACGCCGCCCAGCGGCTCAAGCTCTGTCCACTCGTCCTGGAAATCGTTCCTGATGGTGATGATGGTGGTGGGTCCTCCCAGCAGAAGCACCTTGGTGCCTATGGCCGTAACCTCTCCCGAAACGCTGGCATGAACCGGTAAACTGACAAAACCGGTAGCGTCTGCGATCTTCTGGCCCAGCTTGACGTGATCCCCCACCTTTACGCAGGGCGCTGCGGGAGCGCCTATGCTCATGGACATGGGGATATCCACGCTGTCCGGGATATACTCTCGTATGGGAAGACCGCTCGTTGATGTCTTGCCCTCATGCTGATCGTGCAGAGGATGCACGCCGCCCTTGAAGGAATGCTTTGGCAAAGCCAACACCTGCCTTTCATATTTTTCAACAGTTTTACAAGCCACATAACAGATCCGCCAAGAATATGCCTTATAAAAATATACTGTAGCACAGACGATACGCAGCTATGACTAACTATTTGTGACCAGAAATCATTATAGCATATAAGTTTCGGAAAATCAGTATAAATATTTCCTCTCGAAGTGTTTTTTTCTCGATAATGTCTGATTATTTTCTATCAAACCCGGCCCTTTGGCGATCTTCCTATATACTGAATAATAGACAAGATTGTTAAAAATAATCCGAAGGCTTTTTTCAGCCATTCCTCCTTGAGCCAGCCGGCGGCCAGCGCCCCTGCGAGAGCGCCAACAATGCCCGCGGCTATTACGGGCAGGCTGCTTTTAAGCTCCAGCCTTCCCTCTTTTTTGTGTATATACAGCGCGGCGGCTGCGGCGGGCAGGAAGGACAGCATGTTGACCCCCTGGGCCTGCCTCTGGGGGATGCCCATCAGCAGCGTAAGCACAGGTATGAGCAGCGTGCCGCCCCCCATTCCCATGCCGGAGATCACCCCTGCGGCGGCACCTATGACAAAAAGCAGCAGCTCCCTCACAGCAGCATCCACACCCCTGCACAGAACATCACCGCGGCGAACAGCTTATCCAGCGCGGCGGACTTTATCCTGCCGGTCAGCTTCGCCCCGGCAATGCTGCCCAGTATGGCCCCCGGCGCCGCGAAAAGCAGGGTATGCCAATCCACCCCGCCGCCTGCGCAATACACAGCCGCGCTGGCAAAGGTAAGGGGCAGCATTATGCTTATGGCCGTGGCATGGGCGTCCTTTGACGCAAAGCCGCACATTCGTTCCAGAGCCACTACTGCCACAGCCCCGCCGCCCGAGCCGAAAAGCCCGTTGCATAGCCCTGCCAGCAGCCCCGCAAGCAGCTTATTGATATTATTCTTATTAAAATATGCAAAAAAATACTCCGCCCTTTTCATAGGCAGAGTATGCGCAGAAAATCAAAGTTTTATCAGTAGGCTATGGCCTCCTCGCGGCTCATCCAGAAATGTATTCCGTAGGTGGACTCTACCCACCTGTCCTCGGTGAACCTGTCGGGGTACATCCATTCCCCCTTTTTATATACGAAGTTCTCGTCAACAAGGGACACCGCCCAGTCGTAGCTCGCCGTAAAGTCAAAGCTGGTTATGGTCAGCACCTTGGCCTTATCGCAGCGGCAGGCGTTGTTGGTGGCGGATACCCGCTTTGCATCGGCTGGGATGAGCAGCATGACCACCCTGTCCTCATAGCACTTCTTATAGCCTATAAAGGCCCCCGTTTCGGGGCAGCGCAGCCGGAAATACCTGGTGCTTTCGTCCTGTATTATGCCGTCCAGCCTGGCCCCCTCAAGCCATGCGCTGTATACGTTGCCTCCCCGAAGGTCTATGCCGGTAAGGTCCGCATTGCGGAGGTCTGCCCCCTGAAGGCCGGCGTTCCTGAAGCTCGCCCCCACAAAGGAGCAGTTTTCGAACTTGCCGTTTGCAATCGTAGCGCCCTCAAAATCGCACCCGTCCAGCCGCACGTTCTTCATGTCCCACCACTGGCAGTCCAGCCCGGAAAAATCGGCGCCGGATATGTCCGCATCGTGAAGGCACAGGGATTCAAGGCCGGTGCGGCATTTGCGCGCCTGCTCCAGCTTTTGCAGGAATTCTTCCTTTGATACAGGCTCCATACAGTGCCCTTTCCCGGCGTCACTTTCCCAGCTTTACAAAGTATACATAGCCGAATATCAGCCCGCCCAGCAGCAGGAAAAACATCAGCAGCGCAAGGCCGCAGCTCAGCACGGTCTTGGCGGAAAGCTTATTGCCGTTATTGTTGCCCTTCTGTTCCATTATGTATTCAGCGCTCCTAGTGTTAATTTACCGTTACACTAAGCATAATACATGGCCCGGCATATTTGCAAGGGCTTTCCCAGTATACTATCGAAAAAGTGGCTAAAGACCGCTTTCCCACGGCCTTTAAATTTACAAATATCGTCGGGCTTTTCTTTTCTCTTTGCTTTTTTCTGCTTTTCTTTTCGCCCGAAAAGAAAAGAGAAAGAAGGGGCGTCGTTATATTTCTCCGCCCTATTTTTCCTTATAGTAAAGCATGCAGTGGCAGTACCCCTCAAAGTCGGGGTCGGCTATCTGCTCCCGGAACTGCTTGCACATGCACTTGGTATCGTCGCTTATCTCCCGCACGCAGGGGCAATGGCCGTTGCGCTCGCTGAGGCCCTGCTTTATCAGCTTCACTATCTGCTCGTCCTCATTAAGCCTTATCTTCATATGGCGTTTTCCACCAGCCTTATTATGTTCTGCTTGCCGGCGAGGCCCTCTGTACGGGCGGCAACGCGGCCGTTTTTGAGCACCACCAGCGTGGGTATTACGTTCACGCCGAACTGCACCGCCAGCGGCACCTCCTCGTCCACATTGCACTTGCAGACCAGTATGTCCTCCCGCTCGTTGGCTATTTCCTCTATCACGGGGGCGATCATGCGGCAGGGGCCGCACCACGTTGCCCAGAAGTCTATCAGCACCGGCTTGCCGGTATTCGTCACGCTTTCAAAGTTTTCCACAGTGAGCTTTATTTCCATGTTCTTCTCCTTGGTTCTTCAATTTTAACGGCATATTTACGCCACAGGCAATATTATACCCTATTTCGGGGGAAAAAGGGTGAACGGGGGGTGAAATTTGTCCATATCAAGAAAATACCGTCCACGCATTGACATACGCAGACGGTACGGGTATAATACTTATAGGGTAAGACCTAAACGGTCAGCCAATAAATCAGTATTAGCAAACCCCTTTATTCAGGGGAATAACCGCACTGTTTACGGCAGGGCGGTTATTTCTTTCTGATAGTGATAGTTATGGACTGAATGTCGCGCTTAAGCGCAGCAAGCAACATCATAATCAGTTCTATCATACTTCACACCTCCTTTCGGATGGTGTGCTGACCGCCGTATTGCCCTATGCAATTATACCTGTGAATATTATAGCGCACATGTAAAAATTTGTCTATATATCCTTATACCACTAAAGAATGATGAAAAGAAGGGCGCGGGCCCGCCTGCGGGCGGCCGCCGGGGGTTGATAAGGGGGCGCACCCCCTTATGTTCATTCCGGCTTTGGCGGCGTGTACGGCAAAACGGATGAAAACCGAAGGTTTTCGTACTCTGCGGGTTTTGCCGCCCGGGAGCGCAGCGAGAGGCAAAACCCGAAAAACCCTCGCAGAAATGGATTGCATCCATTTCTGCGAAACAAAAAAAAGCCCCCCACATGGGGGGGCTGTGCTAACGCCGTGCGGAAGTCAAGTTTAGGGGCGGCGGAGCCGCCCCATTGCTTGTTTAGCTTTAATTACTTCTTGAGACCCATAGCGCCGGCAGCGGCTACGAGAGCCATTACGGCGTAAGCGACGACGGATACGTCACCGGTCTTGGGGATCTGGACCTTGCACTCGGGGTCTACGATGGCAGTGCCGTTGGCCTTGTAATCGGTGCAATCCTTTACGGTGTCTTCCCAACCGAAGTTCTTCTTGATGCCCTTCTCAGTGACGGGTACGTCGAAACCGAGGTTGAAGGTCTTGAAGATTTCAAGAACGGCCTTAGCCAGATCGTCACAGGCGGAACCCCAAGTACCGGGGGTATTATTGTTGCCTACCTGGTAACCAGTGAGGGTGGTCATATCGCCGCCGCGGTAACCGTTAACTATGATAGCGTCGTTACCCTTTACAGCCTTGACGTAATTGACCTTATCATTCTTCAGATAGAGAGCAACAAAAGTACCGTCCTTGCTGAAAACGAGCTTCTTGAGTCCAGTATCATCATCAGTTTTATACTCTATCGTCCAGCCGTAAGCCTGAACTTTCTGGCCGTTGCTCTTGGACTTGATCTCTGCACAGACCTTAGCGCAGGAGCGAGTTACCCAATCATACCATACAACGCCTTCACCAAAGGTGTCAGTCCAGATATCGTCGTTGGCAGTCGTAACGGCGTTAGTATTATTACCCTGTCCGTTGAAAGCCTTCAGATAGAAGGTACCGCCACCCTTAACCTTATTCCAAGAGGGAAGAGCAAAATACAACTTGTCCAGCTTGTTGGACAGGTTGATGTTCCTTGCCAGATTGGTGTAAGAGAGCTTCAGACCGTTTGCGATAGCGTTGGTATACCAATCCTCGTTGATGTTCTCGGGAACAACCAGACGTACAACATAGTATACGCGCTCGCCCTCGATGGCGGCGGCGCAGCCGTTAGCTACAAGATCATAGCCGCAGGCAGTATTGGCGCGAACATACTCGTCTACAAAAATCTGAGCGGTGCCGCAGTCATAGGTATAGGTGGTGCCAGCCCAATCCCACTTAGGATCGCACTGGAGAGTTGCAAAGGCGGAAGCCATGGAGAGAACCATGACCAGAGCCAGAGCGATTGCGAAAATCTTCTTCATTTCTTTAAATCCCTTTCAATTATTTTGTGTTTTGCAAGTGATGGGGGTTTCCCCCCTTGGGCGAAGCGCGTTTTGCGCGCCCTTCCGCTTAGCACGCCTTTATGTTACCACCAATTGTTACGGACGTCAAGGGTTTTTTGTTACGAAATTGTAACAAAGTGCAGAGCACTTTCGCGCAAGCGGCAAAGCCGCTTGTGCGAGGCAAGGGTTTGAGCGCGCCCGGTGGGCGATGAAGCGAAAAGCCTTGCCAGTGAGGCAAGGAGGTCGAGAAGCGAACGCGACGCTGACCGACTATGCCGAACTGAGAGTTTGCAGCTTATACCAACCATAAAGGCGTGGTGGTGGGATTCCGTAAAAGCTGAAAGCTGCTTTCAGCCGTATAAGCTGCAATCGCTCCAAAGGAATGGGACAAGCCGGTATAAGCTTCGACCACAGAGGAAGTTCCGCCCCGGGAGACGGGGCGGAACCGACCCGCCTGCGGGCGGGCCGCCGCCCTTCACTTCCTATTTTCATTAGCAGGTATAAGGGTATCCTTAAATATAGACAAATTTCTACCTAAGCATTATAATATTTACAAGTATAATACACAGGGCAAGCGGCGGTCAGCACACTCTCCGAAAGGAGGTGTGGCGCATGTTGAAGTTGTTCGCGCTTCTTTTTGCTTTTTTAGGCGAAATCAAGTCCATAACAATAACGATACGCAAAAAATAACCGCCCTGCTAGCACCAGAGCGGTAGTTCCTATTAGTTAGGAATAAAACTTAAGTGTCGGCTGACCGTTTAGGTCTTACCCTATAAGTATTATACCCATGCTGCCCGTTCATGTCAATGAGCGGGCGGTATTTTTTATGAATAATCCTCCCCGCTTTTAAGGAAAACTGTACAGGTAAGGACGCTTTTTAGGGGAGGTGGCTTCATTATATGAAAAAAAGGCTGAAATACGCTCTGCTGTGCTGGGCGCTGCTGCTGCTGGGCGGCGGCGTGGCCCTGGGGCTCAGGTTTTACAGCGGCATTGCCCGGGACCCCATGCGCGCCTTTACCGAGCCGTCCCCCTCTCCCTCGCCTTTGCAGGCGGGGCAGCCCCTGCCTTCCCCTACCCTCAGCCCCGAGGAGCAGCTTTTGCGGCAGGCCGATACGGATTTCATGCGCAGCAGGGTAAACATACTGCTGGTAGGCTGGGATCAGAGCCCGGAGCGGGACGACAGCGACAGCGTGATGTACCGGGACAGCAAAAACAACTTCCGCAGCGACGTGCTGATGCTGCTGGCGGTGGATTTTGAGCAGGGCAACGCCCACCTCATATCCATTCCCCGTGATACCATGGCCAAGATATACAACACAAAGGGGCATTACAAGATAAACGCAGCCTTTGCCAAGGGGGGCAGCGCCGAGGGCGATGGCTTCGAATACGCCATAAAGACCGTGGAAAACCTCATGGGGGTGCCCATATCCCACTATGTAGGGGTGAACATGGAGGGGCTGAAGGCCGTGGTGAACGCCCTGGGCGGCGTGGAATACGATGTGGACCGGGAGATAAAGCTCAACGGCCGGGTGCTGCACAAAGGGGTGCAAAGGCTGGACGGACAGCAGGTGCTGGACTACTGCCGCGCCCGCAAGGGCTACGGCACCGACGTGGACAGGGCTGACAGGCAGCAGCGTATGCTCTTCGCCATATTCACCCAGCTCAGGGAGGGCAGCAGGCTGACCTCCATACCGAAATTATACCTCAGCGTAAAGGATTACATCTATACCGACCTTACGGCGGAGCAGATAGCGGCGCTGGCGGTGTTCGGCATGGATCTCGTGCCGGGGGAAAGCCTTGTGCGGCATACGCTCAAGGGCAAGTACATAAGCGGCACGGCGTATAACGGCGCCTCCTTCTACGTGCTGGACACCAGGGCGCTGAAGAGCCTTATGAAGGATATATTCGGCGTGGATATAAAGGTGGACTACCGCTACGACTATCGTTACATACAGGATAAAAAATCCTGATAATTTCTTATTGAGACTTTCGGAAAAGTGGCGTTCAGCCACTTTTTTTGACACTCTGAAGAAGCCTGAGGTTTGCACGTTAAAATAAGCGTTTTGCTTTGACTTTACAGCCATACTGCGTTATTATAATCATATTGGTGATATTATATTATCAACCTCTATGTCCAAAAATCTAAAAGGAGCGATGTTCAGCCTATGTACCGTATAGTAAGAAAAGAACGTCTGCACGACACGGTGTCTTTGATAGAAGTCGAAGCGCCCTACGTCGCAAGGAAGGCCCTGCCCGGGCAGTTCATTGTGCTTCGCATTGACGAAAAGGGCGAGCGCATACCCCTCACCATCGCGGATTACGACCGCGAAAAGGGTACGGCAACCGTAATATTCCAGAAGGTAGGCGCCACCACGAAGCGCCTTGACCTCCTGGAGGAGGGCGATTACCTCATGGACTTTGCAGGCCCTCTCGGCAAGGCCAGCGAGTTTGACCACCTCAAGGGCAAAAAGGCCGCCGTAGTAGCGGGCGGTCTGGGCGTTGCCATAGCTTACCCTCAGGCTAAGGCCCTTAACGCCATAGGCGCTGACGTGGACGCATTCATAGGCTTCCGCAGCACCAGCCTGTATATCCTCACCGAGGAATTCAAGAGTGCCTGCAAGAACCTCTACATAATGACCGATGACGGCTCCAACGGCCACAAGGGCTTCGTTACCGAGGCCCTTGCGGAGCAGCTCAAGGCCGGCACGCGCTATGACGAAGTATTCGTCCTCGGGCCTATGCCCATGATGCGCGCCGTATGCAACCTCACCAGGGAATACGGCATCAAGACCACCGTCTCCATGAATACCATAATGATAGACGGCACCGGCATGTGCGGCGGCTGCCGCCTTACCGTAAACGGCGAGACCAAGTTCGCCTGCGTGGACGGCCCGGACTTTGACGGCCATCTGGTAGACTTTGACGAGGCCATCATGCGCAGCCGCATGTACAAGGCCGAGGAAAAGCTTTCCGACGAAAAGCACTTCTGCCATCTTACAGGAGGGGAGAGATAATATGCCTAATATGACTTTGCAGAAGACCCCTGCCCGGGAGCAGGAGCCCAATATCCGCAACAAGAACTTTAAGGAAGTTTCTCAGGGCTACGACGAGGAGCTTGCCCTCAACGAGGCTTCCCGCTGCCTGCATTGCAAGAACATGCCCTGCGTTTCAGGCTGCCCGGTAAACGTGCATATACCCGACTTTATAGCGAAGATCGCCGATCACGACTATGAGGGCGCCTACGCCATAATAAAGAGCACTAACAGCCTTCCCGCCATCTGCGGCCGCGTATGCCCCCAGGAAAACCAGTGTGAGAGCAAGTGCGTCCGTGGTATTAAGGGGGAGCCGGTAGGCATCGGCCGTCTGGAACGCTTCGCCGCCGACTACGCCATGGCAAAGGGCTCCGCCCCCGCCGAGATACCCGCCCCCAACGGCAAGAAGGTAGCCGTGATAGGCTCCGGCCCCGCGGGCCTTACCTGCGCAGGCGACCTTGCGAAGCTGGGCTATGAAGTGCACATTTTCGAAGCTCTGCATACCCCCGGCGGCGTGCTGGTATACGGCATTCCCGAATTCCGTCTCCCCAAGGCGCTGGTCCGGGAGGAGATAAAGAATGTGGAGGCTCTGGGCGTAAAGATAGAGACCAACGTAGTAGTCGGCCGCTCTATAAGCCTGGATGAGCTGATGGAGGAAGAGGGCTTTGACGCCGTATTCGTAGGCAGCGGCGCAGGGCTGCCCAACTTCCAGAAGATACCCGGCGAGAACCTCTGCGGCGTATACTCCGCAAACGAGTTCCTCACCCGCATAAACCTCATGAAGGCATACGAGTTCCCCGAGACGGATACCCCCATCCGCGTGGGCAAAAACGCTGCCGTAATAGGCGGCGGCAACGTGGCTATGGACGCCGCCCGCTGCGCAAAGCGTCTGGGCGCCGAGAACGTGTACATCGTATATCGCAGAAGCGAGGCCGAAATGCCCGCCCGCCGCGAGGAAGTACACCATGCCAAGGAAGAGGGCATCATATTCAAGGTGCTCAATAACCCCGTTCGCATAAACGGCGACGAGAACGGCTATGTCACCTCTATGGAGTGCATAGAGATGGAGCTGGGCGAGCCCGATGCTTCCGGCCGCCGCAGGCCCATTGCCAAGGAAGGCAGCGAGTTCACTCTGGACGTTGACACCGTCATCGTGGCCATAGGCAACAGCCCCAACCCCCTCATCAAGAACACCACCCCCGGCCTCACCGTTGGCCGCAAGGGCGAGATAACCGCAGACCCCGAGACCGGCGCTACCTCCAAGCCCGGCGTATTCGCGGGCGGCGACGCCGTTACCGGCGCAGCTACCGTAATACTCGCCATGGGTGCGGGCAAGAAGGCCGCCGCGGCTATAGACGAGTATCTCAAGAATAAGTAGTGTTTTTTCTCTTACTTTCCTTTTAAAAAAGGAAAGTAAGCAAAGGAAAACCAACGAAAACAAAACATAAAACAGCGTTCAGCCCTGCCGTACACAAGACGGCAGGGCTGTTCTTATATTCTTATACGCATAATCCTATGTCTTAATATATATTTCCCATTTGCTTTTCTTTTCTCTTTGCTTCTTTCTGCTTTTCTTTTCTCATGAAAAGAAAAGAGAAAGAAGACGGATATCCCCCTTTTACCCCATAAACGCCACCCGTTCGCCGCCCTGTAATACCTCGGGCAGGTCGTTCATGCGCAGCAGGTTGGCCCGGCTGGTATTGTACTCCCTGGCTATGGAGTACAGCGTATCTCCGGCGCTGGCAAAGTACACGGTTATGCCCTGATGCGGGGGTCTTTGGGGGCACTCCTCAATGCCCGTCACCGCCTCAAAGCCGCCGGTGCAGTACAGATCCGCAATGAGTATGAGCGTACAGTTCAGTTCCACGCTCCTGCCTCCTCCCGCCGCCGAGGCCGCCGCCATTCCGTATATCATGGCGTCTGTGGCGCCTTGGGCCTCCATGTTCACAGAGAAGGGTATATCCTCATTGAAAGCGAATATGCAGCCGCTTTCGGCGGTGTATAATATGCGGGTGAACAGCAGCCCCTCAGCGGTGAGTACCCCGTTTTCTATGCCGTATGCCGTCACCATGGGCCGTGCGGTGGCGTATACCACCCTGGCCGCCTCGGGCATACCATCGGGTATCATTACGTTTTCACTTATGGACTGCCGCTGTGTGCTCAGCCCGCAGTATGAGGAGGTGCGTATAAGCCCATGTGTGCATTCGAACGGCACGGTAGGGGAAAATGTGTCCGTCACAGCATCGGAACGGCCGCCGGCACGGCCCCATGTGCGGTATGTGAGCTCCACATCCGCTATCACTACGCCGAAATCCTCAGCCCCCCGCACCTGACAGCCGGATACCCTCACCTCGCCCCACATGGGAGTCAGCGCCTCTCCGTCCACGGTCTGAGTGAAGGGTATGGCCTGGCTTAACTGGCTCATCGCCCCTGTGCGGCTCTGTACCAGCGCCGATATGTACAGCGTACCCTCCAGGCATATTCCGTCTTTGCCGGGAGATACGTCCCTCAGCGCCCCATGTACCTCGCTGTACAGCACCTCTGTGGCGAAGGGCGCCTCTATCTCCTCCCGCAGGCGGAAGCTGCCCCGGCTCTCCCCCGCCCGCTCGTAGAGTGTCATCTCCTGCCGCTGCTGCTCCCCATCCTCTATGCCGCTTATTCCATCCAGTACCTTTGCCCCGCCTGATGCTGTCACCATTGCGTTTATATCCGCTACCGCGTTGAGGGTAATTCCACCCTCCCTCTTGTTTATTTCCAGGGATTGCAGCGCCGAGCGCACCTCGGCCCTCATGCCCTCCCGCACGCCATCCGCGGCTATGCGGTGGGTAAAGGGGGCGCTTGAAGTGAAGGCAAACACCTTGTCATCCATGCAGATGAGGTCAATTCTCACAACTCCCTCTATGGCTATTTCGCCCTCCCTGGCGCTGGATGAAGATATAGCCACCTCGCCGGTATACGAGAGTATCTCCTTTGCGCTGCGGCCCTCCGGCAGCGGTATGCCGCCCTCGACGGTTCCCTGAGATACTCCTGTATATATTATCCGCTCCCCCGGAAGCTCTTTCCAGATCAGTTCCATATGCCTGCTCCTCTCGCACAGATTATCGTTATATAATCATACGAGGGTAGTATGCCAATTATGCAAAAGGGCCGCTTATGTGGCCATTCACCCGAAAAACGAAGGTAAAAAACACACGGGTGATAATATTTAATGTTTCTTACTCCGGCCGCTTGTACGAAGATGCTGCATAAAAAAATGAGTATGCGTGGGCGTTAATAACATGAGTTGCTAACATTATCAACATAGTTATCCACATTTCAACGCGTTTAAGACAGTTTCAGTGTTAACAACAAGTTAAGAATAAAGCCTTGACGTATATTTATTATTGCCCTGCCCTTTGCCGCCGGCAGTAAAATGATACTATTTTACACATAAAGACGAATTCCGTGTTTACCTTTTGGGGGCAAAAAAGGAGAGCCGGCCGGCTCTCCCCTTTTCACCTTGATTTAAGGCTTCAATGTTATCCAGTACCTCTGTATCATCCCGCAACGGCTAAGAGCCGCATCACACTCAACCTGGTTTTCCAACACGCCGCCGTTTTTTATTATAGTCCGGCGGGACGCCTCGTTGTCCGCGTCGCATGTGAGCAGCACCCTGTGCTCCCCCTCCTCGCGGCACTTGGGCAGCAGCAGCGAAAGCATCTCGCCTGCGTAACCCTTTCCCCGCTCGGAAGGACGCACGCTGTAGCCGATATTCCCCCCGAAGCGCAGCAGAAATTCAGTCAACGGCCGCCTGAAGTCAATCATGCCAACCAGCCTGTCATCGCTTTTGCGCACCGCCAGGTACACATCGGATGGCACATAGCCTTCGCCGTAGCGCTCTCTGAGCCGCCCCTCAAAATCCGCCCATTCGGCGTAGCTGTTGGTATCCTCCAGAGCGGCACATCCATCCAGGCTGTCGCCGTTGTCCAGCATCTCCTGCCGGTATGCCATTACCTGATCTGCGTATTCCTGAGTCGGGCGGATAAGCTTGAGGGTATGCATGGGCGCCTCCGGAGGTTTTTCTTCATTATAGCACACCTATATCACATTCTGAATCTCGCTTCTGCCGTTTTTCTCCCTCGCAATCTCCATGATGAGCTTATCAGCAACCAGGGCTATGAATTCACCGTTGGTGGGCTGCTCAGCCTAGTGCTGCTTCGCAGCAATAGGCTGATAGTCTACGTTTTGCCACATGCCGCATCTGAAGCCTGAGACTGATTTATAGGGGAGTTAGTCGAATCCGTTACCTTCTGTTTCTTGGTGTTTTTCAGATAATAGCAGATAAAAAATAATAAAGCAAGTTTTAGGGCGACTAACATCTGAAATTTGTGTGTTGGTGGGTGTGAATCAAGTTCGGAACATGTTTTTATCAACTTTGCAGCAAGGTGGAAGCAAGGTTGATGATAGATGGGAACAAGTCTGAAAGTAGATTTTCAAGTACATTTAGTAGGAATATTTAAGTAGCTTCAAACAAAAAGGTAAGGGTGATATAATTTTAAATAAAGATCTCTTGCGTGGTTTTGAGATTGTGAAAGAAAGGAGATCATATGCCAGATATTACTGTTCGCGGAACTTTTAAACCTGATCCATCTTATAATCATGTGGAAGAAGTCGAAAGGTCAATACAAATGATGCGTAAGTATCTGGATAATCAGCTGTCTATCATTGATAATATTGGCGACCAGACGATGCAACTTATATGTATGTTTTCATTGATAGATTGTTTGGCACAGGAGTGGGCAGGATATCCAACAGGTAAGTCCAAAGAAGCATTTTGTAAATTTGTGTTACAACATCAAAGCAAATATGATTATTTGGATGGTGTCGAGCCAGTCACGTTGCATTACCATGTTGAAGATTTGATTAAGGAATCAGATATAGAACATATAGAAAGCATCGCTTCGTTAAAAACATTATGTATAAGCAAAAACTGCCTAGCGAAGCATGCAATAAAAACTATGAAAGCTAAAATGATATTGGAGTACTTAGAAAAAATAAAGAATAAGGATTTTGCATTGACAAAGGCTAAAGAACATCAGTTGATCACATTGATATACCGAATGAGAAGCAAAGCAACGCATGAAATGACAGGTTTGGGAGAAAAAAATAATACTCCTATGGAGACTAAATTGACAGAGCCATTTTACAGAAATGTACTAAGAGGGTATGTGTTGGATGATAAAATCGTTTCTGAATTTGCTTACGAATTGGTGATTCCTAATATATTTATTCGGGATTTATTAGCGGATTGTATTAACGGATACTTGATAGAATGTAAGATAGAAAATAAATTGCCATTTGGAAATAATAGCATACTGAGGAAACACAGACTAACATGGTATGATAAATGATATAAGTGACTTAATTAAAACTAGTAATCAGGGAGATGATGGGAAATGACATCTGAAATTTGTAATGCTCTTTTTAGGTATTTTGAAGCATTATATGATTTAAATAGGGATCTTATAATGCTATGCGGGGCAGATGTGCTTGATAATTCAGGACAATATGATAAATGTGTAGAAAGAGTAGTAAAAACGATACCTGAACTTATACCATATGGAGGAAATAAAGCGACAGATGAGTATGTAATTATTGAAGGAGATGGACTATTAGAGTTTTCAAATGAAATACCTTTTTTGAGAAAGGAATATGAGGATATACTTGGAAATAACTATTTGGCTTTGAGTAACATAAAGAAAGTTAGAAATAAGCTAGAACATAAAATGCATGCAGTAAAGTTCTATCGTGCCAGTAGTGGTAGCTTGGAGATGTTTACAATATCGTATAAAGTAAATGATGTGGAAATCACTTTGGCAGCGATAGATATGATTAAACTCGTTAAACAGATAAATGATTTGTTTTCTAAAATTCAATTTTTAATAGATAAATTTGCATTTAAGCAAGGAAAGGAAGGTTATTCGTATTATCGAAAATTGCTTAGATATGATTTCTGCAATTTTAATAAATTGTATGATAGTGATTTACTTAGAACATTTGGAAAGACATTGTTTCCTTTTTAATGATAATAAATACAAGATATTTGAGAGAAAAAACATTGAGACTTTGTAAGAGTTTCAATGCTGCTTTTTATAGAATAGAAAAATAGTTTATTGATTTCTAGGAAGGTACATAGTAATAATTTTTTCTAAAAATTCTCTCATTCCATCAGCTACTTCCTTCGGATGCATTATCTTTGCCTTTTCGCCAAACTGAAGCAGCCACGAATAAAACTGATTGCTCAGTTCCACTTCAACGGAAACGGAAAAGCGCTCATCATCAACCTTTGAATATGAAGCGTTCTTTGTGCCGAAACGATCAATTACAGAATCCAACAGATGATTCTCAAACTGCATTGCAACAAGTTGCTTTTCTCCTCCAAACATAGAGAAAACACGCTGTGTGTAGGATTGGAGGTCAATTGCTTCAAAGGCTTCTTTGCCTTCCTGCGGTTCAGGCAAAAGGCGCACATCTTTCATCCTGTCAATGCGATAGGTGCGCATATCCTGTGCCTTGTCATCAAACGCTAGCAAATAATAATTTCCATCGTTTATGAGCAAGCGAAAGGGACTTACCTTATAAAGTTTTCCATGATACTTTTCAACCATTGAATTAACATCATCAATGGTATGCTTCATGTATTTAAAACTGATCTTCTGAGGTTCATGGGGCTTCCCATCCTGCTTTTTAGCCATAGCAGCATTGATGGTGCTGATGATGTTCAAAGTGCCCTTCTGGGTGCTCTTAACACGATCAATGAGGAATACTTCCTGCTGCAAGGATTCGGATTGATATGAACTGCCAAATTCGCCTATGGTTTTCACCAGTTCTTTTGCTTTTGAGGCAGAAATGAATCTTGCAGCATGAACACATTCAGCAAGTACGCGAAGGTCATCTTGCTCAAACTGGCGTGAAGCAAGGCGATATTTGCCGCCGGTGCTTCCTTCGATATCCATACCAAGAACATCACGCAAAGCGGCAATGTCACGGTATATGGAGCGCCGCTCAGCTTCAATACCGTGCTCATATTTAAGATAATCTATAAGTTCGTTTGCGGTACAAGAATGGTTTTCGTCAGTGAATTCCATGAGGTATTTTGCCACGAGCAGGGCTTTATACTTTTGGTTTTCACGTTTGCCGCCGAGGGGCTTTTCGTTTTCTGATTTTGGCATAATATTCTCCATAAAAGCGGTTCGTTATTTGGAATGCTCGTCTGTAGGTGAATGCAAATTATTCAAATATGCCTGATAATCATCTGCTTTTCCTAGGAAAAGTATATTTATCATATCTCGGTATATCGTGTAAATCATGCTATAAGCTTCTTCGGTAGGATAATCATCAGATGCAGATATTCCTGAAGTAGGTATTTCAATTTCATTAATCCACCAGTTATCGATTTTGTAAAACAAGTTGAGTAGTTGCACCAGCATGTCTATATCTTTATCAGAAATGCCATTTACTACACATTTGGTTAATTGGTGTACATAAATATTTCGTGCTTCTTTGATATTAAGGAATAACGAATAATCTTCCGGAGTAATTGCACCTACGTCAACGAACCATAACATGGTTGCTTTTAATTTGTTTTTATTGCCATTCTCATCAACTTTTCGATTGAGTATATTCTGTCTGTAATACTCACTTTTTTTGCAATGCGTATCATCGTTGGCTGAACAGCCTAGATTTAAGAAACAATCTACGTTTTCGATAACCTTATCTTCGAATTGTTCGTACATACCTATAAACAAAGCGAGGAAAGAAAGGTTATGCTGCAAAATATCTTTATTCCATATATTGTTCAATACCATTTTCTTATCCTTCAAAAATGTATTTTTTATTGATTTGATAGACGCCAAACCTTTTATAAGTCCTCACAAATGTTTATAAACCAATGTGAAAATGGCTTAAA
>ERZ772820.1315-NODE-1315-length-19906-cov-7.009622_pt1 | contig 19906 bp, 20 predicted proteins | sample MGYA00511377_ERZ772820 | MGnify/ENA primary metagenome ERZ772820 (study PRJEB29015, sample SAMEA2737684) | human gut metagenome | biome: human gut; feature: human-associated habitat; material: faeces | place: China | collected 2012 ... | reverse complement strand
TAAGCCGTTCAGAAAGCATATAGAAGGGCTGCGCGAAGGCCGACTCCGCATAAGAAAACATGCGGTTTTGCCTGCGCCTTTTTGGCTGAAATACAACCGAAAAAATCTCCCCATACGCCAGTATGGGGAGATTTTTTCAGCTGATTTCATCTCAAAAATTCATTGGCAAAACTGCTTTGCACCGAAAAAGAGCAAATTTTGTGCGGAGCTGAGGCGCGACGGCGCGGGCATGCTGACGCATGGCAAGACGGCGCAACGAAGGAGTCCGTGCAAAATTTGCCTTTTACGGCGCATGTTTTCTTATGCGGAGTCGGCCAAAGCCGCCCTGCTTGGTGCAAAGGGAATGTTGTGTTACGGCAGCGGGATCTCCTTGCTGTCGAAGAGCGTCTTGAGCTCGATCGAGGTGCGCGAGTCGCCGAACTTCTTGATGAGGGAGAGAAGCTGGTCGAGCTGCTGCGTGTCGCGCACGGCGAAGCGGAGCAGCGCGTTGAACTCACCCACCATGTGATAGTGGCTGATGATGGCGCTCTGCGAGGCGCAGAAATCGCAGAATTTGTCGTACTTGTCCGGCTCGAGCGCAACAGAGATAAAGCCCGTGATGTTACAGTCGAGCTTCGTGCGGTCGATGTCGATGTGATAGCCGCGGATCACGCCGCTTTCCTCCATCCGGCGAATGCGTTCCGACACGGCGGGCGGCGTCAGCCCCACAAGGTCTCCCATGCGGCGCAGCGTGCAACGGCTGTCGTCCTGGAGGAGGTTGAGGATTTGGTAGTCAGTCCGATCCATCATGTTCTCCCTCTACCGTTCTCTTACACGATCTCGCCGCGCTTGATGACGGTTTTTGCAAGATTGCTGCCAACGCGGTAGCAGATGTAGTCGAGGTCGGGCGCGTCCCAGATGACAAGGTCGCCCAGCTTGCCCTCTTCGACAGAGCCGACCTTGTCGGCAAGGTCGATCGCCGCGGCGCCGTTGAGCGTGACAGCCGTGAGGACCTCCTCCGGCGTCAGCTTGTACTTGAGGCAGCCGAGGTTGATGACAAACTGCATGTTCAGGCACGGGCAGGAGCCGGGGTTGAAGTCCGTCGCCATTGCAACGGGCACGCCGGCTTTGACCATGTCGCGCGCGGGCGCGAACACCGCGCCGAGGTTGAAACTCGTCGCGGGCAGCAGGCATGCGATGACGCCGCCCTTGGCCATGGAGGCAATGCCCTCCGGCGGGCAGACGATCAGGTGCTCAGCCGAGATCGCGCCGATCTCACCGGCGAGCTGGCTGCCGCCGATGGCCTCGATCTCGTCGGCGTGGATCTTGGGACGCAGGCCATACTTGAGACCCGCTTCGAGCACCTGACGGGACTCTTCGACGGTGAAGGTGTCGGCCTCGCAGAAGACGTCGCAGAACTTGGCGATGCCCTGCTCCTTGACCTTGGGCATCATCTCCTCGCACACAAGGCGGACGTACTCTTCGCGGTTGGACTTATATTCCGCGGGGACAAGGTGCGCGCCCATGAAGGTCGCGACGAGGTCCATGCGGTGGTGATCGTTGAGGTCCTTGATGACCTCGAGCGCCTTGAGCTCATGCTCGGTGGCAAGGCCGTAGCCGCTCTTGGCCTCGACCGTGGTGGTGCCGAAGCCCATCATCTCGTCGAGCGCCTTGGAGGCCTTGGCGGCGAGCTCCTGCTCGCTGGCCTGACGGGTGGCGTTCGTCGTGGACTGGATGCCGCCGCCCGCGTTCTGAATGTCGAGATAGCTTGCGCCGTGGAGCTTGAGACCCAGCTCGTTCTGGCGCCAGCCGCCGAAGATGAGGTGGGTGTGGGCGTCGACAAGGCCGGGGGTGACGAGGTGGCCCTCCGCGTCGACGACTTCCGCGCCCTCACAAGCGGGAACCGCGCCGGTACCGACGGAGGCGATGATGCCGTCCTCGATGAGCACCCACGCATCCTTTAAGAATTTGATCTTGCCCTGCTCCTCGCCGCGATGGGCGGATTTGCCCTCCGGCGTCGCCAGCAGGCCGATGTTTTTGACCAGTAACTTTTTCATAGTAAATGTTGTCCTTTCTCACTGTTGGAAAGAGCATTCTGTTCGATGGCTTGTCAAAAAAGCCTCGCAGAGTTTTACCCGCAAGGGGTACGCGGCATCCGCAAGGCGGCAGAGCCGCCAGCGGCTGCCCAGGCCGCCCGCAGGCGGCAAATAAATTGAGATTATCTTTCCGACGACATGTGCGTCGGAAAGATTCTTTGCGCTCCGCAAGTGTGCGAGCAAAGCGAGTGCGCGCAGCGGAGTGTATCCAGCTCAAAAAAGGGGCATATTTCTATGCCCCTTTTTTGAAGTAAATTTTAGTGCATGTATTCCTTCACGGCCTTCTCGCAGAGCTCTTCGTCCGCGACGTAAGGCATGGTGATGTGATCCTGACCCTCGTACATCTTGTTGTACTCGGCGACAGTGGTCATGGCGTTCTCGTTGCGCGCCCAGCTGCGGCGGGCAACGCCGACCATGGTATCCCAAGGCATGGACATGCGCAGGATGGTGTCGACACGCTCGGAGCCGTCGAGAACCATACCGAAGCCGCCGTTGATGGCGCGGCCGATGCCCGTACCACCGCCGTTGTGCAGGGCGATGTAGCTCATGCCGCGGGCAGCGTTACCAGCGTAGCACTGGGTCGCCATCTCGGCCATGATGTTGGAGCCGTCCTTGATGTTGCTGGTCTCACGGAAGGGCGCGTCGGTTCCGCCGGTATCGTGATGGTCACGGCCGAGGATGACGGGGCCGATCTCGCCGTTGCGGACCATTTCGTTGAACTTGAGCGCGAGGTTCATGCGGCCCATGGCGTCCTGATAGAGGATGCGGCACTGGGTGCCGACGACCAGCTTGTTCTTCTCCGCGTCGCGGACCCAGACGTAGTTGTCGTAGTCCTGATAGCGGCGGTTGTGCGCCTTGATGTACTCGGCGGCTGCCATGTCGGTCTTGTGCAGGTCCTCGGGGTTGCGGCTCAGGCAGCACCAACGGAACGGGCCGTAGCCGAAGTCGAACAGGCAGGGACCGAGAATGTCTTCGACATAGGACGGGAAGATGAAGCCGTCGAGGTCGTTCTCGCCGTTCTTGCAGATGCTCTTCACGCCGGTATCGTACACAGCCTTGAGGAAGCTGTTGCCGTAGTCGAAGAAGTAGGTGCCGCGCTCGTGGAACTTGCAGATCATCTCATAGTGATGCTGCAGCGTCTTGTCGACGAGCTTGCGGAAGCCCTCGGGGTCCTTGTCCAGCATCTCGGTGCGCTGGGCGAAGGTGAGGCCCTGCGGGCAGTAGCCGCCGTCGTAGGGAACGTGGCAGGAGGTCTGGTCGCTCATGAGGTCAACATGAACGTTGTGCTCATAGAGGTACTCGAGCAGATCAACGATGTTGCCGCAGTAGGCAACGGCGCAGGGCTTGCCCGCCTTCTGGTGCTCGAGGGCGATCTTGGTCGCCTCCTCGAGGGAGTCGGTGCGGTGGCTGACCCAGCCCTGGGTGTAGCGGGTGTCGATACGGGAATCGTCGACCTCGGCGATGATGGACGCGGCGCCGGCGATCTCGGCAGCCTTGCCCTGCGCGCCGCTCATGCCGCCTAAGCCCGCGGAGATGAACAGACGGCCGGCGAGGTCCTTATCGTTGGGGATGCCGAGCTTGAGACGGCCGGCGTTGAGCAGCGTGTTGAACGTGCCGTGGACGATGCCCTGGGGGCCGATGTACATCCAGCCGCCCGCGGTCATCTGACCGTAGTTGGCAACGCCGAGCGCGGCGGCGCGGTTGAAGTTCTCCTGATCGTCGAAGGTGCCGACCATCAGGCCGTTGGAGATGATGACACGGGGCGCCATCTTATGGGAGTGGAACAGGCCCAGAGGATGACCGGACATAACGACCAGCGTCTGCTCGTCGGTCAGCTCCTCAAGGTACTTCTTGATGAGGCGGTACTGCATCCAGTTCTGGCAGACCTGACCGGTCTCACCGTAGGTGACCAGCTCATAGGGATAGAGCGCAACGTCGAAGTCGAGGTTGTTGTCGATCATGACCTGAATGGCGCGGCCCTCGATGCACTTGCCCTTGTACTCGTCGATGGGCTTGCCGTAGAGCTTGCCCTCGGGACGGAAGCGATAGCCGTAGATGCGGCCGTGCTCCTCGAGCTCGGCGGCGAACTCCTTGGCCATCTGCTCGTGATGGTCGGGGTGGATGTAGCGCAGAGCGTTCTTGATGGCGAGCGCCTTATCGGCCTCGGTCAGGTGGGATTCGCGGCGGGGTGCGCGGCGATAGCAGGATTCCATCTTCGGGTACTCGGGAAGATCGTAGTCCAGCTTGATCGTCATGGCTTCGTCAGCGAGATTGATCATGGGGTGTTCCTCACTTTCTAAAATTTTTCGATTTCTCTCAATTTTCGGTTTTATCTCAAAAGAATCTTGTGCAATTTGCTTTACATCTTGCATTATAGCAAGAACCTGCTATAATGAAAAGAACTTCTATTGTATTGTTATCATACTTTTTTAGTATAGTACATCAGGAGGCGCTTTCTCATGACCATTCGCCAGCTTGAATACTTCTGCGCGGTCGCGGAGGGGCGCAGCATTTCCGCCGCCGCCCGCGCCCTGCACGTCGCCCAGCCGCCCATTTCGCGCCAGATCGCCCAGCTCGAAGCCGAGCTCGGCGTGCAGCTTTTCGCCCGCGAGAGCCGCGGCATGAAGCTCACCGAGGCCGGACAGGCGCTCTACCGCCAGAGCCGCTCGCTTTTTCTCAATCTCCGGCGCGTGGAGGAAAACGTCCGCAGCATCGGCGCCGGCGAGGGCGGGCGCATCAACGTCGGCGTCATCTACTCCGCCATGCCCTATGCCCTGCATTATTTGGAGGCGTACCACGCCCGCTATCCCAAGGTCGAGTTCTACATCCGTCTCGGCTCCCCGCAGGACCTTTTGAACGACCTGGACCGCGGCGAGCTGCACGTCCTCTTTCTCCGCCGCTCCACGCAGGAGTCCGGCAGCCTGCACGAGCGCATCCTCGGCGAGGACGCGCTGGAGCTCATCATGACCGCCGCGACCGATCCCGCGCCGGAGCTGGACGCCGTGCCCATCGAGCGGCTGCGCGGCGTGCCGATGTGCCTGCTGCGCTCGGACGATCTCTGGGGCTACAACGATTATCTGATGAAGGAGTGCCGCCGCAGCGGCTTTGAGCCGAACGTGCCCTGCCAGTGCTACGATACGCCCATGGCGATGCAGCTCGTGCGCTCGGGCTTCGGCATCAGCTTCCTGCCGCATTCCATCGTCGAGACGCACCCGAACTCCGGCATCTACGCCAAGCCGCTGCGCGGCATCCCCGCCAAGTCCTACCCTGTCCTTGTCTGGAGCGACAACGTGCAGGGCGCGCCCTGCGTGCAGCGCTTCATCGCGGAATCCTGACCGGCGCGGCTTTACTTAAAAAAATTAAGCGCCCCGAAACAAAAGAGAAAGAAAACCTGTTTACGCCCGCCCGGGCACACGGTATAATGACAGCGTAAGCATCAAAATACAGGTTGGAAATTGTCTGACCTGACAAAAACGGAGGAAACTTATCATGGCACGACTGATCGAATGCATCCCCAATTTCAGCTGCTCCAAGGAAAAGGACGAGGCCACCTATAACGAGCTCGTTAAGACCGCGCAGAGCGTCCCCGGCTGCACCCTGTTCGACGCCCAGACCGACGGCAACCACAACCGCTGCGTTTTCACCCTCATCGGCTCCCCCGAGGCCATCGAGGAGGTCGCCTTCCAGCTCACGAAGGTCGCCACCGAGCGCATCGACATGAACAAGCATCACGGCGAGCACAAGCGCATGGGCGCTACCGACGTTATCCCCTTCGTTCCCCAGATGGACGTGACCGTTGAGGAAGCTGTCGAGATGTCCAAGCGCGTTGCCCAGCGTATCTGGGACGAGCTGAAGGTCCCCTCCTTCCTGTATGAGGACAGCGCCACCCGTCCCGAGCGCCGCAACCTCGCCACCTGCCGCAAGGGCGAGTTCGAGGGCATGCCCGAGAAGCTCCTGCAGCCCGACTGGGCTCCCGACTACGGCGAGCGCAAGATCCACCCCACCGCCGGCATCACCGCCATCGGCGCCCGTATGCCGCTCGTCGCGTTCAACTGCAACCTCGAGACCAGCGACGTTGAGGTCGCCAAGAAGATCGCCAAGGTCATTCGCGGCTCCTCCGGCGGCTTCCGCAGCTGCAAGGCCATGGGCTTCATGCTCGAGGACCGCGGCATCGCGCAGGTCTCCATGAACATGGTCAACTATGAGGATACCCCGCTCTACGTCACCTATGAAATGATCAAGGCTCTGGCCGAGCGCTACGGCACCCGCGTCATCGAGAGCGAGATCGTCGGTCTGACTCCCGCCAAGGCGCTCATCGACTGCGCCGAGTTCTACCTCAAGGCCAAGGACTTCGACTGCAAGAAGCAGGTCATGGAGTATCATTTGATCGACATGGAGTAAACATTCAAAAATATGCCGTTGGCATATTTTTGAGAAGGCCGACACTCCGCTCTGCGCCTTGCCGCCGCCGGCGGCTCGACGCTCGCTCCGCGAGAAGTGTTTTTCGCCACGCACAGGTCGCGGCGAAAAACGATCTCAATTCATTTGCCGCCTGCGGGCGCGAAATGCCACAAGGAAGGACATTGAATTTTATGAAACTTGCTGAACTGACCGTTACCGGCTTTGCCGACATCGTTTCCTCCGACGCGCCCGCGCCGGGCGGCGGCTCCTGCGCCGCGCTCTACGGCGCCATCGGCGCCGCGCTGACCGCCATGGTCGGCGGTCTGACCCAGGGCCGCAAGAAGTACGCCGAGTACGCCGAGCACGCCGCCGAGGTCGAGGCCAAGGGCAACGAGCTCAAGACCCGTCTGCTCGACGTGATGGACCGCGACACCGACGCGTTCAACGTCGTCTCCGCCGCCTTCGGTATGCCCAAGGACACCGACGAGCAGAAGGCCGCGCGCTCCGCCGCCATTCAGAACGGTCTCAAGGGCTGCACCAAGACGCCCATGGAGATGATGGAGCTGATCGACGAGACTCTCACCCTCGCTCACTCCCTGCTCGGCCGCTTCAACGACACCTCCGCGAGCGACCTGGGCGTAGCGTTCCTCTCCCTCAAGGCCGGTATCCAGGGCGCGTGGCTCAACGTGCTCATCAACGTCGGCTCGCTGAAGGATCAGGAGTTCGCCGCCGAGTACCGTGCCCGCGGCGAGAAGCTGCTCGCGCACGCGCTGCCTCTGGCCGACGAGTGCTACGCCGAGATCGTCAAGCTGATCGACGGCTAAAATTTATCTTGCCAAACGCAAAAGGCTTCGGTATCATCGTACCGAAGCCTTTTCGACAGAAAGAAGGTCCTTTTATGACGCTCACCCATCTGACCCCCGCCGATTACGTCACCACGCAGTGGTCCGGCGGCGCGACCACCCAGCTCGCCATCGCGCCGAAGGGCGCGGTGTATGCCGACCGCGATTTTCTCTGGCGGCTGAGCTCCGCGACCGTCGAGCTCGACGAGTCCGACTTCACGCCCCTGCCCGCCTATGACCGCGTGATCTCCACGCTGCGCGGCGATATGGTCCTCGCGCACAACGGCGGGGAACGACTGACGCTCCACCCCTACGAGATCCACGATTTCTCCGGCGCAGACGATACCCACTCCTGGGGCCGCTGCACGGACTTCAACCTCATGCTGCGCCGCGGGCAGTGCCGCGGCTGCGTCACCGCGCATTTCCCGCACGGCACGGAAACGCTTGCCCTCCACGCGGGCGAAACGGCCCTGCTTTTCTGTGGTGAGGGAAGCGTCACGCTCCGCGCCGGCACGGAGGTGTTGACGCTCGCCGCACATGAAAGCGTTCTGATCGAGGACGCGCCCGCACAGCTCACCGTCGAGGGCAGCGCGAAGCTGATGCTTGCGCAGATGTACCGCTGAGGGAGGGAGCTGCATGACCGGAGAAGACGTCGCCGCGCGCGTCCACGCCTACGCATGGACCGACCGCAAGCCGGGGCTGGAGCGCACCCGCGCTCTGCTCGCCGCGCTGGGAAACCCCGAAAAAGCCCTCAAATTCGTCCACATCACCGGCTCGAACGGCAAGGGCTCGACCGCCGCGATGCTCGCCTCCGTTCTCGCGGCGGCGGGATACCGCACGGGACTGTTCACCTCGCCGCACCTCTACCGTTTCAACGAGCGCTTTCAGGTGAACGGCGCGCCCATCCCCGATGCGGCGCTTGACCGCCTCGCGGAGCGCGTGCTCGCCGCGGCGGACACGCTTCCGGAGCATCCGACCGAGTTTGAGCTGATGACCGCCATCGGCTTTCTCTGGTTTGCGGAGGACGGCTGTGACCTCGTCGTGGTCGAGGTCGGTCTCGGCGGGCGGCTGGACTCCACCAACGTCATTCCCACGCCCGAGGCGGCGGTCATCACCAACATTGGGCTGGAGCACACCGCCATCCTCGGCAGCACCCTCGCCGCCATCGCCGCGGAGAAATCCGGCATCCTCAAGCCCGGCTGCCGCGCCGTGCTCTACGGTCAGAGCCGCGAGGTGGGGGAGGTCGTTGCCCGCGTCTGTGCGGAAAAGGAGATCCCGCTCACCGTCACGGACGCCTCGCAGCTCACGCTGCTCTCGTCCGGCCTCGACGGACAGCGCTTCACCTACCGCGGCAGCGCGCCGCTGCTCCTGCCGCTGCTCGGCGACTATCAGCTCCGCAACGCCATGACCGTGCTCGATACAGTGGATGCGCTGCGCGCGCAGGGCCGGAATATCTCCGCCGACGCCGTTGCGCACGGGCTCGCCGCCGCACGCTGGCCCGGACGACTGGAGCTGGTGCACCGCCGCCCCGATCTCATCATCGACGGCGGGCACAATCCGCAATGCGCACAGGCGCTTGCCGCCTCGCTGCGCGGGCTCTACGGCGAAAAAAAGCTCATCTTCCTCATCGGCGTGCTCGCCGATAAGGATTGGCAGAGCATGGTCGGCGAGGTTTTGCCGCTGGCCAAGGCCATCGTCACCGTCCGCCCCGAAAGCGAGCGTGCCAAGGATGAAAACGAGCTGGCCGCGTGGGTCCGCGCACAGGACGTCCCCGCCGAGGCGCACGCCTCCATCGGCGGGGCGCTGGATGCCGCGCTCGCTCTCGCGGGTTCCGAGGACGCTGTCTGCGCGTGGGGCTCGCTCTACAGCGTCGGCGAGCTGCGCCATTGTCTCGGCCTGTGCTGAGATTCGTCCGCGTGATGTTCGGCGTTCTCGGCGCGCCGCTGTTCTGGGCGCACGCCTACATGGGCGGCGGCTATTGTGACTTCAAACGAAAGTTCGCCGCCGAGCCGCTGCCCTGCCGGCCGTCGGTGCCCACGCAGGCAAACGACTACCGGTAAAGTGACAGCAGAAAACCCCCGACGCCCGTACAAATGGGCGTCGGGGGTTTTGTTTATCGTGGCTGCTTTGCGGTATCTCTTAGTACATGCCGTCCTTCAGAATCGCAACTTTTTGAAGCAAAACGAATATAACGGAAAACGTGGATTTTCGTAGAGTTATCAATGCTTTGAGCCGCTTTTTGAAGTCTCCTTGATTTTAAGAAAATTCACACATTTCTACGCAAATCTACGCCACTCGGCAGGGAATTGGCGTAAGTTGTGGCGTAAGCCAGCCAACTTCGTACAATGAAAATTATAGGCTGCTGGCAATCTGTTCAAAGGCTCTCTCGACAGAATCAAAGCTGCTGTGCGTGTAGACATCCAGCGTCACGCTGGCGTTGGAATGTCCCATCAGATATTGCAGGCTTTTCACATCAAGCCCCGCCTGTTGGACGTTGGTGCAGAAGGTATGTCGCAGCACATGGGGCGTGATTCGAGGAACAGGCTTTCCGTATGCCTTTTCAAATCGCGCTTGCAGACCTCGCATATAGTTCTACAAGTGCATCGCAACCTTCGGCATCCCCGACTTGTCCCGAAAGAGAAATCCGCTGTGACCGTCCACCAGCAATTCCACCTTTGGGGAAGTTCTGGCTTTCACCACCCGCATCAGCGACATGTAAACCGCGTCCGTCATGGGGACGTTTCGGATGCCGCTTTTGGTTTTGGGCGGTGTGACGAAATAGGGCTTCTTCGCCGTTCGGCATAGCTGCCGCCGCACATGGATACAGCGCCGGTCGAAGTCAATATCTGCCCGTGTCAGACCGTACAGCTCACTCACACGCAAGCCGGTTCCCAGCAGGATCACAATGTCATCATAGTAAAGACCTCAGACCGTTCTATCCCCGAAAAAGCCCGCAGCGCATACCGGCATCGGGACAACATGATCCATTTTGCCGCCGTAGGCTATGAGCTGCCGCGCACCGATCAGGTCAGCATGATACTGGACGGTGAGTGGAAAGAGGGCAAGAACGGCGTCCAACTGCATGTAACACAATGTGAGGAGGTCGTACCCCAGACCCGTGAAGGGATCAAAGGGTATCTGTCCTCGCGGCTTATCAAGGGTATCGGCGGCAAGACCGCCGAACTGATCGTAGACCGGTTTAGCGCGGACACGTTGAATGTGCTGGAAAATAAACCGGAGCGGCTGCTGGAGATACGAGGCGTCAGCGAGACGAGGCTGAAGGAGATCATTGCTTCTTACAACGAGAGCCGCACCCTGCGTGACCTGATGCTGCTGTTGGCACCCTTCCAGATCACACCTACCGCTGCCACGAAGATCTATGACCATTTTGGCGCGCAAAGTGTGGATATCCTGCGGGATAATCCCTTTGAGCTCTGCCAGATATCCGGTTTCGGCTTCAAGCGCGTGGACGCGATCATGCGGAAGAACAACTGGCCCCTCAATTCCCCCATGCGCATTCGTGGCGCGGTATTTGCCGCATTGGAAAGCGCAAAGGGTGATGGCGGCCATCTGTATCTGGAGGCGGAGCAGCTTCACAAAGATGCTATGTCGCTTCTGAACAGCATGATTCCCGTTCCGCAGATGCGGGTATCGAGCCAATCAAGGGTGGACTCTCCGATTCCATGAAGCGTGCCGCCAACCAGTGGGGCATTGGTCGTGTTCTCTACAGCATGGACACCGTTTGGGTCAATGTAGAGAGGAAGGGTAAGAGCTTCATCATCAAGCCCACAGAGCGCGGCAAGCTGGACGCCCGGTATCTGGATACATTGAGAAGTCTCGGCCTGACGCCGGCGAAAGCCTGCGGTAACTTCCCTCATAGTCATGGTATGATTAAAACTGTCAAGAAAGAGCAGGCACCCCCGACCGGGGGTGCTTGCTTTTTCTGCCCTATAATACTGAATATTTGCAGGAGGGAGTACCATGATCCGAACCAGAACGATTCGTGAGGCGGCAGCCTATTTCAAGGAGAGAGACCCCAACACCTGCCTCACGGAAACAGCCATTCGCACGCTGCTCAGAAATGGCGCCGTCCCCTGCGCCCGTGTGGGCAAAAAATATCTCGTGACCATTGAAGCCCTGGAGATTTACCTCGCCGGCAGCCTTTTCAAAAATACAGAAACGCCGCCGCTGAGCAGCGGCGGCAGACGTTGGGCGATTCGATAGCGTTCAAGTTGCGCTGTGTGACCCCTTGTTTTTTGCCATACGCATTTAAAATAATTTCTTGTGTTACACCGTGTTCAGTGATATAATGCGGTTATGTATCACAGGGCGTTATTGAAAGGAGAACGCCACATGGCAACAAAAGCAAAGAAAAAATATACTTACCTGACAAAAGCAATTCAACTTCCAGATGGAACACGAAAATACATCCGTGGGAAAGACCAGAAGGAACTGGAAGAAAAGGTATTAAAGGCGCAGATTATGGTCAATGCCGGAGTGGATATTTGCAGCGAGGAGACCTTCGGACATTTTGCCCAGATGTGGTATGACATCTATAAAAAGCCGTACCTCCGGGAAAACAGCCAAAATGCCATCAAGTATGTTATGAACCAGCACATACTTCCGTATATCGGTGGCTATCGTCTGCGGGACATCTCTCCCATGCAGATTCAATCCATCATGGCAGCCCTTTCTGACAAGAGCAATTCTCTCCAGTCAAAGGTTCTGATTGCGCTGAGAAGCATTTTTAAGGCGGCGCAGGAAAATGGCTTGGTTGCAAAATCTCCAGTCAGCAGCATGCTGAAGCCAAGTGAAAAAAAGGCCTCTGAAAAAGTCGCATTGACTCCGCAGGAAAGTGACTTGCTTCTCCAGCGGGTCAAAAATGACCGGGCCTATACATTTCTCCTGATTGCACTCCAAACCGGAATGCGTCGAGGCGAGATCGTCGGTCTGCAATGGAGCGATATTGATTTTGAGAGCAGAATGATCCGTGTTCGCCATAACGCCGTATTGGGTCGCTACGAAACGACCGTCAGTGAACTTATGAAAACCAAAGCTGGCAGACGGGATATTCCTATGTCAAATGATGTCGAAGCATGGCTACGCAAGCAAAGAGACCGCAGTCCCTCAAAATTTGTTTTGTCTCTGAAAAACAAAAAAGTGATGACACTGTCCGCCTTCCGTAGTATGTGGAAGCTCATTGAGCGTGAGCTGCCGGAAACCCATATAACTGCCCATATTCTTCGCCATACTTACATCACCCGTCTTTTTGAAGCTGGATTGGACGTAAAGGAGATCCAGTATTTGGCTGGACACAGCACGATGGACATGACGCTGAGTGTTTATACCCACTATGATCGTAAAAATCGGGAGCAGCAAACTGCTGAGAAAGTCCGTCGGGCATTCTGCAAGGAAGCCGTCTGAAAAAGTTTGCAACAAACGGCCCTGCCTAAAAAGCCGCAAACCCTTGTGGCACAACGGATAGAGGACCAAAAAAATTTGCAACACTTTTGCAACAAGAAGCCCCAAAATTACCCGAAAATACCCCCAAATACCGCAAGCAAAGAGGCTCTTTTCTTCCAGAAAAAGGCAAAGAAAAAACCTCGGAACCATTGTGATTCCAAGGTTTTTCCTGGTGGAGACTGCTGGACTCGAACCAGTGACCTCCTGCGTGTGAAGCGGTCAGGATGCTCGCAAGCCCTGCAAACATCAGGGTTTGCGGGCTTTTTCTGTACGACAGGTTCACTTCATATACAGTTAATTATCAGGTTCTGTCGTATTTTTGTCGTACAAAACCGGCTTTACTTTTTTCCGGTTATTAGATATTCTTCTGTGCTGCTTCACGGCAATAGCAATCAGACCGTATAGAATTTCTGCTTGCTGCTCTTCGGGGTTTCCGGCAGCGTCATAGCCAGTTTGCCCGCCTGCAAAAGCGGCTGCACATAATGCCCCATGGCATAGAATACCGTCTTTACCCCCAAGTAATCGGCGATCTCACGGCGGGTACGCGGCGTCTGGCAGAAGGTAAGCAGATCTTTTTTCTCCTGCACGGCTTCAATGGGTGTGGTCACAGTTGTAACGTCGTTGAACAGCGTCACCACAAACTCGTTGCGCCGGTTCTCAAATTTCGGTTCCGGCAGGCCGTACTCCGTCATGGCTCTGCGGATGGTGGGAATGCCGGAGTAGCGATTCTCGGCTCCGGTCAGCGCCTCCGTCATAACAGCCAGCGCGGGATTGCGTAGATCGGGACGGGCGATCCCCAACTGCTCCACCGTCATACGGCCATAGAGACTGCCGGGACTGTGGATCTCAAGCCGGTCAGCGAAAAGATCGACCTGCACAGGTGTGCCTTCCGTATAGATGCTGTAATCCCGATGGATCAGCGCGTTTAGGACAGCCTCGCGGATGGCCTCCACCGGATACTCCGGACGGTCGCTTCGGGTGCCGGTGTCAGGATCGATGATCGTGCGGTTCTTCATGTTCCGACGGCAGAAACCGACGGCCTCTTCCACCATGGAATCGATCGTACCATCGATCCGTTTGTTATCAATGAAACGGGCTGCGTCCGCGTCGGTATCGCCGATCTGTGTCCCTGGCACGACCACCGCGGTGATGCCCAACTGTGGAAAATACCCCTGCGGATAGATGCAGAAATTCAGCACGGCGGCCAGCGTCACCTGTCCGTTTCGGGTGATATTCAGCATCTCCAGTGTCTGCTGCCGGGAAAGCTGGGCAAATCCGGGACGATCTGCTCGGCGCTGGAGAATATAGCGCTCCAGCTTATCCGTATCCAACATAGCAAGATCAGCACGTTCCACAGGACGTTCATCGTCATGCAGATGATGGCGAAACGCTTCGTAACTGTAAAGCTCATAGTCCGTCATAGGAAGGTCTGCATCGCCCACGCGGACATAGGAGCCTTTGATACGCCCAGCACCGCGGTAATAGCAGGGGCGTTCCGCCAGATCTACCGCCGGTATCTCGGCGGCACAGATCCAGTTGCCATCGACCTCGGCCAACGTGAATACGGCGCGAACCGGAGGCTCCATCTGGTTGCACTGCTCCGTGACCTTTTTTTGCAAGTCCTGAGCATCGTAGACGCCGACTACCTGAAATCCGGCGGTTTCATCTATGCCGAACAGCAGCACGCCGCCGCTGTCCTGGTTGGAGAAGCTGGACAGCGTATCATACAATCTTTTCGGACAATCCACATGAGCCGCCTTGCATTCGATCGTTTGTGACTCGGCTTTTTGTTTGCAAACAGTATTTGCTAATTCAAGAAGCAGCAGGTACGAAAAATGATCAACCAACAGCTCATCCCTGCGCTGAAAATCGGAAGGGAATGGAGGGTGAGCAAGGCGTAGGGAAGTATGAGGGGGCAATTAGGGAGTACATTCAAAATCGGCTGCAGGAAGATATAATGAATGACCAAATCAGTCTCAAGGAGTATGTAGACCCGTTTACGGGTGTGCCGGTGAAACAGGGCAAATAAGAACAGCCCCCGAGTAGGGGGCTGCCCGTGGTAAAAATGTGATTGCCAGACCTTTTCGGTGCCCCCTTTAGGGGGCGACCACAAGAGGCAGGCCCTTATAGAGCCTGTTCAAACCACCCGTTCAACGGGTGGTTTTGATTCCACCTGTACGTTTCGGCGTATGGGTCTGCTTATGGGTCAGGAGGTGGAAAAACTCAGGGTTCCGCCTTCCATCTAATGGGGGCACCCCTCTCCGCCAAATAGAGGGGTAATAGAACAGTACGAAGTAGAACAATTAAAAGGGTTCAGATGATTCTCCAAGTGTAAAAATCCTCATGAAAATCTGCTGAAAAACTGTAGGAGAGAATTATCACTACCCATCTCCTGTTTCTATTGTTATGCTTTAAGCCTTCTTCACCCTGTTTTTGCCCACCTGGATGATGACCCAGACAATGACCCTTGATAATCAATGTATCTGTTGGACCTGCAGTTCTATTTGGTGAAATACTCCTCCTTCAGGTGCTCAATAAAATCCTGAAGAAAGCTGCTGATAGCCTCACCGCAACGACTGATGAGTGCAAAATCACAGGTCTCATGATAGTCTGTGATAGGCAGCCGTATCAGCGACTCGGTGGAGGACAAATGGACGCAATGAGGGAGCAGCATACATGCTCTCTGACTTGCAACTATCAGCTCTCGTGTGACTTGGTTCGCTTCCACTGTAATATTATATAGCCTGTGGCGATTCTGCATCTGCTCCGTTACGATCCGGCCATACGCTTTGGGCCCCATAACAGACTCACTGTTCACAACAAAACGTTCATCGCTCAGCATTTCCACTTTTACTGAAGATCCGCCAGCCAGGGGGTGGTCTTTTCCTACAATCAAATCATAGCCACAGGAAAAAAGTGGGGTCACCTCATATTCCCCTGATGCATCCCCAATAAAATCATATGGCATAGCAATCACGGCGGCGATGGCAGCCGTCGTAAACTCCGTCTTCAAGCGCATAGGAGACTCATAATAGACAGTGCACCGACCTGTTGGGTAATCCTCCAGAGTCCGTTGGAACACCTTGCAGACACGGCTCATTTCGAAACCCGCTACCACGCCAAGTGGAAAATGCACCTGTGCAGAACTGCCCTTTGCTTTTGCCCTGCCCACAGCCTGAGTATAAGAGAGTAGGATAGGCTGACAGTCTGTGTAAAACGACGTTCCCTGCTCTGTAAGTGCAATTCCTCTCGTAGTCCGTTCCATCAGTTTAAATCCAAGCTCCTGCTCCATTGCGGCAATTTGCTGGCTGATGGTCGCTTGTGTAATATAGTTTTCCTGGGCTGCGGCTGTAAAGCTTCCACATCTTACGATATCATAAAAATATTTAATCTTCTCAAACGTCATATTCGTCCTCCTCTATTTCTTGCATCACATTTTCTTATTAATCGAGATTTCAAATGTGCTTGATTTGTTTGAGTATGAAACCAACCGCCTCGGCGCATGCAAAAACTTTACTCTTATTACATCTGGTTCGGAGGAAACTGTTTTTTCCTCTGGCATTCCCAAGCTTTACCCCGCCTCTAAGCGAATCCTTGAGGGCGGCGACACTGTCCTTTTGGAGATAACACCCCAGTTTGATGGCTATTGGGCGCAACTTCTTAGAACTGTATGCATCGCTGACAAGCCGACTTCTATTACAAGTGCGCTTCATAGAGTTTGTGTTGATGTCATTAATTACTCTCTGAATTTTATCAAGCCTGGTGTTACTGTAAAGGATATTTGGGCACATATGCATCGCTATGTTACTGCATACGGATTTGTGCTACAAGCATCCATTGGCCATGTTGCAAGCGTCGATTTGGTCGATGATCGACTGACGTCAACCAATCCGCGGAGAATAAACTCCGGCGAGACTCTAATTATTCATCCCTGTGTCTGTACACAAGACCAAGTACACTGCTTTACTTGGGGACAAACATACTTGGTCACAGACAACGGCGCGGTCTCTTTGAATCGCGCATCGGATGAGTTAATCTGCGTCAATACGATGTCAACAAACACTTATTAAGACATTATATCCCAGGTTTTTCCTACACGGTAAGCCACATTCCGTAAAGACAATGTAATTAAAAAATTCGTTCTAAATAATGCAAATATCACGAGGCAAACTGTGGCCTTTCTAATAAAATGTGTAAGTAAATTTAACATTTTATTATTGCCACAGCCAAAGAAGAACGAACGGCGGGACTGGTCATGATACCAGCCCCGCTGTTATTATAAACTTGTGTGAAACCGAATAAAGGGATAAAGTAAACCTACTCAGAAAAATCCTTTGTCTTCAAGGATTTTGGAAGACTTTTTTGAAGAACTACAGTAAGCAATGGTCGTTCATAAAAGTGTGGTATTTAAATCCCGATTGCCCATGCGCTCCACCCTTCATCTAATAGAGTCACCCTTCCACACCAAATAGAGGGGTCAATATGAACAAGACGAATAAGAACAATTTAAAAGGCCTCATGTCAAAGGGAAGCAATAAGGAAAGGAGCGCAACTCAATGAGCTGCGCTCCTCCCCATTGTGTATAAGCCGAACGGCAATGAATTAAGCGAGGCCGGGGGCGATGGTGAGCAACAGGGTGACCACGATGGTGGCGATGGTGGTGTTGAGCACCGTGCAAACGCCCACATACTTGTAGGACTGCTTGGTCTCCGCCTTGGCCAGACCAGTGGCGGCAATGAAGCCGGCCTGGTGGTCACCGCTGAGATGCTGCCCTCCAGCGCCAGTGAGCTGACGCGGTGCATCCTGCTCCGGCTGGATCACCCGCTGACACGCTTTGACCCCGCTGACAGACGCTTTGCCGCCACGGCCTTCCAGCACTTCATCGAGTGGTTCTCCACCCGACAAGCCAACGAGCTTCAACGGCTTCGTAAAGACCTTGATGCTTTCCAGGCCGGTGTGCGGAGCAGCAGGGAAATGCGCTTGCAGATCACCCTGTGGCAGCAGGGCTGGGTCTTCGACTGCTTCACGCGCTTTGCCGCTGAGGTGGGAGTGGTTACCCCAAAGGCTGCCGCATCCATGAACGGGGTGTTCGGTGACCTCCTAAAAAAGGCATGGGCCGACACCGTGGACGCAATCGATCGTCTGACGCCTGTTCGTCCGGAAAGCCTTGTCAGCTTCACCGTTCAGGCGCTTCAGTGCGAAAATATCCCGGCCATCCAGCGCCACGGATGCCTATATGTCCGGCTGGAAGACTTAACGGAGTACTTACGCCACATCAGCCGCCAGCCAAGTCTTGATCCCAAGGCGGTGTCCGCCGCACTGCTGAGTGCTGGGATGCTGGAGACAGATGCCAGAGGTAAAAACACGAAAAAGCTGGATGGCCGCCGCTATCTGGCCATCCGCTGCCGCCAATAAGAATCAGTAAAAAGAGGAGGAATTACCATGACCCAAACATTTCCAGCCGCTGTTGACAATCAGCTGACCGCCCTGGAGCAGCTGGCAGCCCGCTACCCGCTATACATCCCCGTCAGCGCAGCCGCGGACTACCTGCACATCAAGGAAGCGGGCCTCCGTGCGGCTATCGAGCAGGGAACGTGCCCCTTTGGCATCAGCTGGAGGCTGGGCGACCGGGCTGCCTTCAAGATCCCTACGCTTACGTTCATCGCGTGGATGACGAAGGGTGCTTACGCACTGAGTGCCTGATACCGGCAAGAGGGGGAGGGGCTGCCCTCCCCCTCCAATTTTGAGAGGATGAAGGGAGAGAGTGTCATGGCCGAAAAGAAAAAACGATTTGAATATAAGCTGACGCTGGGCAAGCACCCGGTGACAGGAGAGACCATCCGCCGGTCATTTTACAGCACCAAAAGCCTGCGGGACGCCAAGAGAAAGGCGGAAACCTTCCAGCGCAACTACGAGATGGAGATGATGGCGGAAGGTACCAGCATTATCCGCGAGGAAAAATTTTCCAGCTGGGCGCTTTCCTACCTGGAGACCTATAAGCGCCCCTACGTCAAGCCAAACACCTACGCCGGTACCTATCTGGCTCCGGTACAGAACCACTTGATCCCGGCCTTCGGAGAGATGAAGATCGGCGACATCAAACCTGTTCACATCCAGCGATACATTAACCAAGCCAGCGCAAAGTACGCTCCCGAGACGGTGAAGAAGGATTACAACTGCCTGAAGCCGATCTTCGACACCGCCGTAGACAACCAGCTCTGCGTCAAGAGCCCTATGACCCGCAGCATCAAACTGCCCAAGTATGAAGCGGTGAAGGAAAAGCGTGCCTTCACGCAAGCGCAGTACGATATCGCCTACGCAGCCGCACAGGAGTACGGCGACCTCTCCCTCATGCTGATGCTGGAAACGGGTCTGTCCCGCAGTGAGCTGCTGGGATTACGCTGGGAAGACATTGACGAGGAGAACCGCTGTCTCCGCGTCACACAGGGGCTGGTGGTCTACCACGATGTCGAGGCGGACAGGCAGGTTATGTGCAGTGATGGCTTGAAGAACAAGTTTCGCAAACGCACCTTGCCCATCACCGATGATACTCTTTGGCTCAGATTAACACAGACGCCACAGACGGTCAAGATGGGTGGCAAGGAAATACGCACCGAGTATATCATCCACAGTCCGGAGGGAAAGCCTTACAACCCCAACAACTGGGCAAACCGCGTATTCCGCCCCTTTATGCAGCGGCTTCATCGGGAGCATCCCGATATACCAGAGCTTTCACCCCACGAGCTGCGCCATACCAGAGCAACCCTTTGGATCGCGCAGGGCATCGATCCCTACATGGTAGCGCGTCTGCTGGGACACAGCGACCTGAAGATGCTCACAAAGATATATGACCACACCAGCACGGAGACGCTTCGCAAAGCGCTCTTGGGAGCCAGGCCTGCCGCAGAAGCAAAAAAGGGAGAGTCGTAACAGCTCTCCCTTTCGCTACTTTTTGCGGTGTTTTTTGAAAAACTGTCGTATTTTTGTCGTACAGCTCTTTTCACCAACCTTGAATGCTTTCGAAAAGTTATAAAAACACCCTGATTTTTTAGCAAATCAGGGTGTTTTCGTGGTGGAGACTGCTGGACTCGAACCAGTGACCTCCTGCGTGTGAAGCAGGCGCTC
>ERZ772820.1313-NODE-1313-length-19936-cov-4.939037_pt1 | contig 19936 bp, 12 predicted proteins | sample MGYA00511377_ERZ772820 | MGnify/ENA primary metagenome ERZ772820 (study PRJEB29015, sample SAMEA2737684) | human gut metagenome | biome: human gut; feature: human-associated habitat; material: faeces | place: China | collected 2012 ... | reverse complement strand
CAGCGGTTCAAGACATAATGCATTTAAAGTAAGTCTCTCGGCTCGCAATTCGATGCTTCTTATGTATAAGAATTTTGCACCGTGGCAGAAAGTATTGAACTTTGTACCGGTGTGCGCCGGAATACTTGTAAAGATAGTGTATTTTGCACGAAAAGGACTTGCCGGTGCATATCTTAAGGGAATTTTCAGTTCATTCTTTAAAATGAAGGATGTCAGCAGGACATTAAATTTAACTAAAAACACAATTGCGATTGAGAAAGAACTCTTGCGCAATACACTCAGAAGATTAGGAATATAGAATGGACAGTATCAAATCTTGTATCAAAAAATATAAATTAATTCCATGCCTTGTCATGGTGGCTGTAATGGCTGTTACGGCATATCTGGTAAAATGGTACAGATACGGTGATATAGCGGGCAGATACGGACAGGATGTTATATATTTTTACCGGTATTATGATGTGATTGCATTAATTCTTATCATATCGGCCGTTGTGGTTTATTACCTTGTGTTTGTCAGAAAATCACCTGTCCATAAAATATATCTTGCCGCGTGTATATGTCTTGGAATAGCATTTACGCTTATAATCACACCGAATGCGGGTGCCGATGAGACCAATCATCTGTATCACGTAATGGGTACCGTCAACAGAATTACCGGTGCCGGGGATACGGGCAGTGAAGGTACATATTATGCAAGGCGGACTTTTGCGGACCTTGACCTTGATAAAAATATAAGTGTAACTAATTACATTAAAACTGCCAAAAACTTCTTTAAAACCGCGGGATGCGACGGAAACGAACTGGTGGAAGTCAGTGCTGATGTGTATAATTACAGCCCGGCAGCCGTGATACTTTATCTTCCGGCAATTATCGGGATATTAGCAGGCCGGATTACAGGCCTTGGCGGTGTTATGACATATACGCTTGCCAGACTGCTGATGCTTGTGGTGTATTCGGTGATAACATATACGGCACTTAAGAAAATACCGGTCGGTAAAAATTTACTTGCGCTTATTATGCTTCTGCCTATGATGACATCTAGAGTGGTATGCATATCGGAAGATTGTGTTTTGTATGCGGTTATTTTCTTATACATGGCATATGTTATGAATGCAGTTTATTCGGACCGGACAATAAGACCTGCCGAGACCGTAGTAATGGTATGCGCAGGAGTGTTCATGTCGGCATTTAAGGGTGGAATTTATATTCCGCTTCTGTTATTATTGTTTATGATCCCGAAACGTAATTTCGGAGAGAAAGTTAAGTACCCCGTGGTGGTAGCAAGTGCGATACTGCTGGCGGTTGTGACATTTGCGGCAGTTAATTCCAATATTTTTAAAGATGTGTCATCATCTACATCGGGCAGCGAGAATGAACTTATGTGGACCGAGAGCGAAGGATTTACGTTAAGACGGATGTTTACTCACCCGAAAGAAGCACTTTGCATGCTTTTTAACACATTTTTCCTTATGGGCGGAACACATTATGCCGAAATGTTTGCAAGCGGATTCGGCTGGCTGCAGATATATACATCGGGTTTTCTGACAGCCGGATTTACAGTGCTTATGGTGCTTACGCTTCTTAACTGCGAAGGCAGGGAAATCTGTTTTAATAAGAAACAGAGGATTATTTCACTATCTGCGGCAGCAGTGAGCATATTTATAATAGTTATATCAATGTGGATATTCTGGACACCGGCAGGCTCAGCGCATATAGTCGGACTTCAGGGAAGATATTTTATACCGCTTCTGTTCTGTGCAGTGTATCCGCTTAAAAACAGCAGATGTATCATCAAAAAGGATATCGGTGGCGGGATTATTTTTGCCGCGGTTATGTTTCACGCATTGACTTTTTGGGAAATATATATAAGAATGGCAGTCTAAGGAGGGTTTTATTATGGCTGAAAATGAATTTAAATATGAGCTTACCATACTCATGCCGTGTCTTAACGAGGCGGAAACGCTGGAGACATGTATTAAGAAGGCACAGACATTCCTGTACGAGAACAACGTGGACGGTGAGATACTTATCGCCGATAACGGAAGTACAGACGGCTCAATAGACATAGCAGAGCGCAACGGTGCCAGAGTTGTCAACGTCGAGACCAAAGGTTACGGAGCAGCGCTTATTGCCGGATGCAATGCGGCACTCGGTAAATATGTAATAATGGGAGACTCTGACGATAGTTATGATTTTTTACATCTTATGCCTTTCGTTGAGAAATTAAGAGAGGGATATGATCTTGTAATGGGTAACCGTTTCAAGGGCGGAATTGAGAAGGGCGCCATGCCATTTTCACACAGATATATCGGAAATCCGGTACTCTCATTTATAGGAAGATTCTTCTACTCAAGCAAGATAGGCGATTTCCATTGCGGACTTCGAGGATATAATACCGCGAGAATGAGAAGTATAGACCTTAAGACAACCGGAATGGAATATGCAAGTGAAATGGTTGTAAAGTCGACACTTTACGGCTTTAAGATTGCAGAAGTTCCTACGACGCTTAAGAAAGACGGAAGAAGCCATGCGCCTCATCTCCACACATGGAGGGACGGCTGGAGACATCTTAAGTTTCTTCTCATGCACAGTCCAAAGTGGTTGTTCCTCTATCCGGGAATATTCCTTCTTGTACTTGGACTCGGACTTATGTTGGCAATACTTGTGGGACATGTATCAATCGGTGGTGCCGGTCTCGGAGTACATACCATGCTTTATTCATCGGCAATGATACTGTTAGGTGTGAACATGGTGATGTTTTCCAAATTTACGGAAGGATATGCGCGTTCAACGGGATTCATTCCGGTCAAGCCGGTAGGAAAGCTTGGTAAATTCTTTACCGTTGAGAAAGGAATCCTTTTTGGAGTTATCCTTTTTATAATCGGACTTGTATGTTCAATTATGGCAGTTAATGTATGGGCGAAGAATTCATACGGAATCCTTGAGGCAGATAAAATGATGAGACTTACGATACCGGCATTTACGGCAATTGTTGTAGGAATCCAGATGATTCTCTCAAGTTTCTTCCTCGGAATCCTTCAGATAAAACACAAATAACGAGGTGCTTATAGTGAGCGAAGAACTTGTAAGTGTATGCATTCCGGCATATAACAGCGGCCGGTTCATAGTAAGGACGATAGAGTCGATTCTTAACCAGACATATAAGAACATAGAAATAGTGGTTGTGGATGACTGTTCATCTGATGATACGGTTGATAAAGTGAAGAGTATCAAAGATGACAGGATAAAGCTCATTGTCAATGAAGCCAATCTTGGAATGAGCCGCAACTGGGATAAATGCGTCCGCAGCTGCAGCGGCAGGTATGTAAAGCTTATACCGGCAGATGATTGTATATATCCGGACTGCATAAGCAGGAGTGTGATGATTCTTGAGAAGCACCCGGAGGTCTCACTTGTCGTTGTCGGAACAGATCTTGTGGATAATGATGATAAAATAACCGGTTCATACATGCACTGGCCCGGTAACGGAATAGTAAAAGGTGCCAGAATTGCCAAGACATCAGTTATGTTGAACAATTTCTGGGGCAATCCGGTGTGTGCAATGTTTCGCAAAGACGACTATATTGCAACAGGCGGTTTTGATGATGATATACCGTATATACTTGATTTTGACTTGTGGCTCGGATTGTCAAGGCTCGGCGATACGGCGGTCATCAAGGACAAATTAAGTTCATTCCGCGTGCGCAAGGATTCCAACACGGGAGTGCTTATAGGCAGCAAGGGCCGGGATTACACGGCAGAACATGTAAGGCTCCTTGATAAGCATATCGTAGCGCATACTTTTAAGATGAACGGTTTTGAAAGGTGGATTTCAATCACATGGAGACGCCTTCGGAACTATCTGATTGCTTTATTTATTAAGATTAAAGCTTAATTGATAAAAAAAATAATGACTTTTTGTAAATACAGTGGTAATATATACGAGGTAAAGTCGGGAAATATTATTTTATTAGGAAGAAAGGAAAAATATATGTCATACCAGGATACTTATAAAGAATGGTGCGTTAATCCGTATTTTTCGGAAGAAACAAGAGCAGAATTAAAGTCAATTGAAGGCAATGATAAGGAAATCGAAGACAGATTCTACAGGGAACTCGAATTCGGTACCGGCGGACTCAGAGGAGTTATCGGTAACGGAACCAACAGAATGAATGTGTATACAGTCAGAAAGGCTACACAGGGACTCGCTAATTTTATAATTAAAGAAGGCGGACAGTCAAAGGGTGTTGCCATTGCATATGACTGCAGAAGAATGTCACCTGAATTTGCTGATGAGGCTGCACTCTGCCTGAATGCGAACGGCATCAAGGCATATGTTTTCCCATCTCTCAGACCTACACCGGAATTATCATTTGCGGTAAGAGATCTCGGATGTATAGCGGGAATAGTTGTAACAGCCAGCCATAACCCTCCGGAATATAACGGATATAAGGTATATTGGGAAGATGGTGCACAGGTTACATCACCTAAGGATGTTATGATCATCGATGAAGTTAAAGCTATCAAAGATTATAATGTCGTAAAGACAATGGACAAAATTGAGGCAGTTAAAGCAGGATTATATAATGTAATCGGTTCTGACCTCGATGACAGATATATTGCGGCACTTAAGAAACAGATTATCAATGCGGATGTTATTAAGGAAATGGGAGACGATCTTGTTGCCGTATACACACCGCTTCACGGAACAGGTAATATTCCGGCAAGAAGAGTTCTTAAAGAAGTTGGATTTAATAAAATATACGTAGTGCCTGAGCAGGAGAAACCGGACGGTAATTTCCCTACAGTAGGATATCCGAACCCTGAAGATCCTAAGGCATTCACACTTGCACTTGCACTTGCCAAGGAGAAGAATGCGGATGTTGTTCTTGCAACAGACCCGGATGCCGACAGACTCGGAGTATATGCCAAGGATTCCAAGACAGGTGAATATATGTCATTCACAGGTAACATGTCTGGAATGCTTATCGCAGAATACATTCTCTCCCAGAAGAAGGAGAAAGGACTTATTCCAGCTAACGGTGCATTGGTCAAGACAATCGTTTCAACCAATCTCGCAGATGTTATTGCCAAGGAATATAATCTTAAACTTATCGAAGTACTTACAGGTTTCAAATATATCGGAGAGCAGATTAAGTGGTTTGAGCAGAATCATACCTATGAGTATATGTTCGGATTCGAGGAAAGCTACGGCTGTCTCGTAGGCACACATGCAAGGGATAAGGATGCCATTGTTGCGGTTCTTATGCTCTGTGAGGCTGCTGCATACTATAAGAAGCAGGGACTTACACTCTGGGATCAGATGCTTAAGATTTACGAGAAATACGGATATTTCAGAGAGACACTTGTATCTCTTGAGAGAAAGGGTGTTGAAGGAGTTGCCGAGATTCAGGCAATGCTTGAGAAATTACGTAACAACCCTCCTGCAGAAATCGGAGGATATAAGGTTCTTGAGTTCAGGGATTATGAGAAAGATATTGTTAAACGTGCTGACGGAAGTACAGGCACAACAGGTCTTCCTGAATCCAATGTTCTCTATTTTGACCTTGAAGACAATGCATGGTGCTGTGCAAGACCTTCAGGAACCGAACCAAAGGTTAAGTTCTATATGGGTGTTAAGGGAAACAGCTTTGAGGATGCGGATAAGAAACTTGCCGGCCTCAAAGAAAGCATGATGAGTCTTGTTGAATAATTCAATATAATCAATGATTATTATCCCGTTCATACGCCGGATGTGAGTATGGACGGGATTTTCTATACCCGGTATATGAAAATATCACTTATTTTCCTTATTTGCTACACAAAAAGTACACAATTTCCATCTATACTCATAGACATAGAAAGCGATAAAGATTACACCAAAGGAGATGTATTGATATGTATAATGATGAAAATAATTACACAGCATATAACAGCGAGCCGCAGCCGCAGCAACAGCCACAGCTCACCAAGAAGGGTTTAAGAGCCATGAGAAAGGCTCAGAGAATTGAACGCAGGGCCTCACAGCCTAAGAAAAAGAACTGGTTTGTAAGAGGCGTAGCGATGGTTGTCTGTGCAGTGCTTTTAGGCGGAGTTGCCGGAGTTGCCTGCTACGGCGTAAGTTATGCAGGATACAGCTTATTCCCTATTAAGAACAGCAGCCAGACAGATGCTTCGGCAAAGCCGGCAGCTACAGCGGCACAGCTTGGTAATGTAAATGCCAATAAGGACATCAAGGCCACGGTATATGATGTATCCGATATAGTTGATTCGGTCATATCGTCCGTAGTAGCCATCAATGGTGAATATACACATGAAGTTAACTACGGCTGGTTTGGAAGCCAGACCCAGAAGTCAACGGTAAGTGGTTCCGGTATTATAATCGGTTCAACCGATGATGAACTTCTTATGGTAACCAATGCACATGTAATTGACGGCGTTGAGAATCTTGCGGTAACATTTTATGACGGAAGCAAGGTCCCTGTTGAAGTCAAGAATAAAAAGAGCAGCTATGACCTCGCGGTTATTTCGGCAAAGCTTTCGGACATTCCTAAGGATGCCATTTATACTATAGCAACACTTGGTGATTCATCACAGATTAAAGTCGGTGAAGCAGCAATAGCAGTAGGTAACTCAATGGGTTACGGTATTTCGGTTACCACAGGATGCATCAGTGCAATTGATAAAACTGTAACAGTTGAAAGCACGGAATACAATAACCTTATCCAGACAGATGCAGCCATTAATCCGGGCAACAGTGGCGGTGCTCTCTTCAATGCGCAGGGCGAAGTAATCGGTATCAACTCAGTCAAGATGAGTACAACAGGTGTTGAAGGAATGGGATACGCTATTTCAATTTCATCTGTTAAGGATATCATTAACGAACTTTCAACAACAGATTCAAGAAAACAGCTTGATGATGATGAAAGAGGTTACCTCGGAATTACAGGCGTAAGTATAACAAGCCAGATTTCACAGACATATGGATATCCGGTAGGTGTTGCCATCAGAAACATTACCAAAAACGGTGCAGCAGATAAGGCGGGACTTATCAAGAATGATATCATATGTTCCTTTGACGGTGAAACGGTTGAGACTATAGATTCTCTTGTTGAACTTATGAAATACTATGCCGTCGGAGAGACCGTCAAGGTTGAATATTATCATATGAACTCTTCGGGAGAATATGAGAAAACATCAACTACCGTAACACTTACATCCAATCCTGAGGAATAATTCATAATGAATATGACGCCGGATGCCATTGTAATAATGGTGTCCGGTTTTTTTATCATGGCGGCGTTGAATTATAAACGGGAATATGTTAGAATTAACACGATTATTTATGGAGGAATAACTAATGGAAGAGATTATCAATAATAACGATGATGAGCAGAAGGACAATGATCAGAACGAGAATAAAGATTTTGAAGAATATGAGAAAATCTGTTATCTGTGCCACAGACCGGAGAGCAAGGCCGGCAAGATGATCGAACTTCCGCAGAATATATATATTTGTGCAGATTGTATGCAGAAGACATTCGACAGCATGAACGGACCTGGCGGATACGATGACCTGATGAAGATGAGCGGTATGCCGGGTATACATTTTATGAATCTTTCGGATTTCGGCGATATGCCGGAGCGTCAGAAGATTAAGAAGAGAAAGAAAGGCGATAATCAGATACCGCCGATAGACCTTAAGTCAGTTCCGGCACCTCATGAGATAAAGGCTATGCTTGACGAATATGTAATCGGACAGGAATATGCCAAGAAGGTTATTTCCGTTGCCGTTTACAATCATTATAAGAGAGTTGCCACGAATACAATGGACTCCATTGAGATTCAGAAGTCCAATATGCTTATGATAGGGCCTACAGGTTCCGGTAAGACATATCTTGTACAGACGCTTGCAAGACTTCTGGATGTGCCGCTTGCGATTACGGATGCCACATCACTTACCGAGGCAGGATACATCGGAGATGATATTGAGAGCGTTGTATCGAAGCTCCTCGCAGCGGCCGATAATGATGTTGACAAGGCTGAGCGCGGTATTATTTTTATCGATGAGATAGATAAGATAGCCAAGAAAAAAGAAACACGTAACCGTGATGTCAGCGGCGAATCGGTACAGCAGGGTCTCTTAAGAATACTTGAGGGAAGTGATGTTGAGGTGCCGGTCGGAGCCAATTCCAAGAATGCCATGGTTCCGCTTACAACCGTAAATACAAGAAATATACTTTTTATATGCGGCGGTGCTTTTCCTGATCTCGATGACATTATTAAGGCAAGACTCAATAAGCAGTCATCAATCGGTTTCAAGGCCGATCTGAAGGATAAATACGATGAGGACCCGGATATTCTTGAGAAAGTTACATTGGAGGATCTGCGCGAATTCGGTATGATACCGGAGTTCTTAGGTCGTCTTCCGGTAGTATTTACACTTAAGAAGCTTACCGAGGAAATGCTCGTGAGAATCCTCAAGGAGCCGAAGAACGCTATCCTGAAACAGTATCACAAATTATTGGAACTGGATGAGGTTGATCTTCAGTTTGAAGACAGCGCATATGAGGCTATTGCGAAGAAGGCTCTTGAGAAAGATACCGGCGCAAGAGCATTACGCTCCATCATTGAAGATTTTATGCTTGATATCATGTATGAGACACCTAAGGATAAGAACATCGGCCGTGTAATTATCACGAAGGATTACATTGAGAAAAAGGGCGGTCCGGTCATCGAACCGAGAGGTGTCGCTGTTCTTGAAGAACATTAGGCATTATTTTACGGCATGCTCCATATACTAAAATAAAAATGGATTTTTGCAGCGACGTATTTACATCTGAGGAATACACTGAATATATTCTGAGAGACGGATATTATACCAGGAGAGCGTTGGAACCGTATGCAGATTATTGCATTGCGGGAGTTAGCGACAAATGGGCAATAGTATCTTTTAATATCAATATGACACAAGAGAGTACCTTTGAAAGACTGGGGTACTCTTTTTTGCCCAAATTATACGGTTTGTCGGATGTGACAGCAGTGAATGCGGCGGGAATAACGGCGGTCAGGCAGCAGCCTGTGCTTGAACTGTATGGCAGCGGAACATATATAGCTATAATTGACACCGGGATAAACTGGAGGCATGAGGCATTCCTTAACAGTGACGGAACCAGCAGAATTGAGGTTATGTGGGATCAGCAGACCAACAGAATATATTATAATCAGGACATAAACGAGGCACTTGCCGGCGGCGGGGACATTCCGGGCGATGATATAGGACATGGGACTTATATGGCGGGCGTGGCTGCAGGTAATATCAACAGACAGTCAGGATTTTCGGGTGTCGCGCCATACAGCCGTCTGATTGTGGTCAGATTGCAGCAGGCTAAACATTATCTGCGCGATATATATTTTGTGCGTGACAACGTGCCGGCATATTCCGAAGCCGATATAATGCGCGCAGTTGCATTTGTGTCGGATTATACAGAACAAAAAGGAGTAACGGTATCATATGCTATAGGAATGGGCAGCAATCTCGGTTCACATGCGGGCATATCGCCGCTTGCCGACTATCTTGGTGATGAGGCGGAGAGACCGGGACATTGCGTCACATTGTCAGCGGGTAATGAGGGAAATGAGCGGCTGCACTTTGCGGGCCGCATATCCGGCGATGAAGTACAGAGTGTTGAAATCAAAGTCGGACGGGGCGAGAATGGATTTGTATGTGAATTGTGGTCAATGGCTCCGGAAGTATATACCGTGGAAATAATTTCGCCAGGCGGGCAGATTATCAACAGACTGCCAAGCAGAACCGGAACCAGTACTGTACTCAGTTTTCTTTTTGAAAATACGGTAGTTGAAATTTATTACCAGCTGTTTGAAAAAAGTTCCGGGATGAATGTGGTTGCCATGCGTTTTGACAGTCCATCGGAGGGCATATGGACAATTAATGTATACGGACGTGATCTGACTACCGGACATTATGATATATGGATCGATAACCGTGAATTTTTAACGGATGATACTTATTTCGTGGTATCGGATCCTTACGAGACAGTTACAAACCCTGCCAATGTTCCTGAGTGCATTGCTGTGGCCGCCTACAGCCATAAGGATAATTCTCTTTACCTGAAAAACGGGCGCGGATATAATTCCGATGGCATAATCAAGCCGGATTTTGCCGCTCCGGGTGTGGATATTCTGGTGCCGGATCATATGGGTGCTGCCTCTTATGTACGGCGCAGCGGCAGCAGCATAGCCACGGCATTTACTGCCGGTACGGCAGCTCTTCTGCAGGAATATGGCAGCAGAAACGGAAATTTGCGTATCTTAACAACTTCGGCAATCAAGAATATACTGATATCCGGATGCGGAAGAAAACACGGCATAACATATCCCAACAGGGAATGGGGTTACGGTACATTAAACCTGTATAATTCAATTGATAATCTCCGCCGCGGATAATAAAATAATGTTACGTTGTTTTGGACTTTTGTAAAATAAATTTAAACAAGGTATTGACTTTATATTTTTAACGTGCTATAACTTAGTCATTAAATGAAGAGGCAAAGGTGCCTGATAAAGGCCACCTTTGTCTCTTTTTTTGTTTAGGAAAAGGAGGAAGAAAAATGGGAGATTTTTCAATCATCGACACATTCTGGGTATTTCTGGCAGCAATCCTTGTATTCTTCATGAATCTTGGTTTTGCGGCAGTTGAGGCCGGATTTGCCAGATCCAAAAACACGGTAAACATATTATCAAAGAATTTTATCGTGTTCGCTGTATCATCAATAGGTTATCTGCTTCTTGGCTGGGGCCTTATGTTCGGAGGCGATAATCCGTTTATCGGAACCAAGTCGTTATTCATTCTTGGCTCATCCGACAATTCATTTTATGACAACACGTTAACCTCAAGTGTTCCGTTCTGGGGCAAGGTATTTTTCCAGATGGTATTCTGCGGAACAGCAGCAACCATCGTTTCCGGAGCGGTAGCAGAACGTATTAAATATGTTTCATTCATTATTTTCTCGTTCGTGCTCACAATTATAATATATCCTATCATCGGTCACTGGATCTGGGGCGGCGGCTGGCTTGCAAGACTCGGTTTCCAGGATTTCGCAGGTGACACCGTAGTCCATTCGGTCGGCGGCTGGGCAGCTCTCTCCGGAGCACTCATCCTTGGACCTCGTATCGGTAAATACGGCAAGGACGGCAAGCCTCGTGCAATTCCGGGTCACAATATGTCACTCGCCGTTATCGGTCTTTTCGTTCTGTGGCTTGGATGGTTCGGTTTCAATCCGGGCTCAACAATGAGTTTCCAGAACCCGTCCGATGTAATGCACATACTTTTTACAACCAATGCTTCAGCTGTAGCGGCTGTTCTTACATCTACGATAACTTCATGGATAGTTATCGGCAAGCCTGACCTTGGCATGACAGTCAACGGCTGTCTCGCAGGTCTCGTCGGAATCACAGCAAGCTGCGCTTATGTAAGCATACCGGTTTCACTCCTTATCGGAGCCGTTGCCGGCGTAATCGTAGTTCTTCTCGTCGGTTTCTTCGACCGCCTCGGAATTGATGACCCTGTCGGCGCAACTTCAGTCCATCTCGGCTGTGGCGTATTCGGTACAATCTGCGTGGGCCTTTTTGCCAAAGAGGGCGTGACAAGCCTTTCTACCGTAAACGGTCTTTTCTACGGTGGCGGCGCAAAACTCCTCGGCACAGAGCTTCTCGGTATCGTTGCAGTCGGTGCGTTTGTATTTGCGGCAGCATCCCTTACATGGTTCGTCCTCAAGAAAACCGTCGGCATCCGTGTAACGGCCAAGGAGGAAATCGCAGGTCTTGACATCGGCGAGCATGGCAACATCGCATATCCTGATTTTGCCCTGGTAACCGAGATGTCCGATTATGATGACGAGGCACCGGCTGACGAGACCGATGTATCTGCCAAGGTCCCTGTCAACGAGGCTGTCGTGGTCGAGCATCACGAAGCGGTCGACAGCGGCATAAGTAAGGCGACAATCATCATGAACCAGTCGAAATTCTCGCAGCTGCAGGATGCTCTTGAATCAATCGGCATAACCGGTATGACCGTAACCAACGTCTTCGGCTACGGTGTCCAGAAAGGCCACAAGGCATTCTTCCGTGGCGCACCTATCGAGACACGCCTCCTGCCAAAAATCAAGATTGACGTCGTAATCTCCAAGATTCCGGTCAACACTCTTGTAACCACAGTCCAGAAGGTTCTTTACACCGGCAACATCGGCGACGGCAAGATATTCATCTACGACGTTCGCGATGTCGTCAAGGTCCGCACCGGCGAGCACGGATTCGACGCACTGCAGGATGAGGAAAAATAAATAGAAAAACCAATAAAGAGTCTGTTCCGGAAAGAGGAGCAGGCTCTTTTATGTGTGGGGGAGAGTGAAGTGATGCAATCTCTGGATTCTTCTCTCTTCACACGTCCTTGATTTCTAATGACAGCATGGCATTATGCGATATCGGTAATTTGGTAGTATATAATATGGCACATTCATACTTTTTAAGTCAAAATCAGCAAATTGGTGTGAATTATTTGCTATATGAGATACTGAAGTATGGTAATATATGAAATTAGTTGTATTAAAAAATATGAAAAATTTGATATATTACAATGCACGACCTGTCAAATTGACACCAAATGTCCCGAAAAACACAAAAAAGTGCGAATTGGGAAATTAAAAATATTAGGTAGATAAAACCACTTGAATAAAAAATTAAATGCAAGATAAGTTATGACTGATTTAGAAATATTCCTAATTGAGGCTGTTTTCGAGTTCAAAACAGGTGTATAATAACAGAAAACTGTTAGATATACTCTGTTTTGTTGCATGGCAAACAGGCAGCGGCCGATTTAGTTGAAAAAGTAAATGAGACCCCTACCGAGATGGAATTGTGGTACCGCTGTCTGACCGGTGAAATTATTATTTCTTATGTTTAAGTAGTGCCGGCTTCAAAAGTACTTCGTCGAGTGGAATTGGTTGAAGTGCAAGTATGTCCAGCAGTTTTTTGTATTCCTCCTTTTGTTTCATTAAGTCAAAAGGAGTTTGATTATCGAATAATTCACGCACAACACTATTAATGTGGCAGGTAATCAAATGTATGTCTGTATCTTCGAGAATACTGAATTTTGTACCTTTAGGAAGTATTTGACGAATCAATACATGATTCTTCTCAATGCGTCCTTTTTGCCAGGATGCCTGGGGATCGCAGTAAAAGATTCTGGTTCTGCGAGCACCATTTTCAGTGAACTCCAGGTTGTGTACACCCTTAAATTCAGTGCCATTGTCGGTAAGGATTACAGGAAATAGTTTTCGGAAAAGTTCAATACCAAGAAGCGATGTGAGCTTATCAAAAACATGAAGTACACTTTGATGAGACTTATCCGGCAAAAGAAAAATCAACATGAAATTGGTGTCTCTAAATAGAATAGTCAGAAGTACCTTTCCACTATTTCTGGCACCGATTACGGTATCCATTTCAACAATCGGGAGTTTCGGATTTTGTTCCATGAAGGAAGTGAAATCAGTGTAAGTACGTCCTTTTCGATACTGATAATCGAACTTCATAAGAACCTCATGAGAATGTCGCTGCTTATAACGAACCTTTTTGGGAAGATCAATGTTCCTTACCCGGAAAGCACTCTGGTCGATGTAGTTGTAGATAGTCTTTTTGGAAAGCCCGATTTCATCGGAATGAGTGGCAAATATGTGGTTGATGGATTGTCCTTTATTAACCAGCGGCATTAGTAAATCATTTAGTTCCAATAACCGTTCAGGACTGGTACGAATGCCTTTCCTTGATGAACTTAATTCTTTGACGTATTCAGCGTGTGCCCGATGAGCAGTGTAGTAGGCATGGTTTCTTTTGCATGTCTTCTCACTTGGACAACGAGTGCAAACATAAGGCGGTTTATCCAGCAAAGGACAATGTGCAGAAATGTACTGTGAACATAAGCTTTTACAGTCGAATTCCGTACATGTTTTGCAGCGATGGGAACAAGTGTAAATTGATTCCTGATCGCATATGTTTCTGCGTAAGCAAGAACGATAATTAATGCAGTCATTCGATGTATACCGGAAACCGTTAACAAAGCAACGGTGGTTCTTAATCTCGCGAGAGATTGTGGTTGCTGAGCGGTTCAGTCTTTTAGCAATAAAAGAGAAAGACATATCCTGGGCGAGATATTTTTCAATAATTGCCAGGTCAGTTAAAGTGAGATGTTTACTCATAGGTCTGCTCCTTTCTGGTCAGACAGCATATGAGTATTATCCTATAAAAAACAAGATTTGTAAAAGTAAACGCACGATTGTAAGAGTAAAAGTAGGCAATTTCTGGCGTTAAATTTTACAATTAAAGAGTAGATAAAACCAAAACAAGTCCTTTTTATTGGACTACTAATGTGTATAATGGAATTATGGTACCCCCTAGATTGAAAAATTAAAAAAATTAAAAATTAAACTCGTACTTTGACAACTGAAAATGGCTAAAAAAGTCTAATTTACTTTTGCAATGGCTTCTTCTGGCGGACATGATATAGTTAAGATATCGATTGCTATCTGCTGGGAAGGAGCAGATATGGCTTATTACAAAAAAGAAGGACTGTAGATTTGTAAGACAGCATGTGCAACACCACGTTTGTGGAGATGAGTCCTGCGAAGAAAACTGCTGTAGATGTCGAAGTGTGGACTGCCAGAAATACTGTGAGAAATATGTATCCCGGGCATGCCATAAATTTGAAAAGCTGCCATATGTGTGCAATAACTGTTCAGAGAAAAAGCTTTGCTCAAAAGACAAATATATTTATAGTGCAAAACATGCTGATGCAGCTGTCACACGAAGACGGAGTGAAATCAGACAAGGGATTCGTATTTCTGATGGAAAAGCCGAGTCTGTAAAAAGAGTGTTTGAGTTTTAGTTTTTCATTCAAGGTCATAACAAGGAAAATATACGAGATAAATAAACGAGATGGAGGCACAGGGTAAAGGTGCAACGTTATTTGACGACATAGGTATTTATGATTAGGAGGTATTAAAATATGTCAAAAAGATATTGAAAACAGTGTGGATGTAAAAACAGATATCGTGATGAACATACAGTCAATCTTTATAGAAGAATGTATGAGCGTGAACGTGGCAAAAAACTTGATTACTATTGGTGTCATTTTTGCGGCGGATTTCATCTGACAAGCATGGATGCCGGTGAAAATCAGGCATAGAAATGTGAGGTGACTTTTATGAAAAAATTATCAGTATCATTATTAGCATTTATTATGTGCTGCATGCTATGGGCATGTGGTCAAACAACAACATCTGTCAAAGAGTCAGATGAGCAAACCACAACGGTCAAAAACGAATATGCTACAACGGAAGCAGAAAAAAAGACACAACAGAATTTTTAGAGGAAAAGACACATAGTGATAGTGATTATATGACAGGAATTACATTTGATAACATTTCCCGTAATCCAAAGGAATATGAAGGCGAACTTGTGTATTTTACGGGTGAGGTTAGCCAGCTTATAGAGGAAGATGATGAAAACCATATTCGTCTTGCGGTTGACGGAGATTACGATAAGATGATTCTTATAGGATATTTACCTGAAATAACGGAAAGCCGCATTCTCGAAGATGATTATATAGAAGTATATGGAGTATCAGTTGGTATTGTTCAGTATGAATCTATTTTTGGGCAGACCATATCAATTCCGGCAGTATATGTTCAAAAAATAAATCGCATATCAGATATACAGACTATTCCGACAGAATCTTTTAATCAGCCTGCAATTTTAGAAACAGCACATGCCGTAACAAAGCCATCAGAACAGCCGGCAACTGCTGCTAATAATGTATCGGCAGGCGAATCCAATGCATTAAGAAGTGCAAAAAGTTATCTGGATATGGGAGGTTTTTCAAAAGAAGGTCTCAAAGGTCAGCTTGAATATGAGGGATATGATGCAAATCAGATACAGTACGCTCTTGACAATTGTGGTGCCGACTGGAAGGAACAGGCGCTTGAATCTGCTAAATCTTATCTGAGTTATGACATAGGATTTTCCAAATTAGGACTTATGGATCAACTTGAATATGAAAAATTTACATCCGAAGAGATACAGTATGCCATAGATAACTGCGGCGGAGATTGGATGGCACAGGCTGTAATAAAAGCACAATCCTATATGGAATCAGTGCCAATGTCAAGAGATGGCCTTATCAGCCAGCTTGAATTTGAAAAATTCACCCATGAAGAAGCTGTTCACGGAGTGGATGCGGTAGGGCTGTAAAACATAGGCATCACCCGAGCGTTAAATTGCCGGATAATGGAGAAAATAATAAAAAGTGATTGTAAATAAATACAATAATTGGTATAATATTCCTATATTTTTTACAGATGAGAAATTAGGAGCTAATACACATAATGCGGCACCGGAGTATAATCTAAGGGACATACGAAGATAATGTAGAAAGATGTCACTTGTACTTTGGTGCAGGTTGCATTTTTTGTTAAGAAAAGAAATGGAGGAAAAGAAAATGAGATATGTATTAGGATTAGATATTGGAATTGCGTCAGTAGGATGGGCAGTAATTGATTTGGAAACGCTTAATGTTGTAGATGCGTGCTCTAATATTTTTGCTGCAGCGGAGGCAGAAAATAATAAAGACAGGCGTTCGTTTAGACAAATGAGACGTATTAAAAGAAGATTGAGAACCAGAATTTCAGATTTCGCAAAAATGTGGAAGTCATTCAGGTTTAACATTCCGGAAGAAGCAAATAATATGCCATTAATTCTTCGCGTAAAGGGAATTAATGAAGAACTTAGTATGGATGAAATATATGTAGTATTGCTTAATGAATTAAAACATAGAGGAATATCATATCTTGAGGATTTTGGCGATAATACTAATAATGGAACAAATTATTCAAAGAGCCTGGAAATAAATCAAAAGGAACTTGAAGATAAGTATCCTTGTCAGATACAATATGATAGATACTGCAAATATGGTAATTACAGAGGACAATTTGTTGCTGATATCAATGGAGAAAAGGTAACTTTATGCAATGTATTTACATCATCATCTTACAGAAAAGAAATTATAAAAATATTAGATACCCAAAAAAAATATCATTCTGAAATAAATGATGAATTTATTGAAAAATATATGGATATTTTTAATAGAAAACGTGAATATTATGTTGGACCGGGTAATGAATACTCGAGAACGGATTATGGTATTTACACAACACAGTTGAATGAAGATGGTACATATAAAACAGACGAAAATTTATTTGAGAAATTAATAGGAAAATGTTCTGTGTATAGTGAAGAATTACGTGCGTCAGCAGCTTCATATACTGCACAGGAATTTAATGTACTTAACGACCTTAATAATCTTATAATAAATGGAAGAAAACTTGAAGAGAAAGAGAAATATAAAATCGTAGATATTATCAAATCAAGTGATTCTATTAATATGCGCAAAATTATTAAAAAGGTGATTAATGAGGAAATTGAAACACTTGAAGGCGCAAGAATTGATAATAACGAAAAAGAAATTTTCCATTGCTTTGAAACATATAACAAAATGAGAAAAGAATTTAAGAAGATAGATGTGGACATTAATTCTTTATCCAGAGATGAACTTGATGAAATAGGGAAAATACTTACCATTAATACTGAGAAAGATATGATAGTAAAGAAATTATCAGAAATGGGATTGGATGATAAGGTTGTGGATTGTCTGACGAATATTAGAAAAAATAATGGAAAATTATTTACTAAGTGGCATTCCTTTTCACTGAAGATTATGAATGAATTAATACCTACAATGTATGAGCAGCCTAAAGAACAAATGCAGCTTTTAACTGAGATGGGTGTTTTTAAGAAACAAAGTGATTTATTTAATAATTGTAAATATATACCGTCTGACATTGTAAAGGATGATATATATAATCCTGTTGTTGCAAAGTCTGTTCATATTGCTATAAGAATAGTAAATGCAGTAATTAAAAAATATGGAATGCCTGAAAAAGTCGTAGTTGAAATGCCAAGAGAGCGCAATAGTGAGGAACAGAAGAAAAAAATAAAAGATATTCAGAGTAAAAACAAAAATGAACTTGATGGAATTATTAAAAAAATATATGCTGAATATGATCTTAAAATTGAAGAAAAAGATTTTAGAAATCATAAAGGCTTGGTTCTTAAACTGAAATTGTGGAATGAGCAGGGAGAGATATGTCCTTATTCCGGCAGAAGGATTGATATATTTGACCTGGTCAAACATCCGGATATGTTTGAAGTTGACCATATCATACCGTTGTCGGTTTCACTGGTAGACAGTAGAATCAATAAAACATTGGTATACAAGGTAGAAAATCAGGAAAAGGGTGTTAATACTCCATATATGTATCTTTCTAAAATTACGAGGGATTGGGGTTGGGATGAATACAAAGATTTTATTCATGGACTTAAAATAGAAAAAGCAAAAAAAGCCAACTATCTTTTTATGGAAGATATAACTAAATATGATGTCTTAAAAAAATTTGTCAACAGAAATCTTAATGATACAAGATATGCTTCAAGAATAATCTTGAATACCCTACAGGATTTCTTCAATGCAAATAAAACAGGAACAATCGTTAAGGTTATAAGAGGAAGTTTTACACATCAAATGAGAACGAATCTGAATATTGAAAAAGATAGAGATGAGTCATTTAGTCACCATGCAGTGGATGCTATGCTATTGTGTTATTCACAGCTTGGATATGATGCGTTCCATAAATTGCAGGGCTCTTTCATTGATTTTGAAACCGGTGAAATACTTGATAAAAGGATGTTTGATGAAAACATGCAGGAAGACGTTTATAAGGATTATCTTTACGGAAATAAATGGGGACAAATAAAACATCATATAGAATATGCTGAGAAAAAAGTAAAATATTGGCATGCAGTTGATACAAAATGTAATAGAGGATTATGTAATCAGACAATTTATGGGACAAGAGAAATTGATGGTAAGACATACAAAATTTCAAGAACGGCAGATATAAGGACTAAAGGTGGCTTTGATAGCTTGAAAAAGCTTCTGGCTGAAAAAAATGGTAAAAGTAAAATTAATAATATATTAATGTCTAGAAATGACCCTAAGACATTTCAATTATTAATGGATATTATGGAACAGTATTCAGATGCATCTAATCCTTTTGTAAAATATGAAGAAGAGACAGGTGATATCATAAGAAAATATTCAAAGAAGCACAATGGGCCTAAAATAACTAAAATAAGTTATATAGATAATGAAGTTGGAAGTTGCATTGATATATCACACAAATACGGATATGAAAAAGCCAGCAAAAAAGTTATTTTGGAGTCGCTTGTTCCATACAGAATGGATGTTTATTATAATACAAAAGATGAACGGTATTATTTTGTAGGCCTGAAACAGTCAGATGTTAAGTGCAAAGGTAATGAAAAAATTATAAATATAGAAAATTATAAGCGTTCATTAGTAATGGAAAAAATGATATCCGATGATCAGACAATCGAAGATTTAGAAAAACAGGGATTCAAATTCAAACTCACATTTTATAAAAATGACATAATAAAATATGAGAAAGATGGTAGTATTTATGTAGAAAGATTTCACTCAAGAAATCATACAGCAAGAAATTATATTGAAATCAAACCGATAAATGCAGAAAAATTTGATAAATCACAAGTTCTTGTCGGATTGTCTAATACAAAAATGGTTAAAAAAATCAGAACTGACATTCTTGGAAATTATTATGAGTGTGAACAAGAAAAATTTTCGCTTATTTCGTAAAGTCAAGTAGTAAGTGCAAAAAATACAATAAAATACAATCATAACCCAAGTTCCTTTAACGCTGCGTCGAAC
>ERZ772820.1311-NODE-1311-length-19959-cov-39.335762_pt1 | contig 19959 bp, 17 predicted proteins | sample MGYA00511377_ERZ772820 | MGnify/ENA primary metagenome ERZ772820 (study PRJEB29015, sample SAMEA2737684) | human gut metagenome | biome: human gut; feature: human-associated habitat; material: faeces | place: China | collected 2012 ... | reverse complement strand
AGAACGTCTCCGACCAGTGGGAGCTGAAGACCGTGTGGGGCGTGGGCTATAAGTTTGAAGTGAAGTAACGCCATGCGGGAGAAGATGAAACGTGCCATGGGCAGCCTGTACTGGCGGCAGTTCATGCTCAGCGCCGGTATGGTGCTGCTGACCATGGTGCTGCTGGGCGTGTCGTTCTATGCCCTGAGCTACAACTACACCGTGTCCGAAAAGCGCGGGGAAATGCGGGATCGGGCCAACCTGATCGCCCAGCTTTCGGTGACGTATCTGGCGGCCGGCGGCGAGACGGAGACCACCCAGGAGGATGCGCTGCGGGCGCTGGCCGGCGTGGCGTCCCGGATGACGGATGTGGACTTCCTCATCTGCAACAAGGCCGGCGACGTGCTGCTGACCTCCGACGCGGGACTGGTGGGTATGTCTCTCCGGGTGCCGGAGGAGATCGTGGACAAGACCCTCTCCGACGGCGGCTACGAGGGCCGCAGCACCGTGGGCGTCTATGAGCAGAAGAAGTTTGCGGTGAGCGTCCCTATGACCAACGATACCGGGAAGGTGCTGGGACTCGTGCTGGCCGTCATGGACAGCTCATCGCTGATGGAGATGTGGCGGTCGTTTATCGGCCTGTTCTTCATGCTCAGTGCCATCATCCTGCTGGTGGCGTTCGTGGCCAGCTCCGTCACCTCCATGAAGCAGATCCGTCCCATCGCGGAGATGGTGCAGGCCACCCGCGCCTACGCCGACGGCAACTTTGACGTGCGGATGCAGGAGACCGGCAGCGGTGAGATCGGCGAGCTTGCCACGGCGTTTAACGCCATGGCGGACTCCTTGCAGGAGACGGAGCGGCAGCGGCGTGACTTCATCGCCAACGTGTCCCATGAGCTGAAGACGCCCATGACCACCATCGCCGGCTATACCGACGGCATTCTGGACGGCACCATCCCGCCGGAGAAGGAGCGTCAGTATTTGCAGATCATCTCCGACGAGAGCCGGCGGCTCAGCCGCCTTGTCCGGCGGATGCTGGACATCTCCCAGATCCAGAATCAGGAGATGAAGAAGGAGGAATTCGACCTGTGCGAATCCGCCCGTATCGCCCTGCTGTCCATGGAGCAGAAGATCATGAGCCGTGGACTGGACGTGGACGCGGAGATCCCGGAGGACTCCGTGATGGTGCAGGGCGACCGCGACCTTATCACGCAGGTGATGTATAACCTGCTGGAGAACGCCGCCAAATTCGCCGCCCCGTCGTCCACCCTGTATCTGGGGCTGACCGTCAACGGGGAGAAGGCGTATGTCACCGTGCGGAATCAGGGACAGACCATCCCCGCCGAGGAGATCCCGCTGCTGTTCGAGCGGTTCCATAAGTCGGACAAGTCCCGCAGTGAGGATAAGGACGGCTACGGGCTGGGGCTGTATGTGGTCAAGACCATTCTGGCCCAGCACAAGGAGATGATCACCGTTACCAGCGAAAACGGTGTGACCGCCTTTACCTTTACCATGCAGATGGCCCGCTGAGGCCGGAGGATATACCGTATGCAGGAAGAAAACAGAGAAAAACGGATAGAGGAGCCGCAGGAGGTCGTCAGCTGGTATGTGCGCCCGAACGACCGCGAGGTGGTGGACTGCTATGTACAGCCCCGCCCCATGCCGGCGGGGGCTGCACCCATGCAGCCGCCTGCCGCGCCGAAAAAAGCGGGGAAAAAGGGGCTGTGGATATTCCTGATCGCCGTAGGCGTGCTGCTGGCGGTCATCGTGGCAGCGATAGTTGTCAGCAGTCTGACAGGCGGAGAAACGCCGTCCATCCGCGATGACGGCAGCACGGACGGCGAGGGCGGCGATGCCAGCAGCATCGTGGATATTTTCCGAACGGAAAAGACCACCATCCCCCGGATGCAGGGGGAGGCGGGTGTGTCCATGATCTGCACAGCGCCCTCCGGCGAAAAGCTGAGTATTCAGGATGTATACGCAAAGGTGAATCCCTCCACCGTGCTGGTGGTGGCGGAAAGGGGCGATAAGGCCAGTATCGGCACCGGCGTCATCATGACGTCCGACGGCTATATCATCACCAATGCCCATGTGATCTCCGGCGGCAAGAGCTGCTGGATCGCACTGGACACCGGCCGTACCTATGATGTGAGGCTGGTGGGCTACGACGAGGATCGGGATCTGGCGGTGCTGAAGGCGGTGGACGCCGAGGCTCTGCCGGTGGCGGAATTCGGCGACAGCGGACAGTGCCGGGTGGGCGATACGGCGTATGCCATCGGCAACCCGCTGGGCGTGGAGCTGCGGGGTACGCTGACCAACGGCATCATCTCCGCCATTAACCGGGACGTGCAGGTGGAGGGACGCGTGATGACGCTGCTCCAGACCACGGCGGCGCTGAACAACGGCAACTCCGGCGGCCCCCTTATCAACGAGTACGGGCAGGTCATCGGGATCAATACCCTGAAGATGAGCGGCACCGGCAGCGAGGAGGAGGCCACGGTGGAGGGACTGGGCTTTGCCCTGCCCAGCAGCGACGTGTGCTTCGTGGTCAACGACCTCATCGCCACCGGTCGGTTCCGGGGCATCCCCACGCTGGGCGTGACGGTGACCAACAGCCCGGACAACGGTGGGCAGGTGGTGGTCTACACCGTGGAGGACGGCTACGGCGCTGCGGAGGCGGGCATTCAGCCCGGCGACGTGCTGCTGAAGGCGGACGGCCAGCCGCTGCATCAGATCAACGACCTGATGGCGGTGCGCCGCACCCATCTGGTGGACGACACCATGACACTGACCGTTCTGCGGGACGGGCAGGTATTCGATGTGGAGGTTTCCCTGTACGCCAACAAGGGTTAACACAACAAAAAGGGAGGAAAGGCTTACGCCTTTCCTCCCTTTTTTGCTTGCAGCAGCAGGCTGGCGGCAGCCAGCAGCAAATAGACGCCGAAGGGACGGCGCAGCAGGGATACGTCCACGGCGGTGGCGGCCAGCGCACCGGCGGCGGCTGCCGCCATACCCCACGGGGCGGCGGTGCGTAGGACGGCGCGCTCCAAGAGGCCGTTCTTCCGGTGGTACAGCAGTCCCATGGCGGCGGTGGGCAGGAAGTACAGCAGGTTGATGGCCATGGCGTCGGCCTGTTTCACGCCGAGGAACAGCGTCATCAGCAGCAACAGCAGCGTGCCGCCGCCCACGCCCCATGCCGACAGGATACCGGTGCAGAAGCCCGCCAGCACCGGCAGGAGCCACGCCGTCAAAGGAGATACCGGACGCCGCCGTACACCAGAAAGGCGGCGAAGAGATACCGCAGCCACGGGGCGGGTACCCGGGGAAACAGCCTGCCGCCCACAAAGCCGCCTGCCAGTCCGCCCAGCAGATAGGGCAGGGCCTGCGTGAGATCAAAGGGCGTGCGCAGCAGATAGACGGCGGCGGATACCACGCAGAAGGGCAGGATCACCGCCACGCAGGTGGCGAAGGCCTTCTTCTCCTCTACATGGCACCAGCGGGTGAGAAGGGGCAGCAGCACCATGCCGCCGCCTCCGCCGAAGCAGCCGTTGGCGGCGCCGGCCAGTATACCGGCCGCGGCGTATTTTGCGGATGCGGACATCCGGTGTCACCTCCCTGCGTGGTATGTACTCCGTGTGGGTCGGCACACGGAGGGACAGACGGACTCCGGGAAAACGGAGGCGGCCTGTCAGTACGCGGGATGTGTTACCGGCACTTCTGGTAGCTCTGGCAGTCGGTACACTGATCCATGGAGGGATTGGACTCGTGGGTACCCACCTGAATGGCGTTCAGGCCGCAGTGATCCACATCCTTGCAGTGGTGGGCGCAGTTGGTAACGGTACACTTGATGGAAGAGTTGGGGGTGCAGCTGCACCCGTCGTTGGTACAAGCGCGATTCATGGCGTTTCCTCCCGTAAAAGAAAAATAGAGTCAGGCCAAACGACCCGACTCTATCTTGCCCGGAAACAGCGGCGCTATGCCGCGCAAACGCACAAATTTTTCAAATGCCCAGCAGCCACGACGCGAAGCGGAAGTAGATCAGCAGACTGGTGGCGTCCACGATGGTGGAGATAAAGGGACTTGCCATCACGGCGGGGTCCAGCCCTATCTTTTCCGCCAGCAGCGGCAGGGAGCAGCCCACGCACTTGGCGAAGATCACTACAAACAGGATGGTGATGCATACCACGAGGCACACCATGGGCGTGACCTCTGCGTTGCCCAGCAGCAGGCGGTCTATCACCAGCATTTTGACAAAGTTGGCACCTGCCAGACATAGACCGCACAGCAGGGAGACGCGCAGCTCCTTCCACAGGACCTTCAGCACGTCGGAGAAGTCCACCTCGTCCAGACTGAGGGCGCGGATCACGGCGACGGAGGCCTGGGTGCCGGAGTTACCGCCGGTACCGGACAGCATGGGGATATAGGCGTTCAGCACCAGACAGGCGGCCAGCGCGCTTTCGTAGTGGTTCAGGATCATGCCGGTGAACGTGGCGGACAGCATCAGGATCATCAGCCACGGCAGACGGGACTTCCATGTGGCGAGCACGCCGGTGCGGAGATAGGGCTTGTCCGAGGGCAGCATGGCGGCCATCTTCTCGAAGTCCTCCGTGGTCTCCTCCTCGATGACGTCCATGGCATCGTCCACGGTGACGATACCCACCAGACGGCTCTCCATGTCCACGATGGGCAGCGCCAGGAAGCTGTATTTATTCAGGGCCTGCGCCACGTCCTCCTTGTCGTCCATGGTGCGCGCCCACACCACGTCGGGGTCCATGATGTCCTCGATGATGTCGTCCTCGTTGGCCAGCAGCAGGTCGCGGACGGACAGCACGCCCAGCAGACGGCGGGTGGGGTCGGTGACGTACAGGATGTTGATGGTCTCCAGCTCGCCGCCGATGCGGCGGATGCGCTTGAAGGCGTCCTCCACCGTCATGTCCTTTTTCAGGGACAGGAACTCCATGTTCATGATGGAGCCGGCGGAATCCTCCGGATATTTCAGGATCTCGTTGATGGACTTGCGCATCTCCGGCGTGGCCTTATCCAGAATGCGGATGACCACGCTGGCGGGCATCTCCTCCACGATGTCCACGGCATCGTCCAGATACAGCTCGTCCAGCACCTCCTTCAGCTCGGTGTTGGAAAAGCCGTTGATGAGCATCTCCTGACTTTCGGACTCCAGCTCCACGAACACCTCCGCCGCCGTCTCCTTGGGCAGCAGACGGTACAGCAGGGGCATCAGCTCAGGGCCGGACTCCTCCAGCAGCAAGGCGATATCGGCGGGCTCCATGGGCAGGAACAGGTCCCGGAGCTTGGCATACTCCTTGTCATGTGCCAGCGTCTCGATCTGCTCTAAATAGCGATCCAGCTCCTCCTGATAGTCGATCATGACCTCGTTCCTCCCTTCGAAAAAAGTAAAACGCAGCGGGCGATAAGCGCCTGCTGCGTATCATGCGTATCATAAGACGGCCACGGGAAGCGTGACCTGCGCACCGTAACAAGCTTTAGCATCGCGGGGCGGTGAAGCTGCGTTAGACGCTACCTTGGTTTCGATAGCACCTGCTCAAACCATCTTATGGTGTCTCCACCATTTCGCGGCAGCAGCCCATATCCCTCGCGGTAGCCTTACCTACCGGACAGATTATATTGTACACGCCTATCCTATGCCAAAAAACGGGGCGTGTCAACCCGCTTTTACGCCTTTTTTACAAATATACCTGCACATTGTCCTGCCCCAGCAGATGCTCCCGCAGAGCGTCCAGAAAAATGAGGGCCGGCTCCGGCAGCTCCTCGCCCCGCCGCGTCACCAGATAGTTGATGCGATCCGGCGGCGCCTGGGTGAAGCGGCAGACCCGCGCCTGCTTGGGGCCCAGCGAGGCGGCGGCGATGGCCGGCGCGGCCACCCACAGATTCTCCGTGCGGGGAAAGAAATCCGCGGCCTGCAGGGTGTCGGCGTACAGCAGGGGGCGGGCGCCGGGGCCGAAGGAGCTGTCGTGCCAGTGCATGAAGTCCGGGTCCCATGTGACCAGGATCTCGTTGGCGGGATCCAGCGCGGCGGGATCCATCTCCGCCGGGTAGAGACTGTCCGGCGAGGAGAGCAGCAGAAACCGCTCCCGGAAGATGGGGCGCACCTCCAGCTGGCTGTTGAAAACGGTGTTGCTGTCGATGAGGGCGAAGTCCAGCTCGTGGTTCAAAAGTGCCTGCGCCGAGTCCACATCCCGCAGGGTGTGGATCCACAGGGATACCGGCAGGTGCAGGGACAGAAACCGCTGGTACACCGCCGGGAGGATGTACTGGTTGGTGGTATAGGTGGCGGCGATGCGGAGGTAGACCCGTTGCTCCAGCTCCGACAGGGCATCCGTCTCCGACAGGAGGCGCTGCCACCGGCGCGCCAGCGTCAGGAACTTCTGCCCGGCGTCAGTGAGCTGAATGCGGCGCTGCCCCTTGCTCCGGATGAAAAGCGGCGTACCCACCCGCTCCTCCAACGCACGGACGCGCATGGACAGGGTGGGCTGGGTGATGTACAGCGCCTCGGCCGCCGCCGTCATGGTGCCGTGCTGCACCACCGCCCAGAACGTCTCAATGTCCAGATTTGTCATGGCGTTCCTCCTAAAATATATAAATATTTACTTATATTTTATGATAATAACTTCAATTTTACAAGCGGAAATTTTCGTGTTATAGTAAAAATCACAAAGGGCGGGGATGCCGCCGCGTCCCACCCGATGCAATGCAAGATGCTATTTTTCTACGATTCTTTCTTTTTCTCTCCCAAATCCCAAAATCTCCCAAGGAAAAAGGCAGGGCTTCAGCCCTGCCTTTTTTCGCGCAGAGATGGCAACGGCAGGCGGGCGCGGTTATGCCGCGCTGGAGCGGCGGAGAGAATACCCTCTTGCCGAAACGGGCCGTACAGTGTATAGTGAGCAGATTGGGAGGGGTAATATGGAGACGTTTCAGCTATATTTTGAATTGATTGGCGCGGTGGCCTTTGCCATCTCCGGCGCGGCGCTGGGCATCCGCAAGGGGATGGATCTGTTCGGCGTGGCCATGGTGGGCATGACCACGGCGGTGGGCGGCGGCATTCTGCGCGACGTGATGCTGGGGCAGACGCCGCCGGCGGCACTGCGGGATCCCACACAGGCGCTGGTGGCCATCGCCGTCTCGGTGCTCTGCTTTTATATCTGGCGTTGGCGGAAAACGGAGCTGCACAACCGCTACGCGGACGCGGTGCTGCTGGTGGCTGACTCCATCGGTCTGGGCATCTTTTCTGCCCACGGCGCGGCCATCGCCATACAGGCGGGACACGGCGCCAACTGGTTTCTGGTGCTGTTTCTGGGTACCGTCACCGGCGTGGGCGGCGGCGTGCTGCGGGATGTCTGCTGCATGGAGAGACCCTACATCTTCACCAAGCACATATACGCCTGCGCGTCGCTGGTGGGGGCGGCGGTGTGCCGCGCCCTGTGGCCGCTGGGCATGGGGCTTGCGATGCTGGCGGGCTGCGGCGTGACGGTGGTGATACGCATCTGCGCCGCCACCTTCCGGTGGAGCTTTCCCAAGGCTTGAATACGAGACAAGACGGCGCGGCCCTGCGGGGCCGCGCCGTTTCGCCTGTCCAGAGGAAAGAACAGGCGGGATACAGGCGAAAGAGCGGGATATCCGGCGGAAAAACCGCTTGTGACAGGCGGCATATCGTGGTATACTATATTATTCAAAAAAGCGCGGCGGGAGGTGGACGCAATGGGACTGCACGACGGGCATCGGCAGCGGGCAAAGGAACGCTACGGTCAGGTGGGCGCGGACGCGCTGGCCGACCATGAGCTGCTGGAGCTGGCACTGTTTTACGCCATTCCGCGGCAGGACACCAACGAGACAGCCCACCGCCTGCTGAAGCGGTTCCGCTCACTACAGGGCGTCTTGCAGGCGTCGCCGGAGGAGCTGGAGCAGGTGGAGGGTGTGGGCAAAAACGCCGCCCTGCTGCTGCATCTGATGGCGGATATCAGCCAGCGGGCGCGGATCACCAGCCTGCCGGAGAAGATCCTCAACTCGCCGGACCGCACCGGCGCCTACTTCATGGAGCTGCTGACGGGGCAGAAACGGGAGCTTTTGTATCAGGTGTGTCTGGACGGCAAGGGCAAGCTGCTGACCTGCCGGTGCATCGCCAAGGGGACGGTGTCCGCCTCCGCCGTCCATGTGCGGCAGGTGGTGGAGAACGCCCTGTACGCCGGGGCCAGCACCATCATTCTGGCCCATAACCACCCCAGCGGCGTGGCGCTGCCCTCCGACGCCGACGTGCTGGTGACCCATCGGATACAGGAGGCGCTGGCGCCGCTGGGCATCCGGCTGGCCGACCACATCATCGTGGCGGACGACGACTACGTCTCCATGGCGGAGAGCGGATTTTTGCAGAGATAAGGGGAGGGCGCTATGCCTGATTTCAAAGTTGTTTCGGAGTACAGCCCCGCCGGCGACCAGCCGCAGGCCATCGAAAAGCTGGCGCAGGGGCTGGAAAACGGCCTGCGGGAGCAGGTGCTCAAGGGCGTCACCGGTTCCGGCAAGACCTACACCATGGCCAAAGTCATCGAGAAGGTCAACCGCCCCACGCTGGTGCTGGCTCACAACAAGACGCTGGCCGCCCAGCTGTGCGAGGAGTTCCGGGAGTTTTTCCCCCACAACGCCGTGGAGTATTTCGTGTCCTACTACGACTACTACCAGCCGGAGGCGTATATCCCCCACACGGATACCTACATTGAGAAGGACGCCTCCACCAACGAGGAGATCGACCGACTGCGGCTCAGCGCCACCTGTGCGCTGCTGGAGCGGCGGGATGTGATCGTGGTGTCCTCGGTGAGCTGCATCTACGGTCTGGGCGAGCCGGACGACTTTGCCCGGATGATGATCTCCCTCCGCGTGGGCATGACCATGGATCGGGACGAGCTGCTGCGGCGTCTGGTGGAGGATCGGTATGAGCGGAACGATGTGGCGTTCCAGCGGAATATGTTCCGGGTGCGGGGCGACACGGTGGAGCTGTACCCTGCCTATTACAAGGATCGCGCCGTTCGGGTGGAGTTCTTCGGGGACGAGATCGAGCGCATCACCGAGTTCCACCCCGTCACCGGCGCGGCCATCCGAACTTTGCAGCATATCGCGGTGTACCCCGCCAGCCACTATGTCACGCCCAAGGACAAGCTGGAGCGTGCGGCGGAGGAGATCGAGCGGGAGCTGGCGCAGCAGAAGGCACTGTTCGAGGCGCAGGGCAAGCTCATCGAGGCCCAGCGCATCGACCAGCGCACCCGCTATGATGTGGAGATGATGCGGGAGCTGGGGTATTGCTCCGGCATCGAGAACTATTCGCGGATCATCTCCCAGCGCCCGGCGGGGTCGCCGCCCATGACGCTGCTGGATTTCTTTCCCGACGACTTTGTACTGTTCGTGGACGAGAGCCATGTGACGCTGCCGCAGGTGCGGGCCATGTACAACGGCGACCACGCCCGCAAGCAGAGTCTGGTGGAGTACGGCTTCCGCCTGCCCTGCGCCTTTGATAACCGCCCTCTGAAGTTCGAGGAGTTCGAGGAGCGGTTCCATCAGGCGGTGTATGTCTCCGCCACGCCGGGGGAGTTTGAAAAGGAGCACGCCGATCAGGTGGTGGAGCAGGTCATCCGCCCCACGGGCCTGCTGGATCCCCGGGTGGAGGTACGCCCCATCACCGGTCAGATCGACGATCTGGTGTCGGAGATCCATATCCGGGAGAAAAAGAACGAGCGGGTGCTGGTGACCACGCTGACCAAGCGGATGGCGGAGGATCTCACTGCCCATCTCCGCGGCCTTGGCATCAAGGTACGGTATATGCACGCCGACGTGTCGGCGCTGGAGCGTATGGAGATCATCCGCGACCTGCGGCTGGGCGAATTCGACGTACTGGTGGGCATCAACCTGCTCCGGGAGGGACTGGACCTGCCGGAGGTATCGCTGGTGGCCATACTGGACGCGGACAAGGAGGGCTTCCTCCGCAGCGAGACCAGCCTGATCCAGACCATCGGCCGCGCCGCCCGTAATGCGGAGGGTCTGGTGATCCTCTACGCGGACACCGTGACGCCGTCCATGCGTTCGGCCATGGATGAGACGGAGCGCCGCCGGAAATTGCAGGACGACTTCAACCGCACCCACGGCATCGTACCCCGCACCATCCGCAAGAGCGTGCGGGAGATGGTGGAGATCAGCCACAGCGCGGAGGAGGCCTCCAAGCTGTCGAAGAAGAAGCTCAGCGACCGGGAGCGGGCGGAGACCATCGCCCGGTTGGAGAAAGAGATGAAGGAGGCCAGCCGTATGCTGGAGTTTGAGTACGCCGCGCTGCTGCGGGATCAGATCATCGAGCTGCGGGGGCAGAAATAGAGAAAAGAACTATGAACAAGACGATCTCGTATGTCTATGTGATCCTCAGCGCGGTGTGCTGGGGCTTTATCGGGTTTTCCAACCGGCTGCTGACGGAGGCAGGCATGACACTGGGCAACCGGGTGTTCGTCCGGAATTTCGGGACGCTGCTGGTGCTGACGGTGGTATTCGCCCTGTTCCACCGGCAGGTGTTCTGCATCCGGCTGAAGCATCTGCCCATCTTTCTGGGGTCGGGGCTCATCAGCATCCTGCTGCTGAGCGTGGTGTATTTCCAGTGCCAGACCATGTGCTCGCTGTCGGTGGCGGCGGTGCTGCTGTATCTGGCGCCGTCCTTCGTGGTGCTGGCCAGCGCCGTGCTGTGGAAAACGCCGCTGACGAAGGGAAAGATCGCGGCGTTGTGCGTGTCACTGCTGGGGTGCATCATGGTCAGCGGTATGCTGGGCGGAGACATGACCGCCTCGTGGGCCGGTATCGGTCTGGGCGTGGCATCCGGTATGTGCTACGCCAGCTACACCGTGTTCAGCCACTACGGTCTGGCTCACTATGAGAGCTACACCATGATCTACTGGACGTTTCTGGTGGCGGGGCTTGGCTCCGTGTTCTTTGCGGACATCCCGTCGCTGCTGCCGGTATTTCAGCAGCCAAAGGGCGCGATCGGCGGCATCTGCGTGGTCATCGTGGCCACGGTGCTGCCCTATATCTTTTACACCAAGGGACTGGAGGGCGTGGAGAGCGGGCGCGCCTCCATCATCACCAACATTGAGCCGGTGGTGGAGACACTGGTGGGCATCACTGTGTTCCACGAGGCCCTGACCGTCTGGACGGTGCTGGGCGTGGGCTGTGTCATCGGCTGTGTGGCGCTGCTGGCGCGGGAGGGACAACATGAACGAAAAATCGCTGCCGCTCAATAGCCTGCACCTGAAGCTGCTGGCCATGGTCACCATGCTCATCGACCACATGGGCGCCACGCTGTTCCCCTACGCCCTGTGGATGCGGTGCGTGGGACGTCTGGCATTCCCCATCTTCTGCTTCCTCATCGCGGAGGGCTGCGCCCACACCCGCGATAAAAAGCGGTACGCGGCGCGGCTTCTGGTGTTTGCCGTGCTGTCGGAGCCGGCGTTCGACCTGATGCACGGCGTATGGTTCACCATGGACTACCAGAACGTGCTGTGGACGCTGCTGCTGGGCGCGCTGGTGTGCTGGGCCGTGGAGTGGGCCAGCGCCGGCGGAGCGCTGTGGCAGCGGCTTCCGGCGGAGGCCGCCATCGCCGTGGGATTCCTGCTGGCCCAATGGCTGAACACGGACTACGGCGGCTGGGGCGTGCTGCTGGTGCTGCTGTTCTATATGTCCCGGCAGGCCAAGGGCAAGCTGGTCATCCAACTGTTGGGGCTGGGCGTGTTCTGCTGGCTGTGCTCACCGTGGCGGGGACAGCTGCTGGCGCTGCTGGCCATGCTCCCCATCGCCCTGTACAACGGGGAGCGGGGCTTCTCCGGCAAGGCGCTGCAATACGGCTTTTATGCCTTCTACCCCGTTCATATTCTGATTTTGAGCGTACTGGCACAGTACGTATTCTGAGGAGGTACCTTTCATGGCAAAGCATAAAGAGGAAAAAACCAACGTTATGCGGACGCTGGAGCAGAAAAAGATCGCCTACACCGCCCATGCCTACGACCCGGACGGCCCCATTGACGGCGTGTCCGTGGCGGCGGTGCTGGGGCAGAACCCGGCCCGGGTGTTCAAGACGCTGGTGACGAAGGGCGCATCCGGCGGGTACTATGTGTTCGACATCCCCGTGGCGGAGAACCTCGATTTGAAGAAGGCGGCCAAGGCCGTGGGGGAGAAGTCCGTGGCCATGCTGCCCCAGAAGGATCTGCTGGGGCTGACGGGATACGTCCACGGCGGATGCAGCCCGGTGGGGATGAAGAAGCAGTTCCCCACGGTGTTCCACGAGACGGCGGCGCAGTACGACACCGTCTGCGTCAGCGCGGGAAGGATCGGGGCGCAGGTGGAGTGCCGCCCCGGCGACCTCATCGCCCTGCTGCGGGCAAAAACAGCGGATATCATCGTGTAAAGAGGAATACCATGCAGAAGGAAATTTTCATCAAGGGCGCACGGGAGAACAACCTGAAAAATATCGACGTCACCATCCCTCGGGATAAGCTGGTGGTGCTGACGGGACTCAGCGGCAGCGGCAAAAGCTCGCTGGCCTTCGACACCATCTACGCCGAGGGACAGCGCCGGTATGTGGAGAGCCTCAGCTCCTACGCCCGTATGTTTCTGGGGCAGATGGACAAGCCCGATGTGGACTATATCGACGGCCTTTCCCCGGCCATCTCCATCGACCAGAAGACCACCAGCAAGAACCCCCGCTCCACCGTAGGTACGGTGACGGAGATCTATGACTATCTGCGCCTGTTGTGGGCGCGGGTGGGCGTGCCGCACTGCCCCAAGTGCGGCAGGGAGATCCGCCAGCAGACGGTGGATCAGATCATCGACCAGATCATGGCTCTGCCGGAGGGCACCCGTATTCAGGTGATGGCCCCGGTGGTGCGGGGCCGCAAGGGCGAGCACGCCAAGGTGCTGGAGGACGCCCGCCGCAGCGGCTACGTCCGGGTGCGGGTGGACGGGAATCTGTACGAGCTGTCGGAGGACATCCCGCTGGAGAAGAACCTGAAGCACCACATCGACATCGTGGTGGACCGGCTCATCGTCCGACCCGATATCGCCCAGCGTCTGACGGACTCCGTGGAGACGGCGTCCAGCCTGACCGGCGGGCTGGTGACGGTGAACCTGCTGCGGGAGGAGCAGGATATCACCTTCTCCCAGAACTACGCCTGCGAGGACTGCGGCCTCTCCATCGAGGAGCTGACGCCCCGGCTGTTCTCCTTCAACAGTCCTTTCGGCGCCTGTCCCACCTGTACGGGACTGGGGGTACAGCTGAAGGCCGACCCCGCCCTCATCGTGCCGGATGAGAGCAAGTCCATTCTGGACGGCGCTATCACGGCTCCCGGCTGGGCGTCCATCCGTTCCGACGGCGTGAGCCGGATGTATTTCGAGGCGCTGAGCAAGAAGTATCAATTTTCCCTGCGCCAGCCGTACAGCGAGCTGAGCGACGCGGTGAAGCAGGTCATCCTCTACGGCACCGGCGGGGAGAAGCTGGAGCTGCACTACGACCAGCCTCGGGGCAAGGGCGTGCTGCATCAGGCGTTTGAGGGTATCTGCCACAATCTGGAGCGGCGGTATAACGAGACCCAGAGCGACGCCAGCAAAAAGGAGATCGAGGAGTACCTGTCCCAGTGTCCCTGCCCCGCCTGCAAGGGCCGCCGTCTGCGGCCGGAGGCGCTGGCGGTGACGGTGGGCGGCCTGTCCATCTTCGAGGCCACGGAGCTGCCGGTGGACGAGGCGCTGCCCTTCTTCAACGGTCTGGAGCTGACGGGCAACCAGCAGCTCATCGCCGCCCAGATACTCAAGGAGATTCGGGCGCGGCTGGGCTTTTTGCAGTCCGTGGGACTGAGCTATCTCACCCTGTCCCGCGCATCCGGCACCCTGTCCGGCGGCGAGAGCCAGCGTATCCGCCTTGCCACCCAGATCGGCAGCAGCCTCATGGGGGTGCTGTATATTCTGGATGAGCCGTCCATTGGCCTGCACCAGCGGGACAACGACAAGCTGCTGGCCACGCTGTGCCGTCTCCGGGATCTGGGCAACACCCTGATCGTGGTGGAGCACGACGAGGATACCATGCGCGCCGCCGACTGGCTCATCGACATCGGCCCCGGCGCCGGAGAGCTGGGCGGGCAGGTGGTGTCCGCCGGCACGCCGGCGCAGGTGATGGCCGACCCCAACAGCCTGACGGGACAGTATCTCAGCGGCAAAAAGCGCATCGAGCTGCCGGCACACCGGCGGGCGGGCAACGGCAAATACCTGACGGTGCGGGGCGCACGGGAGAACAACCTGAAGGGCATCGACGTGACGTTCCCATTGGGGACGTTCATCTGCGTCACCGGCGTCAGCGGCAGCGGCAAAAGCTCGCTGGTCAACGAGGTACTGTACAAGAAGCTGGGGGTGGAGCTGAACCGCATGAAGGCCCGCCCCGGTAAGCACGACCGCATCGAGGGCATGGAGCATCTGGACAAGGTCATCGCCATCGACCAGAGCCCCATCGGGCGGACACCCCGCTCCAACCCCGCCACCTATACCAACCTGTTCAACCTGATCCGCGACCTGTTTGCGTCCACGCAGGACGCCAAGGCCCGGGGCTACGGGCCGGGACGCTTCTCCTTCAACACCCGGGGCGGCCGGTGCGAGGCCTGCGGCGGCGACGGTATGCTGAAGATCGAGATGCACTTTCTGGCGGATGTGTACGTCCCCTGCGAGGTGTGTCGCGGCAAGCGCTATAACCGGGAGACGTTGGAGGTGCGGTACAAGGGGAAGAACATCGCCGAGGTGCTGGACATGACGGCGCGGGAGGCGCTGGACTTCTTCTCCGCCGTGCCGAAGATCTACGAGAAATTGCAGACGCTGTGCGACGTGGGACTGGGCTATGTGAAGCTGGGACAGCCCTCCACCACCCTGTCCGGCGGCGAGGCCCAGCGTGTCAAGCTGGCCACGGAGCTGAGCCGCCGCGCCACGGGGCGCACCATCTATATTCTGGACGAGCCCACCACCGGCCTTCACGCCGACGATGTGCGCAAGCTGCTGGATGTTTTGCAGCGGCTGGTGGACGCGGGCAACACGGTGCTGGTCATCGAGCACAATCTGGACGTTATCAAATGCGCCGACTATATCGTCGATCTGGGGCCCGAGGGCGGCGGCGGCGGCGGTACGGTGGTGGCCTGCGGCACACCGGAGCAGGTGGCCGATGTGGCGGCGTCCTATACGGGACAGTACCTGAAAAAGTATCTGACATAACGCCTGCGCCCGCTGCGGCATACACTGTGGCAGGGGGTGACGGCATGGAGATCTGGCAGGACGGCGTGCTGGCGGGGCTGGCAGCCGTGGGACTGACGGCGATCCTCTGGCTGCTGGCGGAGGCGCTGTTCCGCTGGCGGGCGCGTCCGCCGGAGGCGGTCTATCTGGTGGAAGCGTCCGGCGGCGCGGAGCAGCTGGACATGACGCTGCGTGAGCTGGCGCGGGAACGCCCGCTGCCGGTGATACTGGTGGACAGCGGCTTGAACGAGATGGGGCGGCAGCGGGCAGAGCTGCTGCTCGCCCGATACGGCGGGACGCTGGTAACGCCGCCGCAGCTGGCGGCGATGTATACGAAAGAAAACGAGCAGGAGGAGTAGGGCTATGGGCGAACGCTGCACCGTGGAGGGTACCGTACAGTCGGTGATCTTCCAGAACGAGGAAAACGGCTATACGGTGCTGTCTCTGGCGGTGGACGGACAGGAGGAGCCGGTAACGGTGGTGGGCTGCATCCCTTGTGCCGCCGCCGGAGAGGGCATGACCGTCACCGGCGTGTGGGTGGAGCATCCGTCCTACGGCCCGCAGCTGACGGCGGAGAGCGTGGAGCGCCGCCTGCCCCGGGATGAGGCGGACATGGCCGCCTATCTGGGCTCCGGCATCCTCAAGGGCGTGGGGCCTGCTACGGCGGAGCGGCTGGTGGAGCGGTTCGGCATGGACACCCTCCGGGTCATCGAGGAGGAGCCGGAGCGGCTCCAGACCCTGAAGGGCATCACCGCCAAGCGCGCCATGGAGCTGTCCGCCGCCTTCCGGGCGCTGACGGGCCTGCGGCAGGTCATGGAGTTTCTGGCGCGGTACGAGCTGCCGGTGCATCTGGCCATGGCGGTGCAGCGCACCTACGGCGACGACGCTATGCAGGCGCTGCGGGACGACCCCTACCTCCTGAGCCGGGAGCAGTACGGCGTGGATTTTGCCGTCACCGACGCTATCGCCCTGAGCATGGGCTTCGGCGGTGACGACCCCTGCCGGCTGGAGGCCGCCGTGCTGTACGAACTGAGTCACAACCTGCACAACGGCCATGTGTTCCTGCCCCGGGAGAAGCTGATACAGGCGGCGGCGCAGCTCATCGGCGTGGAGACCGACGCGGTGGAGCTGGCGCTGGACAAGCTCATTGAGCGGTTTGGCGTGGTGGAAAAGCCCATCGCCAACGTGATGGGTTGCTATCTGCCCCGGCTCTATCAGGCGGAGACATTTGTGGCGGAGCGGCTGGTGTCCATGGTGAAAACACCGGTGGAGCGGCTGGCTCGCGTGGAAAAGACCATCGCGGACATCGAGCAGGCGCAGGGCGTATCCTATGCGCCCTTGCAGCGGCAGGCGGTGGCGCTGGCGGCGGACAGCGGCGTGCTGCTGCTCACCGGCGGGCCGGGTACCGGCAAGACCACATCCCTGCGGGGCATCGTGACCCTGTATGAGCGGATGGGGCTGGACGTGCTGCTGCTGGCCCCCACGGGGCGAGCAGCCAAGCGGCTGGGGGAGGTGACGGGCCGGGAGGCCCAGACCATCCACCGGTGTCTTGGTATGAGCTTCAACGACCTGACGGGACAGGTGACCTTCAAAAAGGACGCCAAGGACCCACTGGAGGCCCACGCCGTCATCGTGGACGAGATGAGCATGGTGGATCTGGAGCTGATGCGGGCGCTGCTGGAGGCGCTGCGGCCCTCTTGCCGTCTGGTGATGGTGGGCGACCCCGACCAGCTCCCCTCCGTGGGTGCGGGCAACGTGCTGGGGGATATGCTGCGCAGCGGCGTGATCCCTGCCGTGTCGCTGACGCAGGTGTTCCGGCAGGCGGAGCAGTCCGCCATCATCCGCAACGCCCACAGCGTCAACGTGGGGCAGCCGCCGTGCCTTGACAGCAATCAGGGGGATTTCTTCTTCCTGTGCCGCCGTTCGCCGGACCGTCTGGTGCAGACGGTGGTGGAGCTGTGCCGCGACCGCCTGCCCAAGAGCATGGGCGTGGAGCCGGGGCAGATCCAGGTGCTGTCCGCCACCCGCCGGGGCGAGTGCGGCACGGTGAACCTGAACCGGGCCTTGCAGGCGGCGCTGAATCCGCCGGCGCGGAGCAAGCGGCAGAAGCAGTGGGGGGATATGGTCTTCCGCATGGGCGACCGGATCATGCAGACAAAGAACAACTACGACGTGCTGTGGACGAAGGACGACGGCACCGTGGGCAGCGGCATTTTCAACGGCGACGTGGGCGTCATCGAGGACATCGACCCGGCCGGGGAGCTGCTGACCATCCGGTTCGACGACCGTACCGCCGTCTATACCGCCGACCTGCTGGCGGAGCTGGACATGGCCTACGCCATGACGGTACATAAATCGCAGGGCAGCGAGTATCCGGCGGTGGTGCTGGTGTCCGCGCCCGCCGCGCCGTCCCTGATGGTGCGGGGCGTGCTGTATACCGCCATCACCCGCGCCAGACGGCTGCTGGTGCTGGTGGGCGACGACGGGACGCCGGTGAAAATGGCGGCCAACGACCGCCAGCAAAGACGATACAGCGGCCTGCGCCGCCGCTTGAAGGAGGGAATGGCATGAGCGTTCAAGATGGGCTGGACAAGCTCCAGCGGAGTATGCTGGATTTCTTCTTTCCCCGCCACTGTCCCTTCTGCGGACGGGTCGTGGGCAAGGCACTGCTGTGTGAGACGTGCGAAAAGGAGCTGCCATATTGCCGCGAGGTACGCACCGGCGGCTTTGGGCGGTGCGCCGCGCCGCTGTACTACGAGGGCGCGGTGCGGGAGGCCATTCTGTCCTTCAAATTCAAGGGACGTCTGGAGGCGCTGGAGTGCTTCGGCAGCCTGATGGCGCAGACGGCGGCGGAGGTCTTCTCCGGAGAGTTCGACGCGGTGACGTGGGTGCCGGTGAGCCGACAGCGCCTGCGGAAGCGGGGCTACGATCAGGCGCGGTACCTGTGCGCCAGCCTGTGCGTGGACTGGCACACGGAGCCGCAGGAGACGCTGCGGAAGGTGCGGGACAACCCGGCACAGTCCGGATTGGAGGACGCGGCGGCGCGCCGCGCCAATGTGCTGGGCGTCTACGAGGCGGTGAAGCCGGAGAAGATCGCCGGGAAGCGGTTTTTACTGGTGGACGATATCTGCACCACCGGCGCCACGCTGGGCGAGTGCGCCCGGGTGCTGAAGGCCGCCGGCGCGGCGGAGGTGGTGTGCCTGACGCTGGCCGTCACGCGGGAGGATGGCTGACGGCCCGCCGGTATGGAACGGCGGGAAACCGTGCAGAATGGAAATGTGAATATTTGATGACAACGGGAAAACCCTATTGCAAAAAGAAAGACCTGTCGGTATAATGGTTTTCTGAAGAATAGGGCGGTCATGCCGCTACAAAAAATATGAGGTGCTCACTATGTGTTCATTTGCAAAGGATATTGGTATCGATCTCGGCACCGCCTCGGTGCTGGTTTATGTGAAGGGTAAGGGCGTTGTGCTCAACGAGCCGTCGGTGGTGGCCATCGACAAGAACACCGGCAAGCTGCTGAAGGTGGGCGGCGACGCGCAGGCCATGCTGGGCCGTACCCCCGGCAACATCGTGGCCATCCGTCCCCTGCGGGAGGGCGTGATCTCCGACTACGACATGACGGAGCGGATGCTCCGGGAGTTTCTGCATAAGGTCACCGGCGGCTTCCAGCTGTTCAAGCCCCGGGTCATCATCTGCGTGCCCTCCGGCATCACAGAGGTGGAGGAGCGCGCCGTGGTGGATGCGGGCATTCAGGCCGGCGCCCGCCGGGTGTACCTCATCGAGGAGCCGGTGGCGGCGGCCATCGGCGCGGGCATCGACATCGCCAAGCCCGACGGCCACATGGTGGTGGACATCGGCGGCGGCACCAGCGATATCGCCGTCATCTCCCTGAGCGGCGTGGTGGAGAGCGCCTCCATCAAGGTGGCCGGCGACCAGTTCAACGAGTCCATCGTCAAGTATATGCGCCGCAAGCACAATGTACTGGTGGGCGAGCGCACCGCCGAGCTGATGAAGATGGAGATCGGCTGCGTGTTCCCCAAGGAGCAGGAGACGTCCATCGAGATCAAGGGCCGCTGCCTGATGACGGGCCTGCCCAAGGTCATCACCGTCACCTCCACCGAGATGCTGGAGGCCTTCGAGGAGCCGGTGGAGCGCATTCTGGAGGCGGTCCACGGTGTGCTGGAGCGCACCCCGCCGGAGCTGGTGGCGGATATCTCCAACAACGGCATCGTCATGACCGGCGGCGGCAGTCTGGTGGACGGCTTTGACCGCCTGATCGAGGCCCGAACCGGCATCCACACCGTGGTGGCGGAGTCCGCCATCTCCTGCGTGGCGGAGGGTACCGGCAAGAGCCTGGACTCCCTGAACGCCATGACCGACGGCACGGTGAACCTGTCCCGCCGGCGGCAGATGAACTAAATGACAAAAAGCGGCCGCGAGGCCGCTTTTTTCTCCATGTTTGGCGGGGATTTCACGGTGTCCCCCTTGCTTTCGGCGGGGAAACGAGGTAGTATGGGGGTGGCCGGAAGGCAACTACGTTTTACAAGGAGGCAATAAGCATGAAGTTTTCCAGCAAAGTGTTGAAATGCGGCCTGTCCCCCATGCGTAAGTTCCACCCCTATGCGGTGGCGGCGGAGGCCAAGGGGAAGAAGATCTATCACC
>ERZ772820.1307-NODE-1307-length-19980-cov-2.972095_pt1 | contig 19980 bp, 20 predicted proteins | sample MGYA00511377_ERZ772820 | MGnify/ENA primary metagenome ERZ772820 (study PRJEB29015, sample SAMEA2737684) | human gut metagenome | biome: human gut; feature: human-associated habitat; material: faeces | place: China | collected 2012 ... | reverse complement strand
GAGAAAATTGCTTATCCTTCTCTCGTTTTATGAGTACCTGGCGGGAAAAGCAGTTGCGTGTGGGGGCAGAATGGTGAGTGGCAGAGATGCAGAGAATTGCCGGCTGCGGATAAATGATATTCTGTTGAGCTCCGGGTATCAGACACTTTACGCAGGCAATCCATATGACTGGATATTTTTATTTGCGCTGGAAAATGATGACCCTCTTACAACATTCAGAGAGGATTTTATGCAGGAGATATATTTCGACAGCCAATCGCAGCGGTAAAAGCTGGCTATAACAGAGATTCATGAAAAAGCAGGATACGGAATATGGACTACAAAACGAATTATGATGCGGATTACAATACGAAAGAAAATGTAATACTTACTTTTAAAGACTGCCCATATGAGTATGTGTTGACAGGAGAACTCGGCAGAGGTAGTTCGTCTATAGTATATGATGGATATTATGTCAACAACTCTGGTGTCAGACGGCCGGTTAGGATCAGGGAAATGCAGTATAAAACTGAGGAAGAAAGACGACATTTACGATGTACTTTTGACTTGAACAACAGCCTGTTTGATACTGATGGACTCACAAATCGCATAGTAAACACGTATGAGATCTACGAAAAAGAGAACAAAATATATATTGTAACCACATATCAGGATGGCACGACTTTGGACAAATGCCGATTTGAAAGTGTCCGGGATGCTATTGGCATAGTAAGGAGTCTTGCAAGAACGCTGAAACTGCTACATGACAGGGGATATTTATACCTGGATGTGAAACCGGAAAATGTGCTGGCACTCGATGGAACGCGGGACTGGGTTCAATTATATGATTTCGATTCGGTTATTAGGAAAAAAGATATTGAAGAATGCAGTGTAACAGGAGGAAGTTGTGCTGAGAATAATATATTAAGATTTACTTCGAAGTGGGCTTCATATGAGCTGAGAAGTGGAGATATAGAACATGTTGGGACGTGGAGTGATGTGTATGGTGTTGGAGCGGTGCTTTTTTACCTTTTGTTCGGACGCGCCCCGGATGTATTTGACTGCGACGAGAATGCAGTATATGACGCTGGGAAACTCATGTATAGATCAATAGTAGATTCTTCGTGTCCGGCAAATAATAAAAAGCATTTCTACAGGGATTCATTTGCCATGGAACTTACAGAATGTCTGCACAGAACTCTTTCAAGAAACTGGTCGGACAGGTATCAGTCCATGGATGAACTGCTCATGATCCTTGATTCTTTGTATGGGAATTCTGATGAGACAAGAGCATATGTTGTATCGAGTCCGGTGGCTTGTATTGAAAATGTAGTGGGGAGAACGGATGAACTAAAGCTTCTTACGGATTGGTTTTCCGAAAAGACAAAGCCTTGTATATTTGTAACAGGAATGGGAGGAATCGGAAAGAGTACACTGGTTCGGAGATTTGTCATAGATGTCAGAGACCGGTTAGATACGATGCTGTACCTGAATTATTCAAACTCGTTTTATTCAACTGTATGTAATGATGATATGTTTTATATAAATACAGTTTGCAGACAGGCTGATGAAAACGAAGCTGATTATTTCCATAGAAAGCTTAGGAAATTCAGGGAGTGCATATCGGAAAACACAAAAGAGAGCCTGGTGGTTGTGGATAATGTTCCGGTTCTGGATAACAGTGATATATACCTGGATGATGGGATATCAGAATTTGTGAGGACAGGATGCAGGCTGATAGTAGTGACGCGAGGGGGGATTATTCCGGAGTGTTATGACCATATACAGATTGAGGCATTTTCTGAAAGACAGTATATGTATGAACTGATGTTGTCAAATATGCGGAATAATGAATCAAAGTCAGATGCTGATCTGTATGAGAAACTGGACGAATTGATAGACCGGGTGAATGGACACACACTCATGCTGATGATCCTGGCAAGACAGATAGACAGAGGGTATCTGTCAATTGACGAGGCGTGTGCTCTGGTTCAAAAACAAGGATTTACGGCACTGGATGGGGTGAAAACAGGTTGTACCATAGACAGCCGGAATGTATATGGGCATATGACAGATATGATCTCATCGCTGTTTTGCATGGATGGCCTTACGCCGAAACAGAGAGGAATTTTGATGAGTCTGGCTTTGTTTGGGGACAATGGTGTAGATTTTAGAGATTTTTCCTGCTTTATTGATGCTGATGATGAGAATATGATAAATGAACTGGCTGATATTGGCTGGGTTGAACGGCATAAAAAATTTGCACTTCATCCTGTTATAGGTCAGGCAGTACGAAGAGAACTTGGCAGAAAATGGGCAGATATGCAGGATGAGAAGAACATACCGCCAGAAACAGAAGAGCTTCAGTCCGTAAAATCGTGCCTTGCCAATCTGATCGCTGAAGATAACGTCATGGTATCGATATGCGTGGCTGTTGCAAATTGCTGTATGAATGTGGATAACTTGCGTGATTCCAAGGAATATCTTCGCCTTGCAGCAAAGACAATTGTGATGCTGCCTATAGAAAGTGAACAATTTATACTGACTCATGGAAGAAGAATATGGGACATGGCCAGACGTACAGACAAACTTATATCAGACCGGGAAATGGTTGAAGTGTGTGACAAGCTGGCTCATATATATGCCGAGATGGGCCGGTATAGCGATACAGAGGAGATATTAGGATATCTTGAGAAATGGTCGGAAGGAAAAAGTCACTACATAGAAGGCTTTGTCTGCGATATCCGGATAGATTATCTGGACACAATTCTTGACGGAAACTTTGAACCGGAGACAGGAGAAGGGAAAAAAATGTATGCTCTTCAGATGAGATATATGGATAGGGCGATAGCGTGCTACGAAAAAGCAGAAACGACGGATGCACTGTTAAAGCTTGCTGCAGATATTATTGCGGTAGCTACATATACAGTCAGATCCTGTTTTGATGGGAATTTCACATTGCGAAGCAGAAAAAAGGTCGTAGATCTTCTGAACAGAGCCAGGATGATCATGACTCAGATAGATAATTCAGAGACCGGTGGAATTACAGATAATGCTGAAAACTGGCTGTCGTATTACATAACTAAGGGATGGTTCTATACATATATTGATGTCAATCCGTGCCAGGTAGACAGAAATATACACAAGGCATGGAAGGTTTACAGCAGAACATGCAGTTCAGAGTTTGATCTGATAAATTATATGCTTATTCCTGCAGCAAATATTTATATTGAGCTTGGGGACAGAAATGAGTGTATTGTGTGGTTGGAGAGGGCAGTAAAATTATGTGAAAGGAACAGTGATCTGGATGCATACAACAGAAAGCGGGAAGAACTTGAGCAAATAATCAGGGAGCTTTAGCATGATGCGGACGGCGGTCGCAAACTGACTTTCGGTAAGATATAATTATTATGATAAATTATATAGGAAATATGACAAAGATGACAAAGGCACTCTGAAGACAGCTGACAGGCTGGATTCAGAGTGCCTTTTTGCACTGACAAATCCACTTTTGAAAAAACTGTAAGACAATATCTGCATAGTAGAAAACACAGGATATGGACCGGCATCAATGTGTTGACTGCACGTAACGTGCAATTTTACAGTTAAGAAAATGTCTGCGTGAGGTGGTGATAAAAAGAGTGGAGACATTGAGGGAGTTGTGTGAACATACTGGGGTCAGCAGACGGGCGATTCAGGGATATGAAAAGGCAGGCTTAATGTCTGCGGCAGCAAGAAATGAGAGAGGTTATCTGCTGTACGATGCGAAAACCCAGGACAGGGTCAGGATGATCAAGCTCCTTCAGAATCTGGAGTTTTCCATCAGAGAGATAGCAGAACTGGATAATCTTAGCAAAGATGAAGTGAGGAGAGAGGTTGATGCTCATATATTAAGGCTCAGACAGCGGAAAGTGGAGATCGATGAATATATAAATCAGGCGTATGAGTTGATAGAGAAAATATCGTAAGGAGGAGAGTTGTTATGAAATTGAACAAAAAAATGATCATGTTGTGTATTGGGGTGTTGTCTGTATTGATGACGGGCTGTTCTGCAGAAAATTCGGAAAAAGAATCCCACAATAAGGATACCAAAGGTAATGAGCCACAAACGGTCAAGATAGATGAGGTTGATTGGAACATTGACGAGAATATTGTTGATGAAAAAAGGTGCGTGGTGCTCGACTATACCAATAATTCTAATTGTACAATAGTTGATTTTGAATTAAGTTTCAAAGCGAAAAATGACATTACAGACAAAGAAAAAGAGAAGTTTTACCAAGATATTCAAAAGAGTTTTGAATTTAGTGATGATGACATGTCTGAATTAAAGGAAAAAGAGATATCTATGAGCACCGGCTCGGAGAGAGTAGTAAATCCGGGAGAGTCTGTGGATAAAGCGCGTTGCTATTATTATTCGGGGTATTATTATTTAAATGATATATCGCATTATAATTTGATGCAGCCAGACATAGCTACGATTAAGTACATAAGTGATGGGAATGTGTATACAGAATATTATGATTTTATATCAAAAAAATATTCTACTGAGGATAAGACGGAAAAAGCAGTGCAGTGGTCAAACTATGATATAGGAAATGAAGTGGATAAGCCAGAGGCTGAGATGATAAAGGTTGATCTGGATTATGAAGATTTATTTAGTTTTTGTGTACATGGCATAACAATGAGTCAGTTTGATGAATATGTTGAAATGTGTAAGGAAAGAGGATATACAAAAAATGCTGTAGATCAAGAAGGATGGTATGATTCTGATCGGGAAGATGGCTATAGTGTGCTGTTGGATTATGACGACGATGATTATAAAATGGATGTGACAGTTAGAAAAGATTAAAATTGCATTGTTAATTATTATGAATCGGGGAAAGAAACATATAAAAAAAGAAGGGAAATTAATATGGTAGAAAACAAGAAAATGGGATTATTTATAGGAATTGTAGGCTTTGTATTAACGATTGTTTCGTTATTCTTGCCATTTGCAAAAAATGAAAATGAAAGTAAATCGTTATTTGGAATGGCACAGGTGTATTTATCGTCCACAGCATCAGATTGGAATAACGCTGCAATGGCTACATTCTACAAGATATTTGTTCCTGGAATGGTAGGTTTGATGGCGTTGTTTGTAATATTATATCTAATAATGAATATTGGTTTTAAGCCTGTGGGGATGATAGTTTTTAATATATTAACAATAGTTGTCTATGAACTCCTTAAGTGGGACTTTAAAGATAGGCGTGTAGTGCCTGGAACATGTGATAAAGGTTGTGCATTTACAATAATGTATGTTGCATTTGGTATTATGGTTGTTGGATGTATCATGAGATTCGTTGATAAGAAGAGGACGTTGAAAGCCGAGTAGTCTGTGTGAACAGTAGATTTTGTGATATCGTTTCAAGTTTTGTGTAAACGTTAAAAACTGATATAAGATTTGTGAACAGTTACAAATAGGCGGAGTCGATTTTTCAGTTCCATTATTATATGATATAATGAGCGTTGCGACGGTTGCGCTTGCGCAGGCCGTCATAACGCGAAAGCCCACATGGAGCCGTTAGGCGACATGATATAATGAGCGTTGCGACGGTTGCGCTTGCGCAAGCCGTCATAACGCGAATAGATAGAGTTGTTATATAAGATGAAATAAGGACGGTACACTATAATGGAACTTTTTGATATATGCGACGAACAGGGCAACCCTACCGGAGACATAGTGGAGAGGAGCGAGGCACATGCAAAAGGCATATGTCACAGGACTGCCCATATCTGGATAGCGAAGCAAGAGAATGGAAGGTATAAGGTTCTTCTGCAGAAGAGGTCGATGGATAAGGATTCTTTTCCCGGAAGGTATGACACTTCCTCTGCCGGACATATACAGGCGGGCGATGAACCGATGGAGTCGGCACTCAGGGAACTCGGAGAGGAGCTTGGCATCAAAGCTGAGGCCGCAGATCTTGATTTCGCGGGAACATTCAGGATCCGGTATGAGAAGGAATTTCATGGCAGAATGTTCAGGGACAACGAGGTGGCATTTGTGTTCGTGTATCAGAAACAGGTGGACATAGCAGATCTGACAATACAGAAGGAAGAGCTGGACGGCGTGTGCTGGTTTGACCTTGAGGACACTTATGAGGCATGTAAGAATCATGACCAGAAGTTCTGCGTGCCAATTGGAGGGCTTGAGACGGTAAGGAAATACCTGAAAGAAAGAATATGTTAAAGTTAGTGAAAGAATGTTGTGTGTAGTGGATAGTAGGAAAAATGCCAGGGCGTAAAGAAAGGCATTACATATAAAAAATATGTTGCCAGACTAGTTAGTTTGTGCTAACATAACATATGTTATGGAAAACGACAAGCGCAGTGAAACGATAGAAAAACTGAAAAAAGCAGGTAAAGAGGAATTTCTTGAAAATGGTTACCAGAGGGCAAGCCTCAGAAAGATATGCAAGAGTGCTGGAGTTACAACCGGAGCTTTCTACTTTTCATTTGAGAGTAAGGAGGCTCTGTTCAAGGCGATACTTGAACCGCTTGTGAACCAATATGAAGCCATGCTTGGAGAACTTATGAAGGGGGAGAATGAGAACCCCGCCACGGGCGTAGATGCAGATAAGATCATGATGCAATTCCTTCTGGCACACAGGGAAGAGGTAATGATCATCATGCATGGCGCTGACGGCAGCTGCTATGGGAATTATCACCAGAGGGTTGAGGAGTTCATGAGACATTCATTTGCGGCATATTACAGGTCACAGCTTGGATGCGAGCCGGATGAGACTTTGGTTCGCGTGCTGGCTAAGATGCGGCTTGAGGGAGCCATGGCGATACTGAACGAGGATGTAGATGTGGAGAAGAAAATGTATCTGACAGAAAAGATTGGCATTCATGCCACCGGCGGTACAGAAAAGTTGATAGAGAGTTTAAAGAAAGAGGTTCATCGATGATGAACCTCTTATTTTTATGAACATAACAAAACAAGACAAATGTTATATTTCATAAGGAGGGGCCCACGTAAGTGGGAGGATTCCGGCAGAGGAAGCGCACTGATGTGCGCGCAGGTCATCAAGCTGCGCTTGACGACATGTTGTGAAGCACGCAAACGTCTCATGCGTTTGCACAATTAAAAAGCAGGAGGAAATGAGAAAATGGTTAGCACACAGAACAATACAGTAAGCAGATCAAAGGTAGACATAACGGGAGTCCCGGAGACGATGCTCCAGACACTCTATGCCAGGGCGAAAGAATCAAGAAAATCGGATCATGCCATATACGATGGCAAGGCCATAGAGATAGTTGACAGCCTGGATTATGACTTTTCACTGGCGGACAAGGATCTGGCAATGGGAAGCGGAGTTATAGCGCGAACTATAGTTCTTGATAAGCTTGTATCAGAATACCTGAAAAAGCATAAGGGTGCTGTGGTTGTGAATATCGCCTGTGGTCTTGATACCCGTTGCTATAGAAATGAGGGTAAATATAAAGGCTGGTACAACATTGATCTCCCGGAGACCATGACTGTAAGGGCAAAGTTCCTGCAGGAGGACGGACCGGTGTACCAAATAGCGGAATCCGCCATGGACGGCAAATGGGCTGACATGGTAGAGTATGCAGGTGAACCTGTGCTGGTCATCATAGAGGGGCTTACGATGTATCTCACAGAAGCTGATGTGAAGAAAATATTCGACATAATAGACAGGAAATTTACTCATGCTACGGTGCTCGTAGAGACTATGGCTCCGTTCATGGCAAAGCATATCAAGGAGAAATCCATCCATGGAAGCCATGCCAGGTTCTCCTGGGGCGTGCCAAATGGAAAGAAGCTGGCGGAGATCATACCGAAATACAGATACATAGAACAGCACAGTCTTGTAGAAGGAATGGCTGAGTTCATACCGGTATATAAAGTCATTGGCAAAATACCATTTGTCAGCAATATATCAAACAAGATAGTAGTGCTGGAAAAGTGATAAAAAAGTGTTGACATAAAGTTAAAAGCCATTTATGATACAGTAAAATGCAAATGACTTGCAAATTCAAAAAAGAGGAATATTATGGCGAGGGAGTATAAAACGAGAATAAGTCAGGCTATAGAGGCATTTGCTGCAGAGAGGCAGGACAGAGGGTTTTGCGCGGCTGATGTAAGTGTGTATTTGGATGAGAATGGCATAGATGCGAATACAACAACTGTATATCGCAATCTTGACCGCATGGTTACCCAGGACAAATTGATAAAGTATCAGAGTGCTGATGGTGGTTCAAGTATGTATAGAATGGAAAAGGCTGATCATAGTTGTCACGAACACCTTCATATGCAGTGTGTTAAGTGCGGAAGAGTCATACATATTGACCGCGATACCATGAATCACATAGCTAAAGGAGTTCAGGAGAGGTATGGATTTATGATCGACTGTGACAGATCGTCGATATGTGGTATTTGCAAAGATTGTCAGAGACGTTGTGGAGTTGCTGTAGTCTAAATTAAACGTGATTGTTACAGATGGGATTGTATCGTTACGGTCACAACGAAAACTATATATCCCAGAATTTTATAAGCAAGAAAAGGAGGTGTGCAGAATGAGTAAAAAGAGAATAATGTCATGGATTCTTATAGTGTTCTTTGTATCGGGAGTACTTTTTTCTTACGGCTATATTGCGCGCAATGTGGAGCATGACTGTACGGGGCAGGAATGTCCTATATGTATGCATTTGCAGCAGGCTGCACAGTTCCTTTCAAATATAAAGACAATGTCAACTACGCCAGTGTTCTTGGCGTTCTTAAGTGTGTTCACACTTGGAGTTGTATTGGTGTATACCCACGAGTATTGTACCGATACGCTCGTTTCCCTGAAGGTGGAATTGCTGAATTGATTTAAAGTACGGATATTGACTGAGAATTGCGTCTGGAAATACATCTAAAGATAAGGGCGAATACTTATTATTGGTGTTTTTTGATCTAGAGGCAGTTTATTAAATTTACCCAATTATAGGCATCAAAATATGCCTGTCAATTTTATCAATCAATTCGGAGGTTTATTGATCATTATGAAAAATAGAATATTTGGCCTTGTTATGGCATCGGTACTTACTGTTTCAGTATTTTGTGGCTGCGGAGCATCAAGGACGGCAGCAGATTCTGATCAGAAAGGGGGCAGTGTGCCCCAAAATGCGGCAAATGCTACGGCATATAGCATTGTATGTACGACTTTTCCTCAGTATGACTGGATCCGCAATATTATAGGCGATGATTCCGACAAGTTTCAGCTTACTATGCTGCTTGATCAGGGCACGGATCTTCACAGCTATCAGCCAACTGCAGAGGATATAGCAAAGATAGCTGACGCAGATATGTTTGTGTATGTTGGCGGTGAGTCTGACGGCTGGGTGGAAAGTGCCCTGAAAGAAGCGACTAATAAGGATATGAAGGTTGTAAACATGCTTGACGCTTTGGGAACTGCAGTCAAAGTTGAAGAGGTAGTTCCAGGCATGCAGGCAGAGAAAGAAGAGGAAGGAGAGGAAGGAGAGGAAGGCCCGGAGTATGATGAACATGTATGGCTTTCACTCAAGAACGCAGTGGCGTTGACGAATGTGTTGGCGGATAATATCCAGGCGCTTGATCCAGATAATAAATCTGATTACATGGCGAATGCAGGTAAGTACGTTGATGAACTCAATGATCTTGATGGAAGGTACGAACTAACAGTTTCTAAGGGAAAACGTCAGGCAATTCTGTTTGGCGACAGATTCCCTTTCCGATATATGGCGGATGATTATGGCCTTACCTACTATGCTGCATTTGTGGGATGCAGTGCTGAATCGGAGGCAAGCTTTGAGACGATAACATTTCTTGCGCAGAAGGTGGATGAGTTAAAGCTTCCGGTTATTCTGACGATAGAGGGTGCAGATCACAGTATAGCGGAGTCGATAAAGAAGACAACAGATTCGAAAAATCAGGAGATCCTGACGATGAATTCGATGCAGTCTGTGACTGCAAAGGCTGTAGCTGATGGTGAGACGTATCTGAACGTGATGGAAGATAACCTGAATGTGCTTTCTCAGGCATTGAATTAATTGCTGAACAATAAAACAAATTTAGATTTATAGGAGAAAACAAATGTCATATATAACGTGCAAAGACCTGGCAGTCGGGTACGACGGAAGAGCAGTTGCGTCAGGCCTTAATTTCAGTATAGACAAGGGAGACTATCTCTGTATAGTTGGAGAGAACGGAGCGGGAAAGAGTACCTTGGTAAAAACTCTGCTTGGCCTGTTGAAACCGGTTTCAGGAGAGATAAAGTTTGGCGATGATCTGACATCGCGTGATATAGGCTATCTGCCGCAGCAGACACCTGTGCAGAAGGATTTCCCTGCGACTGTATGGGAGGTGGCTTTGTCGGGAACGCTGCCTAAGTGCGGAGCACGTCCTTTTTATGGCAGAAAGGAAAAGCAGCTTGCACAATCTCAGCTTGAACGACTTGGAATGTGGGATATACGCAGGAAATGTTACAGGCATTTGTCGGGAGGACAGCAGCAGCGCGTCCTTCTGGCGAGGGCTCTGTGTGCAACTGAGAATCTTCTTCTGCTTGATGAACCGGTAACTGGCCTTGATCCTGTTGTAGCGGCACAGTTCTATCAGATGATACAGCAGTTAAATGAAAATGGTGTGGCAGTGATCATGATATCACATGATCTGAGGGCAATAGATTGCGCCAGACATGTACTTCATATGCATCATGGAGGCTCGTTCTGGGCTAGCAGAGATGAATATAAGAACAGCAGATATTGGGATATCATTTCGGTAGAATATGAGAAAGGCGGTGGACAAAGTGCAGCTTGTTGATAAATTAACTTACTATATGCAGTATCCATTTGTCAGGTATGCGCTTATCGTTGGAGTTCTTATAGCTTTGTGTTCGTCACTTTTTGGTGCAACATTGGTTCTTAAAAGATTTTCATTTATCGGTGATGGTCTTTCTCATGTGGCATTTGGTGCAATGGCGGTAGGGTCTGTTCTGAAACTGACAAATAACACGGTCATAGTCATGCCGGTGACTGTGGCTGCTGCAATTCTCATACTTATGTCGGGACAAAATGCAAAGCTTAAGGGAGATGCAGCTATAGCTATGATGTCCGTCGGAGCTCTTGCTGTCGGTTATCTGATAATGAATGTGTTCTCCACGTCAGCGAATGTATCTGGTGATGTGTGCTCTACGTTGTTTGGTTCAACCTCAATACTTACATTGACTATGGGAGAAGTGTGGCTGTGTATAGTTATGTCAATATGTGTAATAGCGTTTTTCTGTTTATTCTACAACAGGATATTTGCAGTCACATTTGACGAGAGTTTTACCAGGGCAATCGGGAAAAATGCAGGGGCATATAATCTGGCGCTGGCGGTGATAATCGCTGTGATAATAGTGCTTGCAATGAATCTGGTGGGCTCCCTGCTCATTACGGCACTTCTGGTATTCCCTGCACTTTCGGCAATGAGAGTTATGTATAGTTTCAGATCAGTGGTATTATATTCGGCTGTATTGTCAGTTGTGGGAACTTTGACCGGCATGCTGGTATCTATATTATTTTCAACACCGGTAGGATCTACGATAGTTGCGTGTGATATGGTTATATTTGCTTTTAACAGTATAGCAGGGAAAGTGATGAGGAGATAAGAATATGTATATGAATAGAAATAGAAGAATGCATGGATGTAGACACAGATTTAAGCGATTGATTATGTCAATATTGGTGCTTAGTATGTTGCTGACTGTCACAGGCTGTGGTGTAGCATCTCAGACTGCGGGCAGTCGTTTGAACACACAGAATGCAGTGGATAAGGTGCTTAATCAGAAAACAGGCGATGGTGATGTGGAAAGTAAGTCGTTAGTGGGAGCCACAACAGAGACGACGATCACAACAGAGATGCAAACCACGATAGAGACAGAATCCGCATCTGTAACTGAGGCGACATCAGAACCAACATATGGGCAGGTCGTGAATGGAGACAGCTCAGTTATAGCGCAATACAAGTCTGAGGGGGTGGATGTGGATCTCACACTTATGGGAAGCGATCTTGTATATGCGACGGTATATCAGATGATGTCAAAACCTGAGGAATATGAGGGCAAGACGATAAGGATAGAAGGAAAGTATTATGTATCCTATTATCCAATAACCGACAAATATTATAATTATTGTCTCATAGCCGACGCTTTGGCATGCTGCAGTCAGGGACTTGAATTTGAACTTGGTGGAGGTGCAGTATATCCAGGCGATTACCCGGCGGACCAGAGTGAGGTGATCGTTACGGGAGTATTTGAAACCTACACAGAGGAGGCTGGACAGACATTTTATTACTGCAGGTTGAGAGATGCAGAATATCAACTGGTATCGACAGAGAATCAGTAGAGTATAAATTGCATAACATTTTTGGAATCCGGGCAGATCAAAGTGTCCGGATTTTTTGAGTAAAAAATATTCAGAATCAGGAGGAACATAGCTGCATCAAAACCAGGAATCACATAGAAAAATATGGCAAAATGACGCAAATATACTAAAAAACATTAAAAATAGCTAAAAAATGATAAAATTACTTAAAAAAGAATTTGATATATTGTAAAAACTATGCTAATTTTAAATAAAGGTAAATATTCAGCCGTGCAGGATAAGAACAGCGGATTCGACATGCTTGCATGTAAGAATCAGGTGTTCTTATCCTGTGGTGACTCGAATAGAGTCACCGCCCCATACAATGAGCAAAATAGCTGCGCAGCAGCGAAAGAGCACGGGAACCGTGCGGTTTTGCGAATGTATGGTCGGCTGAATACATTAAAATATACAGAAGGGATGTGATGAAGTGAAAGAGAAATACAAAGGTGTACAAAAACTCACAGACAATCCGTTCCTCAACCTCTATCATATAGATGCGGTTGACACGGCTGGAAAAGACTTCAATTATTACTTTGCTTCAAGGAATAAAGAGAACGACATCAAGATAAAGACCCACGATATAAAACCGGAAGGAATAGTTATATATGGAGTTAAGCTGGAAGATGAGCCGAAGCTGGTGCTCATAAGGCAGTACAGATACCCACTCGATACATATATAAACTTCCTGCAGGACTGGTGGATGGAGATGAGACTCCGGCGCAGGCAGCAGTCAGGGAGATGAAGGAAGAGACAGGGCTTACCCTTGATGTATATGAGGGCGGAGAAGAACTCTACAGAAGGCCATTCTATATGGGTCCGGGATTTACGGATGAGATGAGCAGTGCTGTATTTGGAACAGTTACAGGAACACCAAATCTCGACAGCAAGGAGAGCACAGAGGACATACAGGTCATACTCGCAGACCGAGGTGAGGTCAGAAGAATCCTGTCAGAGGAACAGGTGTCGCTCAGAGGAGCATACCTCATGACACATTTTCTGGCTGAGGGAGATCCACTAGAATTCCTGAGAAAATAGGAAGCGCTGAGCAGTGATTGCTCAAACAGCAGAACGTTCATAAAAGGGCATGCTAAATGAGAAAAAAGAAGGAGAAGTAGAAAGATGAGTTACAGAGACACATATGATTTTTGGATGACAGATGATTATTTCGATGGGGACACCAAGAAGGAGCTTGCAGCCATAGCCGATGATGAGGCTGAGATCGAGGACAGATTCTATCGTGATCTTGTATTTGGAACTGGTGGACTCAGAGGTGTGATAGGCGCGGGAACCAACAGAATGAACTTCTACACTGTCCGCAAGGCTACACAGGGTCTTGCAAACTTCATTGTGAAGCAGAATGCGCAGGACAAGGGCGTGGCAATAGCATACGATTCAAGAAAGTATTCTCCAGAGTTTGCAGCAGAAGCAGCTCTCTGCCTGTGTGCAAATGGAATCAAGTCATATCTCTTTGAGTCACTCAGACCTACACCTGAGCTTTCATATGCCGTCAGAAAGCTTGGATGTACAGCAGGTATAGTTATAACAGCCAGCCACAATCCACCAGAGTACAACGGTTACAAGGTATACTGGGAGGATGGCGCGCAGATCACGGCTCCAAAGGACAGAGAGATCATCGCAGAGGTTAAGGCTGTAACAGATTTCCATACAGTAAAGACCATGGATAAGCAGGAGGCACTTGACAAGGGCCTTCTCACTATCATAGGTGCCGAGATAGATGACGCGTATATGGAGGAACTCAAGAAGCAGATCATTCATCCTGAGATCATCAAGGAGCAGTCAGAGAACATCAAGATCGTATACACACCGTTCCACGGAACCGGTCTTGTACCTGTAAAGAGAGTCCTGTCCGAGCTTGGTTTCAAAAACGTATACATTGTTCCTGAGCAGGAGCTTCCAGACCCTGAGTTCACAACGCTTGAGTATCCAAACCCAGAGGATCCAAAGGCATTTGAGCTTGCCCTCAAGCTGGCAAAGGAGAAGAATGCGGACATAGTTCTCGCTACAGATCCTGATGCAGACCGTCTTGGAATATACGCACTCGATACAAAGACAGGCAAGTATATGCCATTTACAGGAAATATGTCAGGACTTATAATCGCTGAATACCAGTTCAGAGAGAGAACAAAATGCGGTCTCATGCCAAAGAATCCGGCCATGGTCAAGACTATTGTAACCACAAATATGGCTGATCCACTGGCTGCAGATTACAATGTCAACCTCATCGAGGTTCTAACAGGCTTCAAGTTCATCGGTGAGCAGATCAAGTTCTTCGAGCAGAATAATTCATACAATTTCGTAATGGGTATGGAGGAGAGCTACGGATGTCTTGTTGGAACATACGCAAGAGACAAGGATGCTCCGGTTGCAGTTATGTGTCTCTGCGAGGCTGCTGCATACTGCAAGAGCCAGGGAATCACTCTGTGGGATCACATGCTTGATCTCTATGAGAAGTACGGATATTACAAGGAAGGCCTCTACACAATAACGCTCAAGGGTGTTACAGGAGCAGAGAAGATCCGCAAGATCATGTCCTCACTCAGAGCTGAGTCACTTACTCAGATCGATACACTCAAGGTTCTCAAGGTTCGTGATTACGAGAAGAACACGATCACAGATCTTGCCACCGGAGAGGTCACAGAGTCAGGACTTCCACAGTCCAACGTTCTCTACTACGACCTTGAGGATGGCGCATGGGCATGTGTACGTCCATCAGGAACAGAGCCAAAGATTAAGCTGTACTACGGAATCAAGGGAACAAGCCTTGATGATGCAGATGCGAAGCTTGAAGCTCTCCAGACAGCACTTGTTGAGAAGCTCAACAAGCTGGCAGAGTAGCATAAGTATAATATATAGCAAATACAAAAAAGCGCCGTCTGGTCTGGTGACCGGACGTCGCTTTGCTGTCATTATACGATGACGTCGAACTGTATGTAGTCTCCCTGGTCGGTATTTACCGTGTCGAGATATATTTTACCATTGTACTTGTCGGTCAGTTTTTTCAGGTTGTAGAGACCGTAACCATGGCCATGTCTGTCTCCGGTTTTGGTGGTATATCCCGGTGAGAACATATTCTGGCGGAATTCGTTGGTTTTGACGGAACCCTTGTTTTTTGTTCTTATTTCTATCTGGTTCTGCCTGCTGTCCAGGTACAGATATGCAGTGCCAAATGGGGCGGTCGATTCAAGCGCATTATCGATCAGTATACCGATGATCCTGATCAGTTCATACTCCGGCATTCGGCTCTTCAGATCCCTGGATGCCACCTGGACTACAAGCTCCTTCTGATCCTTCTGTGCCTCCATGATCTTGCTGTACACAAATCCGGCTACAACGCTCAGGTTGATCTTGAGCAGATCACAAATGGCCTCTGTAAAGGAATAAAAAAGGTCGGTTATATTACAAGTCAATTGCAGAAAATATAATTCTTTTAGTTAATACCGCCATAATAAAACGGCTGCAATATACATCTGCGCAACAAAGTGATATAAATTGCAAGATTAAATATTGAATTTAAAAACTGCTTAATATATTATACAAATAACAATAAATTAGCTAAAAATAGCCTAATAAAATGAACGGAAGATAAATTGTGGATAGATAAAAAGGAAAAATCTGTGTGGCCTGTGAGGTCAGGAAAGGGGTAGAAGATGGACGCAAAGCAGAGATACGAGATGTGGCTTGGCAGCGATCAGGTAGATGATGTTACGAAGCAGGAGCTCGTAAACATAAAGGATAATGAAGCGGAGATTGAAGATAGATTTTACACAAACCTTGAGTTTGGAACAGGTGGACTTCGAGGCGTGATGGGAGCGGGAACGAACCGCATGAACATTTACACGGTTCGCATGGCAACACAGGGAATTGCTAACTACCTGGCGAAGATCGGAATATCAGAGCCGTCGGCAGCTATAGCATTTGACAACAGAAACAATGCTTCGCTGTATGCGCTTGAAACTGCTCTCTGCCTGTGTGCGAATGGCGTGAAGGTGTATCTGTTTGATGCGCTCCGCCCGACACCGGAGCTTTCATTTGCAGTGAGACATCTGCACTGCAATATCGGCGTGAATATAACGGCAAGCCACAATCCAAAGGAATACAACGGATATAAGGTTTACTGGGATGATGGAGCCCAGATCGTATCTCCTCAGGATAAGGAGATCATTGCAGAGGTCAACAATATAGAAGATTTCTCCATGGTTAAGACTATGGACAAGGACGCTGCAATAGATGCAGGACTGTTGAATGTGATCGGTCAGGAGATCGATGACGCATATATAGGAGAGCTTCACAAGCTTGTCATGAATCCGGAGGAGATTCAGAAGGCGGGAGATCTGAAGATCGTATATTCTCCGCTTCACGGAACAGGCCTTAAGCCTGTTACAAGAGTTCTCAGCGAACTTGGTTTCAAGGATGTACATGTCGTTGAGGAACAGGCTGTTCAAGATGGTAATTTCCCAACTGTAAAGTCCCCAAATCCTGAGGGCGCAGAGGCGTATGCCCTGAGTCTTGAGCTGGCGAAGAAGGTCGGCGGAGAGCTGATTCTTGTCACAGATCCTGATGCGGATAGGCTTGGAATGTATGGATATGACAGCAAGAATAATGAGTATAAAGAATTTACGGGCAATATGTTCGGTGCGATCCTCTGTGATTACGTGCTGATGCAGAGATCCCAGAGCGGAAGACTGCCTGAGAATCCGGCGATTGTAACTACGGTTGTTATCACCAATATGGTCAAGGAGATATGTAAGAAGTACGACACTTTCTGTGACTGCAACAACCTGATCGGATTTAAGAATATAGCATCGAGAATGAGGGCTTATGAGCAGACAGGTGAACACAATTATGTGTTCGGGCTTGAAGATACATTTGGATGTCTGCCTGGTACATATGCAAGGGACAAGGACTCGGTTGGAACGCTGATGCTTCTCTGTGAGGCTGCGGCATACTACAAGAACCGTGGCATGACTCTGTGGGACAGAATGGTTGAATTGTGGCAGGAATATGGTTACTACAAAGAGAAGGTTCAGACCATGAAGTTTGATGGACGCGAGGGTGCTTCAAAGATACAGTCAATGATACAGACGCTGAGAGATAATCCGGTGCAGAAGGTCGGAACTTACAGCGTGGAGAAGATCTACGACTACAAGCTTGGAACAGAGACAGACGCAGCGACAGGCAAGTCCGAGGCGGCGGTGCTTCCAAAGTCCAACATGATATATTATCAGCTTGCGGATGGCGCATGGTTCCTTGTGAGACCTTCAGGCACAGAGCCGAAGATCAAGTTCTATCTCGGGGTAAAGGGAAACTCACAGGAGGATGCGGCAGAGCAGCTTGACGAGCTTGCGGTAAATGTGAAGGCGATGTTCTCGTAAAACGGGATGACTGGTAAGAAACGGAATGGCTGGCAAATAAATGTCAGCAGAAAATAGGTTAGAAGATCGCGGTAGCGACTAAAAATAATTACAAGGTGGAGGTAAAAAAGATGGGTTACATGGACGAATACAAGTTCTGGCTTGAGTCAGACTGCTTTGATGAGAAGACCAAGGAAGAACTTAGAAGTATCGCAGATGATGACAAAGAGATCCAGGACAGATTCTACAAGAATCTGAAATTTGGAACCGGCGGAATGCGCGGAATCATGGGTGCTGGAACCAACAGAATGAATATATATACAGTTACAAAGGCTACACAGGGCCTTGCAGAATACATACTTGAGGTTGGCCCTGAGGCTGCTAAGAGAGGTGTAGTAATTGCACATGACTGCCGAAATATGTCAGCAGAGTTCACAGAGGCATCAGCTCTGTGCCTCAATGCAAATGGCATAAAGACTTATGTGTTTGATGCACTCCGCCCTACACCGGAGCTTTCATTTGCAGTGAGAGAGCTTGGATGTATAGCCGGAATCGTGGTAACAGCAAGCCACAATCCACCTGAGTACAACGGCTACAAGGTGTACTGGGAGGACGGCAGTCAGATCGTATCTCCTCAGGATCAGGATATCCTGAAACATGTGGCGAATGTTGAGAGATACGAGGATGTCAAGACCATGGATAAGGACAAGGCTATCGCAGACGGCCTGTTCTGTATGGTTCCTACGAGTGTTGATGAGAATTACTATCAGGCACTCATAAAACAGACCATCCACGGCGATATCATTCCGAAGGTTGCAGACGATATCAAGATAGTATACACACCACTTCACGGAACAGGAAATGTACCTGTAAGGGAAGTGCTCAAGAGACTTGGCTTCAAGCACGTGTATGTTGTAGAAGAACAGACTGTTCCTGACGGAGACTTCAGTACAGTCAAGTCACCAAATCCGGAGGAACCATCAGCATTTGCCATGGGAATAGACCTGGCAAAGAAGGTTGATGCGGACGTTATCATGGCCACAGATCCTGATGCAGACAGACTTGGAATATACGTCAAGGACAGCACGGGAATCTGGAAAGACACGGAATTTGCAGATGATCCGGCATATCCATATGTCCGCTTCAATGCCAATATGACAGGTGCCCTGATAGCAGAGTATGTATGCCGTGAGCAGAAGGCAGTCGGCAAACTGCCGGAAAATGGTGCTATCTGTAATACAGTAGTCAGCACCAATCTTACAAAGGCGATAGCAGAGAATTATAATCTGAAATATATAGAGACACTCACCGGATTCAAGTACATAGGTGAGCAGATCCTTCTCTTTGAGAAGAACAACACATACAAGTTCATCTTCGGAATGGAGGAGAGCTTTGGATGTTTAGTAGGAGACTACACTCGTGACAAGGACGCTTGCGCAGCCGTTGTCATTTTATGTGAAATAGCAGCATTTTATAAGCTGCAGGGAGAAACCATCTGTAATGCCATGGAAGAGGTTTATCACAAATATGGCTATTACTTTGAAGGTGCGTTTGGGATAACTCTAAAGGGTGTAGATGGTGCAGCACAGATTAAGGAGATGATGGAGAACTTCAGGAACCATCCACTTACGAACTTTGCAGGTATCAAAGTTACCGGCATGAGGGATTATGTGAGCGGAATCCGCAAGCCGCTTGATGGCGAAGAGGAACACATGGGTCTTCCAAAATCAAACGTGCTGTACTATGAGCTGGAAAATAATGCGTGGTTCGCGGTTAGGCCTTCTGGAAATGAACCAAAGATCAAATTCTACTTTGGCGTGAATGAAAACAGCCTAAAAAATGCCATGTCAAAGATAGACGAGATGAAAGCATGTGTGCAGGAGCTTGTTAAATAAACAATCACAAAATATGGCAGAATTTACTGCTAAAAAAACATTCCTTCCATATACTACAAAATTTAACATGTAAATGCACTTTCCAGCCAATGCGCTGAACAAGAGGGATCTCGGCTTTGAGGCTGAGGTCCCTTTTGTAAAAGTAAAATATAGTTAAAAATGCTAAAAATCTGTTTAAAAATTAACTAAAAAATGCTACAATGTATAAAGTAACTGCAGTGTGTGGCAAACGCGTATAGGAGTAGTATAGGAGATTATATGCCAGAAAAAGAAATAGAAAAAGAAATAAAAAAAGAGAGAGAAAT
>ERZ772820.1306-NODE-1306-length-20003-cov-6.187889_pt1 | contig 20003 bp, 20 predicted proteins | sample MGYA00511377_ERZ772820 | MGnify/ENA primary metagenome ERZ772820 (study PRJEB29015, sample SAMEA2737684) | human gut metagenome | biome: human gut; feature: human-associated habitat; material: faeces | place: China | collected 2012 ... | reverse complement strand
TCAGTTTAACAGATTTTTGGGGATTTTGCGACTGCACTTACAGGGTACTACTCCATTAATATAGGAATCAGAGTACTGCAATGGCATCCAGTTCCAAAGAAGCACCATCAGCGAGTCCCTTTACTTCCATGGCAATACGGGCGGGAGGTTTACCAGGGAAATAGGACTTATAGACGCTGTTGAAGGCAGGAAACTTGCTCAGGTCGGTAACAAAAACATTTACCTTTACGATATCTTCCAATGTTCCGCCAGCAGCTTCAATAGTGTAGCGAAGATTCTCCATAGCATACTTTGCCTCAACGGTCATATCACCATTACCCATAATATTTCCGGTTTTCGGATCATCACCGCAAAGACCTGCCAAATACACGGTGTTGCCTACTTTAACCGCTTGTGTGTAGTATGAGGTAGGCGCAGTTGCTTTTCCGGTATATATAAATTCTTTTTCCACAGAACTCTATTTCCTTTCTACGATTCGAGACGGGATACACATGAATCCCAATCGTTATCCAGCGTTAAGAATTTTTGAGATCCAATCCATGCCAACATTCCCACCACTTATTACCGTAGCAGTTTTGCCTCGCAGCGAGACTTTTCCCGCAATTACGGCAGCTACACCAACGGCACCAGCTCCCTCGGCGACAAGATGGTGTTCTGCCATAAGATAATGGATTCCAGCTGCAATTTCTTCCTCGCTGAGAAGAATGACATCGTCCATATATTTACGTGTCATCTCAAATGTGTAGTGGTTGTCCAGCCCAATGCCACCGAGCAAACTGTCGGCCAATGTTGCCTCTTCAGCGACCTCAACCGGATGACCTGCCCGCAGGCTTTCATACATGGCAGCTCCACGCTCCATTGAAACTCCAATCACACGCACGGAAGGAGAAATGTTCTTTGCAGCTAGGGCAATCCCCGATAACAACCCACCGCCCGAGAGCGGAATTAAAAGTGTATCAAGGTCTGGCAAATCTTCCATAATCTCAAATCCGATAGTCCCCTGTCCAGCGATGATTGCGGGATCGTCAAACGGTGGAATGAGGCAGAGACCTTCCTCTTTTTCGAGTTCCTTGCAACGCTCTCCGGCTTGATCTTGACCTGCACCACAGAGCATAATAGTTCCCCCTGCGCGAGCAATGGCATCTTGTTTCACTTGTGGCACATGATCAGACATGCAGACTGTTGCAGGAACACCAAATCGGTTTGCAACATAGGACACGGCCAAGCCATGGTTTCCAGTGGAAAAAGTGCAGACGCCTCTTGCACGTTCTTGCGGACTAAGGGAAGAAATCTTGTTTGTTGCACCTCTCACCTTAAATGATCCGGTTGGTTGAAGTAATTCAGGCTTGAGATAAAGGGGTCCCAGACGGTTGCTTTCAAGCAATTCGGTGCGCCGCACAATACCCTTTACCGTGGCAGCAGCCTGAAACACATGTTGTAATGTAAGTTCGTTCATACTTTACTCCTTCATTCATTATGAATTTCACTAATCTTTTTGCGCAATTGGTTTTCAGCTTCGCACACTGTGCGGATATAAGGAATAAGATCTTCCCCAGTTTGGTTTTCACAAATTTGTAAAAACTTACAATTGTTACAATATCTGTATTATATTTCAGATGAATTTATTTTACAACAACTATATTCCAGTTCTACCACACCCAGATGGACGGCGCGCATGCGGGGCGGTTTTTGCAGCGGCTGCAGGAGAGCATCCTTGCGCTGCGCGGATAAAAGAGGCTTGGCAAACCGATAATACACGCGCCATTCCTCCCGAAGGACAAAAAGCGCAGCTTCGGGAGGAATAAGAGAAACCGGAAAAGCAAAGGCAGAGCGCCGGACGGAATACCGTCCGGCGCTCGCCTTTTTGAGAAGAGAGTGTGTTACACCATGACTTAGACTTTCTGTGCGGACTTGTAGGCTTTGATGGCCTCGGTCAGCTTGGGGATAATGACCTTCAGGTCGCCGACGATACCGAGGTCGGCGATCTTCATCATCGGGCAGGCCTCGTCCTTGTTGATGGCGATGATGAACTCGGAGCTTTCCATACCGGCAAGGTGCTGGATCGCGCCGGAGATACCGCAGGCGATGTAGAGGTCGGGGTGAACGGTCTTACCGGTCTGGCCGACCTGACGGCTCTTTTCGATCCAGCCGTTGTCCACGCCGATACGGGAAGAGGAGACCTCGCCGCCCAGCTCGGCAGCCAGCTCGCGCAGAGGCTCGTAGCCCTCCGCGCCGCCGACGCCGCGGCCGCCGGAAACGAGGACCTTGGCTTCGGTGATGTCAACGACCTTCTTATCGCTGTGAACGACATCGAGGATCTCGACGTTCATATCGTCCATGCTCAGGCCGGCGTCGACCATGACGACCTCACCCTTGCGGCTCTCGTCCTTTTTGGGCATTTCCATGACGCCCGGGCGGACGGTCGCCATCTGCGGGGAGTACTTGCGGCAGACGATGGTGGCCATGACGTTGCCGCCGAAGGCGGGACGGGTCATCTTGAGGTAGCGGTCGGAGGTGTCGAGCGCGTCGATGCGCTCCGGCTGCAGGGACAGGGAGGTGGAGGTGCGCAGATACTCCTGATACTTCTTCACGTCCACATCAAGGCGCGTGCAGTCCGCGGTCAGGCCGGTGTGGACGCGGCCCGCGATGCGGGGCGCCATGTCGCGGCCGATGGAGCTTGCGCCGAAGAGAACGATGTTCGGATCGAAGTTCTTGATGATGTACTCGACGGCCTTGACATAAGGCTCCGTCGTGTAGTTCTCCAGCACGGGATGGTCAACGACCAGGACCTTGCTCGCGCCATACTGGATCAGGGCTTCCGCCTTGTCAGCGATCTTGTGGCCCAGCAGGACGGCGACGACCTGTTCACCGAGATCGGCGGAGAGCTTGGTGGCTTCGCCGATGAGCTCGTAGCTGACCTTCTGCACAGCGCCGTTGCGCTGTTCAACGATAACAAAAATATCCTTACTCATTGTTTCGCTCCCTCCCATCAGATGATGTGACGCTCGATCAGCTTCTGCATGATCGCGTCAACGGCTTCGTCGGCAGACAGGTTATTGAGCACGACGCCGGGGGCGCGCAGCTGCTTGCCGAAGGACTGGAACACGTTCGTGGGGGAACCCTTGAGGCCGATGAACTCGGGATTGAGGTCGTCCTTGAGGTCGTCGAAGCCCCAGACGGTGACGCTCTTATTGTAGGCGTCAACGATGCCGCCGACGCTCATGTAGCGGGCCTCGTTCAGCTCGGACAGCGCCGTGATCAGGCAGGGCGTCTTGACCTTGAGCATGTGGGCCTGATCCTCAAACTGACGCTTGACGATCACGCTGTCGCCTTCGACCTTCAGCTCCTCGGCATAGCTGACCTGAGGAACGTGGAGCTGCTCGGCGATCTGCGGACCGACCTGTGCGGTGTCGCCGTCGATGGCCTGACGGCCGGTGATGACGAGGTCGAAGCCGATCTTGCGCAGCGCGGTGGCGATGATGGTGGCGGTGGCGTAGGTATCGGAGCCGCCGAACTCACGGGCGGAGAGGAGATATGCCTCGTCCGCGCCCATGGCCAGAGCCTCGCGCAGAGCGACGTCCGCCTGCGGCGGACCCATGCAGACGACGGATACCGTGCCGCCGACCTGCTCGCGGATCTGCAGAGCGGTCTCAAGGCCGGCCTTATCGTCGTGGTTGATGATGGAGGGAACGCCCTCACGGATCAGGGTATTGGTTTTCGGGTCCAGCTTCACCTCGGCGGTATCGGGGACCTGCTTGATACAAACAACGATCTTCATTTTCTGCACTTCCCCTTTCTTACTTCAGCTTCATGGAACCGGAGATGACCATCTTCATGACCTCGCTGGTGCCCTCGTAGATCTCGGTGATCTTGGCGTCGCGGTACATGCGCTCGACCGGGTACTCACGGCAGAAGCCGTAGCCGCCCATGAGCTGAACGGCGAAGCGGGTCACTTCCACGGCGACATCGGATGCCATCAGCTTCGCCATGGCAGCGAGAGGACCGAATACCTCGTGGTTGTCCTCAGCGATGGCGGCGCGCCAGGTCATCAGACGGGCGGCGTCGATCTTGGTCTGCATCTCAGCGATCTTGAACTGGGAGTTCTGGAAGGAGACGATGCTCTTGCCGAACTGCTTGCGCTCCTTGGCATACTTGATGGCCTCGTTGAGCGCGCCCTGCGCGATGCCGACGGCCTGCGCAGCGATGCCGATACGACCGCAGTCAAGCGCGCCCATGGCAATCTTGAAGCCCTTGCCGACCTGACCGAGCACGCGGTCCGCGCCGACGCGGACGTTGTCGTAGGAGACGATGCAGTTGGAGGCGGCGCGGATGCCCATGCGCTCGATGTTGTCGCTGATGGTCACGCCGGGCGTACCCTTAAGGTCGACGATAAAGGCGGTCATGCCCTTCGCCGCGGGAACGCTGCGGTCGGTCAGCGCAAAAACGATACAGGTATCGGCAAAGCCGGAGTTGGTGGTGAAGATCTTGGAGCCGTTGATGACCCACTCGTCGCCGTCCTTGACAGCGGTGGTCTGCGCGCCCTGCACGTCAGAGCCGGCGCCCGGCTCCGTCAGGCCGTAGCAGCCGATCTTGCTGCCGTCGATCAGGGGACGGAGATATTTCTGCTTCTGCTCCTCGGTGCCGAAGTTGTTGATGCAGGAGCAGCACAGAGAGGTATGTACGGAAATGGTGATGCCGGTGCTGGCGTCGACCTTGGAGACCTCCTCCATGCACAGCGTATAACCCAGGGTATCGCTGCCCGCGCCGCCATATTCCTTAGAGTAGGGAACGCCGAAGAAGCCGTACTTCTGCATCTTCGCCAGAAGCTCCAGATCATAGGCTTCCTTTTCGTCCATCTCCTTGGCCAGCGGCTTGATCTCCGTCTCCGCAAAGCGGCGGAACAGCTCCTGCTGGAGAAGATGGGACTTGTCCAGTTTGAAATCCATAATTACTCTTTTGACCTCCTTCATAAAATTAGATGCCGATCATTCGGATGAGTTAGGTTGAAATAGCAAGGTTTCTCCACATAGTCATAGTAATGCAGCATCACTATTTTGTCAATATATATTTTGTTTACAAATTAAAAAATATGCATTTGAAATTATGCATTGCATTTCCTGCCAAAATCTGCTATTCTATAATTAATGTTGAATAAAAACAGACGGTGTGGGTCCGATATGCTAAGGAGCGGGTAGTTTACTATGCAGTTGCAGGAATGTATTAATTTTAAGCTGACCAGTACGCAGAATGTGGTTTTCAATTATTTTCGGGGCAAGCTCGCGGTGCTGGACGTGACGCCCATTCAGTATGCGCTGCTCAAGTGCCTTTGGACGGAGGATATGCAGACGCCCAGCCAGCTGGCGCAGACGCTGCGGCTGGACGCATCGTCCATCACGGGCATCCTTGACCGGCTGGAGAAAAAGACGCTGGTCGAGCGCGTCTACAGCCGTCAGGACCGCCGGAGCGTGCAGGTGCATCTGCTGGAGAGCGGCGCCGCGCTGCAGAAGCCGATCGAGACGATCATCCGCGACGCCAACGCCGATGTGCTTGCCGGGATCGGGGAGGAGGACTATAAACGCCTGCTCTCCCTGCTGGAGCTTATGGAGGCAAACGTAAAGAGCCATCAGTGAGCTTCGTCCGCAAAAAAAGGCCAGTCGGTCCGCCTCCTGCCAGAGAGCCGGAGGCGGCCCTTTTTGGCGCCTCCGAAGCGGGAGAAAGGGGCTTGCGGACGTAAGGGGAGACTGGTATACTGTTGGCAGGAAAAGGGGAGTGAGTGCCGCATGATCACGAAAATAACCGATACGCCCGAAATCTGGCAGATATTCGTCCCGCTGCCGGACAGTCCGCTGAAAAATCTGAACTGCTATGTGCTCCGTACGCCGGAGGAGGATCTGATTATCGATACCGGCTTTCGCCGTCCGGAGTGCGAGAGTGCACTCTGGGACGGGCTCCGCGAGCTGGGGGTCGACCTCGGGCGCGCGTCGCTGTTTTTAACGCACCTGCATTCGGACCACACGGGGCTTGCGCCGCAGCTGGCCTCCCGCGGCTGCCGCGTTTATATGAATGGGATCGACTACGATTATCTCACACGGACAAAATCCGGCGGCACATGGCCGTACATGGAGGAGTACTTTGTCACCGAGGGCTTTCCGGCGGAGGACATCCCGCTGCAGGCAAGAAACAACCACGGGCGGCTTTATGAGCCGGAGACGATGTTTCCCGTTGCGCGCGTGACGGACGGCACAGTTTTGCATCTGGGCAGTCTGGCGCTTCGCTGTGTCCATGTGCCGGGCCACACGCCGGGGCAGACCGTCCTCTATCTGCCGGAGCAGGAGATCCTCTTTTCCGCCGACCATATCCTGTTTGATATCACACCGAACATCGGCGTATGGCGCGGGGTGGAGCATTCGCTGGCGGACTACCTTGACAGCCTGCGGAAGCTCCGCACGCTTCCGATCCGGCTGACGCTTCCGGCCCACCGCGGCTGCCATGAAACGGTATACGCGCGCATCGACGAGCTGCTGGAGCATCACCGCGTCCGTCTGGAGGAGATCTGTTCCGCGGCGAAGGCGCGGCCGGGGGCGAACGCCTATGAGCTTGCGTCAAGGATCCGCTGGTCGGCCCGAGGCCGTCCGTGGGACGAGTTTTCGCCCAATCAGAAGTGGTTCGCCGTGAGCGAAACGCTGGCACACCTTATATATTTACAGGATCAGAAACGCGTCCGCAGAGAAATGGCAGGGAATACGGCGGCGTATTTTGCCATATAGAAGCTGAAAAGCGGCTGCACAGAGAGAAACTCCGTCCGGAAAACCGGACGGAGTTTTTGCGCGTTCCAAATAAAAGAAAAATATTCTGAATATTTGTTGACAAACGGAGCGCAAGTCCACTATAATATGGGTGTCACGGCAACTCAAAGGACCCTGCGTCAAAGAGAAACAGACGCTCATTCCGTGCGGCAGAGCATTGCGGGCGGGTGTGCGGCTGCGGTCTTTGAAAAGTCTCTCACAAAAGGAGCACAGAACAGATATGAACATCGTAAAGATCGATTTTGAGCGCTGCAAAGAGTGCGGCTATTGTATCAAGTTTTGTCCCAAAGGCGTGCTGAGCAAAGGCACGAAGGTCAACAAGAAGAGCTATTATCCGCCGGTCGTCGGCGAGGGCTGCATTGCCTGCGGCACCTGCGCGAGAGTCTGCCCGGATACGGCGATTTCTGTTTACAAGGACGAGTAAGGGGAGGATCGGAATGAGTAAAGTATTTATGCAGGGCAATCAGGCCATGGCGGAGTCCGCCATCCGCGCCGGATGCAAGCTCTTCTTCGGCTACCCGATCACGCCTTCGAGCGAGGTTCCCGAATACTATGCTAAGGTGATGCGCGAGCGTCCCGAGGAAAACATCACGTTCATTCAGGCGGAGACGGAGGTCGCGGCCTTCAATATGGTCGCGGGCGCTGCCGCCACCGGTCACCGTGCGATGACGGCGACCTCCGGCCCGGGCTTCAGCCTTGGTCAGGAGGCCATGTCCTACATGTCCGCGGCCGATCTGCCCGCGGTCGTCATTGAGATTATGCGTGCGGGTCCCGCCGACGGCGAGATCCTTGCGGCTCAGGGCGACTATTTTCAGGCGGTCAAGGGCGGCGGTCACGGCGACTATAACAATCTCGTCCTCGCGCCCTACTCCGTGCAGGAGCTGTGCGATATGATTCAGGAGTGCTTCGTGCTGGCGGAAAAGTACCGCAACCCCGTGATCCTGCTCAGCGACGCGACGCTCGCCAAGATGCGCGAGAGCGTTGAGCTGCCCGGCCGTCCGGAGCTGCCTGTTCCCGCGGAGCTGCCCAACGCGCTGCGCGGCTGCGGCAAGGATAAGGAACCGCATAAGGTTGTCACCTGCGGCGACGGCGCGGTCCAGTGGGGCGAGTTCAACGACCGCCTGCAGAAGAAGTTCCAGCTGATTCGTGAGAACGAGGAGCGCTGGGAGTCCTATAATATGGAGGACGCGGACATCGTCCTCGTCGCCTACGGCTCCATGGCCCGTGTGTGCGTGAGCGCTATGAATCTGGCGCGCGCCGAGGGGATCAAGGTCGGCATGATCCGTCCCATCTCCCTCTGGCCGTTCCCGCAGAAGGCGTTTGCCGGCATCACCGGCAAGAAGTTCCTCGTTTGCGAGCTGAGCGCCGGCCAGATGGTCGAGGACGTCAAGCTCGCCGTGGAAAACAAGCGCGACGTCAGCTTCTTCGGCAAGCTGGGCGGCACGACGCCGTCCCCGAAGGTCATTCTTGAGCAAATTCGGAAGGTCGAGGTGAAGTGATTATGAAGACGGTATACGAAAGACCCAAGGTATTTACCGATGCGCAGACCACTTACTGCGGCGGCTGCGGCCACGGCATCGTCGGCAAGCTGATCGCCGAGCTGATCGATGAAATGGGCCTGCAGGAAAACGGCATCATGGTGTGGCCCATCGGCTGCTCCTGCCTGTCCGACCGTTACTATAACATGGATATGATGATGGCGCTGCACGGCCGTGCTCCGGCTGCGGCGACCGGCATCAAGAGAGCAGATCCCAGCAAGTTCGTCATGGTCTATCAGGGCGACGGCGATCTGGTCTCCGAGGGTATGGCGGAGATCATGCACGCGGCGATCCGCGGCGAGAAGTTCTCCGTGATCTTCATCAACAACGCGATCTACGGCATGACCGGCGCGCAGATGGCGCCGACTACGCTGATGGGCCAGCATGCCTCGACAGCACCCACCGGCCGTATGGCTGACAACTCCGGCTACCCCGTCAAGATGGCGGAGCTGCTGGCGGAGCTGCCCGGCGTGTGCTACAGCGAGCGCGTGACGGTCAACACTCCCGCCCGCATCAACCAGTGCAAGCGCGCGCTCAAGAAGGCGTTCGAGCTGCAGCTGGAGGGCAAGGGCATGAGCTTTGTTGAGGTTCTTTCTCCCTGTCCGACGGGCTGGAGCATGTCCCCTGTGAAGTCGCTGGAGTGGATCGACGAGGAAATGACCAAGATCTATCCGCTGGGCGTGCTGAAGGACGAAACGAAGGAGGGCGAGCAGAAATGAAGAAGGAACTTCTGTTTTCCGGCATCGGCGGTCAGGGCGTCATCACGCTGGGTGAGGCGCTGTGCGACGCCGCGATCAAGGCGGGCTTCAACGTGACGTTCGTTCCCTTCTACGGGCAGGAAAAGCGCGGCGGCCGCACGATGTGCAACATTGTGGTCTCCGACAGCGTGGAAAGCCCCATCATCTCCGAGGCGAACATCATGCTCATCTTCGACGAGCGCTCCCTGAAGGACTACCAGTCCCTTATGGCGGAGGACGGTACGCTCGTGCTCAATAGCTCGATGATCGATCTGGAGCCTACCTGCAAGTATGGAAGCCTGAAGAAGGTGCCGTTCTATGATATTGCGCAGGATCTGGGCAACTCCAAGACGGCGAACATCGTTGCCATGGGCTACATTGCCAAGCTGCTGCCGATGATCCCCTATGAGTATTTCCAGGAGCAGGTCGAAAAGGCGTTTGCCAAGAAGCCGAAGCTCATTCCCATCAATCTGGAAGCGCTGAAGAAGGGCTACGATCTGAATGCCTGAAAAGGCAAGGCTGCATATATTGCCCAATAAAATGCACAGAGACACGTATTTTGCGTGTCTCTGTGTTTCTTTTTGCAAGAAATACTGCATAGAATATCACTTGCACAAAAAGACAAACGAAAGTCTGTGCAAGTGTACAGGAATGCGCAAAACCATGAAAAAAGGTTGACAAAGCATTTTTCAATACATATAATTAACACATCAAATAAATTGATGGAAAAGCGTTCTGTTATTTGGAATGGTAAAAACGCCGCCGCGGTTCTCCGAAAGAACACCGGAAAGAGGGGATACGCCGAAAAGCGCGGCGGTATTATGTGTAAATTATTGCGAGGCGGACGTCTTGCATTAATTTTAGAAACAGAGAAGCCGTGACAAGCATCTGTAAAAAAGAAAAAACAGGAGGAAAATTGAAATGATCGGTGAAAAGGTTACTCTGCGTTATCGTATGTCTGCGGGCGATGCCCATTATGCCGGCCAGCTGGTCGAGGGCGCCCATATCGTGACGGCCTGGGGCGATGTCGGTACGGAGCTTGCCATTCGTCTGTTCGGCGATGAGTCCCTGTTCGTTGGCTACTCCGAGGTCCGCTATACCGCTCCCGTGTACGCTGGCGACTGGATGGAGTATTCCGGCTGGATCGAGAAGGTCGGCAACACCTCCCTCACCTGCCACTTTGAGGCTCACAAGGTCATCGGTCTGGCTGACCGCGATGGCAAGAAGGGTCTGGCCGACTCTGCTGCCGATGTGTATCCCGAGCCCATCCTGTGCGCTTACGGCACCGGCACGCTGATGGTCAAGAAGGATCTGCAGCGCCCCGAGTTCGGCGATCCCAAGTTCCAGGTCCGCTAACAGCATTTCGGGTATTTCCTGTGCCGGATGCTCTCGTCGGGCACAGATAGACCGGAAATACGCATGGAAGGAGAGAAACTTATGAATTATGATTTTGCACTCCGCGCCCAGAAGAGCGGTCAGCCGATGATCCGCATTGTGGACGCCTATATGCGCAGAGACCCCACATTCCTTGCCTTTGCGGAAGGCAATCCGGCGATCGAGGCTTGCCCCAAGAAAGCGATCGCAGAGATCGCAAACGACCTGATCTGCAATCACGCCGAGGAAGTGCTGCTTTACAGCAACAACGGCGGCGATCCGGAGTTCAAGGAGCTCATCAAGCAGCGCCTTGCCCGCGTGAAGGGCATTGATCCCGATGCCAACGACATGCTCGTCATGACCGGCGGACAGCAGGGCCTGTACCTGTGTCCGCGCCTGTTCGTGAATCCGGGCGACCGTGTGCTGATGGAGGAGATCTCCTACGCCGGCATGATCGACACCGTGCACGATTTCCTCGGTGAGACCGTGGGTGTGAAGATCGATGACGACGGCATCAACATCGAAGCGCTGGAGAACGCCCTCAAGACCGTGGAGCGCGTGAAGTACATCTACCTCGTGCCCAACTTCAACAACCCCACCGGCGTTACCCTTTCGATGGAGAAGAGAAAGGCTGTCTACGAGCTCGCCTGCAAGTACGATACGCTCATCGTCGAGGACGATCCCTACGGCGACCTGCGCTACACCGGCGAAGCCGTCCCCAGCATCAAGAGCCTGGATAAGGAAGGCCGCGTGATCTATCTCGGCACCTTCTCCAAGACCATTGCCGCCGGTCTGCGCGTCGGCTTTATGTGCGCCAGCCCCGAGGTCATCAAGAAGGCGACCGCGAACAAGGCGTCCATCGACTCCAATACTCCCTGCCTCAACCAGCTGATCTGCCGCAATTATATGCGCGATTACGACTTTGAGGGCAACATCGTCAAGATGCGCGACATCTACCAGAAGAAGTGGGCTGCTGCCAGATTCGGTCTGGAGAAGTATCTCCCCGAGAACTGGAAGGTGCTCAAGTCTGAGGGCGGTATGTTCTGCTTCGTCCTCGGTCCTAAGGGCATCGACGAGGGCAAGTTCCAGGAGGCCTGCATCGCCAACAAGGTCGGCTTTGTTCCTTCCATCGCGTTCTCCGCGAACGGAATGCCTCTCGGCGGCTTCCGCATGTGCTTCACGCCCATGACGCCGGAGCAGATCGACGAGGGCTGCCGTCGCTTCGGCGAGGTCGCCCGCAATTTCAAGGGCTGAGCATGCCCCAATAACGACAGACCCACTTCCGCTCCGGCCAGTGACCCGGAGATGGAAAAGTGTTTTCGTCTGTACTCCTCCCTGCGGCGGCGTCGGCGTGGCGCCGGCGCCGCCGCTCCCCTCAAATGGCAAACCCCTGCAAAAAAAGACCATAACGCGATACCCTGACCCTAAAACAAACACAATTAGGAGGGAATCCATGGAATTTATTTCTTCAATCAACGATGCTGTTAACAGCTTCGTATGGGGCGCTCCCGCGATCATTATGATCATGGCCGTCGGCCTGTTCCTGACGTTCAAGCTCAAGGGCATTCAGTTCCGCAATCTGGGCTTCATGATCAAGAAGACCTATGTGGAGGCTTTCACCAAGAAGGAAGAGACGGAGAGCCGCGGCGAAGGCCAGATTACGTCTTTCCAGGCTGCTATGGCGGCGGTTTCCGCCGTCGTCGGTTCCGGCAATACCGCCGGCGTTGCGACCGCTCTGGTCGTCGGCGGCCCCGGCGCTCTGTTCTGGACGCTCGTTGCCGCTGCGGTCGGCGCGGCGACCAAGTATGCTGAAATTTTCCTCGGCGTCAAGTACCGTGAGAAGGACAGCAAGGGCAACTTTGTCAGCGGCCCGATGTACTATGTGGCGAAGGCCACCGGCTGGAAGTGGCTGGCCAAGATCATGGGCCTTCTGATCCTGTTCTATTCGATCATCATTTCCGCCGTCGTGGATACCAACACCATGGCTCTGGCTGTGGAGGAGGCTGTCGGCATTAAGCCCATCATCTCTGGTATCGTTTTCGCGATCCTGACCGCCGTTGTCATCATGGGCGGCATCACCCGTATCGGTGAGGTCTGCGGCATTCTGGCCCCCTTCATGGCGGGCGGCTATCTGCTGTGCGGCATCCTCATCATCATCCTGAACATTGGCCAGCTTCCCGCGGCGATCTCCCAGATCGTTGTCGGCGCTTTCAATCCGCAGGCGGTCACCGGCGGTGCGGTCGGCTCCATGTTCATTGCCATGCGCTACGGTATGGCGCGCGGCATCTTCTCGAATGAAGCCGGTTCCGGTTCTGCGGCCATCACCCACGGCGCTGCCAAGGTCAGCGATCCTGCGGAGCAGGCCATCTGGGGCCCGCTGGAGGTCTTTGTGGATACCGGCATCGTCTGCACGGTCTCCGCGCTTGCCATCGTCCTCTCCGGCCTCTGGAACAGCGGCGACGACGGCATCGTCCTGCTGATGAACGCGTTCAGCAAGATGCTGCCCGGCACCTGGGGCTCCTGGGTCGTCGTTATCGCGGCCATTCTGTTCGGCTATTCCTGCCTGATCACCTTCTACAACTACATGGAGAAGGCGTGGATCTACCTCTTCGGTGAGCGCGGTCTCGGCCTTGCGAAGCTCATCTGGATCGGCTTCATCGTTCTCGGCTCCTACAGCACGCTCGGCATCGTTTGGGACATTGCCGATACCTGCAACGGTCTCATCATCTTCCCGAACCTGATCGCTCTGCTGATCCTGAGCAAGGAAGTCGTCGCCGGCAAGGAAGCGTACTATAATAAGCAGCTGCCTCTCTATAAGGCGGAGAAGGCTGCTAAGAAGGCTGCGAAGAAGTAATTGACTATAAGTTGTATCCGCATGGTGCGGTTTCTGATGGGAAACTGCATATAGGCGGTATGAGAAAAGTCATCCGGCATCAATAAAATAAACCGTATCGTCTGTCACATGCTATAAAAATACAATGCGGCAGGCGATACTTTTAAGCTCGATATTTTGTATCCGCATATTTCACTACAATAGATATGCAAAAAAAGGATTCTTTACATGAGTTTTTTTGATTACATTTCAAAGGATGAAATCACTGCGCTGATCACCGATCTGATCTCCATTGAAAGCCATAAGGATCAGCCGCTTTTTGAATCGGCAGTTGCGGAATACATCCAGAACCGTTTTAAAAAGGAAGAAATAGAGACTGAGTTGGAGCAGACGTGCCCCGGCTTCCCGCGCCCCAACGTATATGCGTATCTGGGTGGGAAGAGCAAATCGCCGGAGCTGATGCTCAACGGTCATATTGATACCGTACCCGGTTTCAATATGGACTATCCTGCCTACACGCCGTTTATCCGCGACGGCAAGATATACGGCCGCGGCTCCGCCGATATGAAGGGCGGCATTACAGGCTTCATGGCGGCCTTTATTGCAGCCAAGCGTGCCGGCCTTGTTTTCCGGAAGAGCGCCATGTTTGCCGGTGTGACCGGTGAGGAGGAATGCTCTCAGGGAACCGAGCATCTGATCAAAACGGGTTATGAGCCGGTGAAGGTTGTGATCTCCGAGCCGACGGAAATGAGTCTCTGCACGGCCCATAAGGGATTTGAGTGGGTCGAAGTTACTATGATCGGACGTTCCTGCCACGGCAGCAAGCCCTGGGCGGGGAAGAACGCGATCTATGCAGCTGCCCGCCTGTGCGACCTGATCCAGAAGGAGCTGATCCCCGAGCTGGAGAGCCATCCGGATCCGCTGCTTGGACCCGGCACGGTTTGCGTTGGCGTGGTGAACGGCGGACATGACCCCAACATTGTTCCCGACCGATGCACGATCCAGCTTGACCGCCGCTTTATGGTGACCGAGCCGCTTGAGACGGTTTACGCGCAGATCATATCGCTGGCGCAGCGCGCCGCGGACGAGTACGGGTGCAAGTTTGAATGGCGTCCGATGGATCACTCGCGCCCCTCGATGATTGCGCTGCCGCACGCGATCGACCCCAACGACGATTATGTGCAGTCGACGTTAAAGATTCTTGAAGAGGTTACGCACAAGGAACAGGAGCCTGTCGTTTGGCCCTGCGGCTGGACGGATGCAGGCCTGCTGAGCAACTACACCAAGGCAAAATGCATTGTTGTCGGCCCCGGTGAGGTTGCCTGTGCGCATAACAATGATGAGTACTGCTCGCTGGGACAGATTTATCAGGCCTCGGAACTCTATTTCAAGATGCTTCAGACCTATTGCTGCTGACACGATTACCCTTTTGCTTTTACTCTCACTTTTTGCAGCCGGCATAACTACAAAAATCTGTAAAGAAAACGAAGGATAAAAAAATGGAAAAGAAAAAGTTTCGCCTGCCAGACGCATACGTTCTCCTCTTTTTTCTCGCTGCTGTTTTCGCAATACTGACTTACATTATCCCTGCGGGTGAATATACTCGTTATTTTGACGAAGCGCTTAACCGTACAGTGGTCGATCCGACCTCTTTCCACTATGTTGAGCAGAACCCCATTGGCCTGTTCCAGTTTTTTGAGTCGGTTTTCGCCTCTTTCTCCAAGATGGGTGATATGATCTTCTTCACACTCATTATCAGCGGCGCATTCCAGATCATCCGCTCCACCGGTGCGTTGGATGCCGGTATTGCCTCGCTTGCCAAGGCTCTGCGCGGCAAGGAGAAATTTGCGATCCCCCTGCTCGTGGCTGTGTTCTCCCTGTTCGGTTCCATCATGGGTTCCGCGGAGGAGCTGCTTCCTTTCTATCCCATCGTGATTTCTCTTGCCATTTCGCTTGGCTTTGACTCGGTCACAGGCGTTGCGATCATCCTCTGCGGCGCTGGTGCGGGCTTTGCCGGTGCAATGCTCAACCCGTTCACCATCGGTGTTGCCCATGGTATTGCAGGCCTTCCTGCGTTCAGTGGTTTAGGTTACCGCGTTATTATCAACATTATCTTTGTTACTGTCACGGCAATCTATATCTATCGTTATGCCATCCGTGTCCATAAGGACCCCACCAAGAGCCTGATGTACGGTGAGGATGTTAGCGATCTCGGCACGATCCCCGAAGACAGCATTGAGTTCACCACCCGCCATAAGCTGGTCATTCTTGTTTTCATTCTTGGCGTTGCATGGATGGCCTACGGTGTTGTTAAATGCGGTTTCTATTTCCAGCAGCTTTCTGCGGTGTTCCTGGTCGTCGGCGTTGTGGTCGGCATTGTCGGCAAGCTTGGCATGGACGGCACGGCTGCCGCGTTCGTCAAGGGTATGTCGGAAATGGTCTATGGCGCGTTCCTGATCGGCGTTGCTGGTACGGTCGGCGTCGTAATGGAAACTGGTATGATCCAGGATACAATCATCCACGCGCTCGCCTCTCTGATCCAGGGTCTTGCCCCGGCGGTCAGCGCTGTGATGATGTTCCTTGTTCAGTCTCTGATCAACTTCTTCGTTCCTTCCGGCAGCGGTCAGGCAACGGTTTCCATGCCCATCATGGCTCCGCTGGCCGACCTAGTTGGCCTGACTCGTCAGACTGCGGTCCTCTGCTTCCAGTTTGGTGATGGTCTGAGCAATATGCTCTACCCGACGGTCGGCTACATGATGGCCGCCATCGCTCTGGGTAAGGTGAAGTATGGTACTTGGGTCAAGTTCATTTGGAAGCTGTTTGTGATCCTCAGCGTGCTTGCTGCGGCGTTCTGCGTTGGCGCGGTGATGATGAATTACGGCCCGTTCTGATCCTGCCATCCAAAAACCACTTTGCAAAATCGATTCCTGCTGTGACCATTTGTGGTCACAGCAGGAATAAAAAGAGAGGTCTTTTCGGTGTACACACGTGATGCTTGGGTCGAGGTCGACCGTAAAAAATTGACCCATAATTATATGGAGGTCCGCCGTGCGGTCGGGGATCAGGTGAAGATCTGCGCGGTGCTCAAGGCGCAGTGCTATGGACTCGGCGGCGCGCTGGTCGGTCATGTGCTGGAGGAGCTGGGCGAAAAGGGACCCGACGCCTACGCCGTGGCCGTGGTCAGCGAAGCGCTGGAGCTGCGCGAATTTATCCCGCCGGAGAAGGAGATACTGGTCCTCGGCTACGTCTCCGAGGACGGCTATGACACGGTGATCGAGCACGATATTACCCTTGCGATGTACCGTGAGGAAGCGCTCGCGACGCTTGACCGCCACGCGGAAGCGATGGGAAAGAAAGCGCGCGTGCATATCAAGGTCAACAGCGGCATGAACCGTCTCGGCTTCCTGCCGACGGAGGAGTCCGCGGACGCGGTCGCGCGCTGCATGCAGCTGAAAAACCTCGACGTGACCGGCATTTTCACGCATCTTGCTACGGCAGATGAGACCGACAAGAGTGGTGCGCGCATGCAGATGCGGCGCTTTGATGCATTTCTTGCCATGCTCAAGGCGCGCGGCATCTGCCTGCCCACCGTTCATTGCGGCGCAAGCCCGACGATCTGCGATCTGCCGGAGTTTTACCGCGATATGGTGCGCCCCGGCCTGCTGCTGACGGGGTGGTACGCCTCGGACGAGGTGAGCCGCGAGCGCATCAAGCTCCAGCCCTGCGTCAAGCTCAAGGCGCGGCTGGGCAACGTCATGCCCGTTAAGGCGGGGGAGGGCGTGGGCTATGGCTTTACCTATCATCTGCCGGAGGATACGCTCGTCGGCGTGCTGCCGCTCGGCTTTTCCGACGGCTTCACCCGCGCATTTTCCAACAACTTCTTCGTCACGATCCGCGGCCACCGCTGCGCGGTGATCGGCAACATCTGCATGGATCACTGCATGATCGACCTGTGCAACGTTCCTGACCCGCAGATCGGCGAGGGGATCGTCGTTTACGGCGACGGCGTTGAGGGGGCCGACGGCGCGATGAGCGCGCAGGAGGTCGCCGACAAGCGCGGGACGGTCGTGGACGAGGTGCTGACCAACCTTGCGGCGCGGCTGCCGCGCATTCTGGTTTAACAGAAAACAAAAACGAAAAAGCACAGCCGGAGCCTCCGGCTGTGCTTTTTGCCTCTTGTCATTTTCTGGTTGCTTTTTTACGGGAACAAAGGTATAATTTTCTCCGAAAAGACTTAGGAGCGATCCGTAAGAGCGATCCTCACGACTGGAGAACAATGCTATGAACACGATAGACCCGCCGAAATATCCGGTGCAGACGGTTATCAAGGCAATCGAGATCATCAATTTTCTTGCCGAGGAATCCGGCAACCGGGGCGTTGGAATCAGCGAGTTCAGCCGGGAGTTGGGCATGGGAAAGAGCACCGTCCACCGCCTGCTGGATACGCTGCAGTACTACGGCTATGTGGAGAAAAACGAGGAGACCAACTGCTACCGGCTGGGCTGGAAGCTCTACCGCGTCGGCAAGATGGTACCTGTGCAGAACCAGATCTTCAACCTTGACCAGCAGTATCTGGTCGAGCTGAACAAAAAGACCCGCGAGACGGTTAACCTCGGCGTTCTCAAGCGGAACGAGAGCGTGATCATCTCCAAGATCGATGGGTACAACGACGGCCTGCGCGTGGTGGTGGCTCCTGCGGAGCGCGAGGCGGTGCATGCCACCGCGCTCGGCAAGATGCTCATCAGCGAGATGGACGACGAGCAGATCCGCACGCTGATCGCAGAGAACGGGAAAATGCAGAAGTTTACCGAGAACACGATCACCACAGTGGACGGGCTTCTGCGTGAAGTGGCAAAGGTGCGCGAGCAGGGCTACGCGGTGGACGATCAGGAATACGGCATGGGACTGTACTGCATGGCGCGCCCCGTGCGGGACTACACGCGCCGCATCATCGCGGCGGTGAGTGTCAGCGCGCCGTATGCCCGCGTGACGGAGGAATCGCGCCGGAAGGTGCTCTCCGCCCTGGCGGAATGCTGCGAGAAGATATCGTGGGATCTCGGCTACCGGCCGGAATGAGAGCGGCATGGGGATGCTCTATGAGACGCTGCCCTTGGGCGATAAATGGACGCTTCATGGCGCAGAATAGAAAAGAATAAGGCATAGCACCGCAGGCGGCGCTATGCCTTATTTTTATCTGCTCTTAAAGCGGCGCCGGAGTGGGCGGGCGGAGGGGACGGCGGTCACCGGGCCTCCCGCCGGTCATGCTCGCTGTAATAGGCGCGCTTCTGCTCCAGCATGCGCTCGTCCGCCTCGCGCACAAGGTCGTTCAGACCCATTACAGCGTGCCCGACGGCTAAGCCGTAGGAAATACTGAAGCCCTGTTCCGCAAGCGCGGCGGTCACCTGCGCCATGCTCGCCTCGACGCGCTCGCGGCTTGCGCCCGCGGGAAAGACAACGAACTCGTCGCCGCCGATCCGGAACAGGCGGGCATCGGGGAAGTGCTTTTTCAGCTGCTCCGCCACTGAGCGCAGCATCTGGTCTCCCGCCGCGTGGCCCTGCCTGTTGTTGATCTCGTGCAGGCCATTCACGTCCACATAGATGCAGGCTGCCGAAGCGCGCAGGCGTCGCCTGCTTTTGAGCAGGTACCGTTCGTAGGCGCTGCGGTTGAGCGGGCCGGTACACTGGTCCTTGATGCTCGTCTGGTACAGGCTGCGCCGCGACCACATCAGATACCAGATGATATAGACCATATAGGCAAAGAACGCCACACCGACGATGAACGCCATCAGGTAGAGCGTCGTCACGACGTCGCGCGTTCCGGCCAACGCGGTCTCCTCGCTCACGCCGACAGCCACGCTCCAGTTGCTGATGCCGACCGGCTCGTAGTGCATGTAGGTGATGCTTCCCGTTTTCTGAGAGACCGAGCGCATATCGCCGCTCCGACCGTGGGATATGTTGTCCACCGCCTGCTCGTAGCTGTAGCCCTTGAGCGTCTTTCGGCTGCTCGGGTCAGACATGCTGCCGAGGGTATCGTGCCAGGTATCGAGCAGAATATCGCCGCTCGTCCCATCGACGATCATCACGAAGGCCTTGCCGTTGTATGGCTCGACGGGGAAGGAGCGCGATGTCTCCTCCAGCGGGATCGCGCCGTAGAGCATTGCGACGGTCTCGCCGTTCTTTACCACGGGGACGGCGTTGCGGACAATCAGCGTATCCGGCGCGAGGAAGCTGTAGACGCGGTCGGAGATGTAGGCGCCGCGCGCCGCCTCCGCCTCAAAGGACCGCAGCGCGGAGACGTCGTACCACGTCCCGTCCTGATGCAGCATCCGTCCGTCCGGCAGAAGAAGCTCAACATAGGAGATGAAGGTCCTCTCCGCGCCGCAGGAGTTCATGATCTGCAGCACCGCGTCCAGATCGTCCTGCTTCTGCAGGGCGATCAGGTCCGCCATGGCCGACAGGATGACCTTGTCCGTCTGGATCGTGTCATAATAGTCCTTGGCCGTGCACTTCGTCGCGGCGGTAAGCTTGCCGAAGGAATACTGCTCCATCTCGTCGCTCGCGCGCCGGACAAAGGAAAAGATCACAGCCGACAAAAGGACCACGGCGACCAGCGTGATCGTGAGCAGGATACGGTTCCGTTTTCGATTATCCATTTTCGGGAACCTCTGAATAAATCGCTTTCATTCCGTTCCAAAACAATATATGTGCCAATTTT
>ERZ772820.1305-NODE-1305-length-20003-cov-7.108432_pt1 | contig 20003 bp, 17 predicted proteins | sample MGYA00511377_ERZ772820 | MGnify/ENA primary metagenome ERZ772820 (study PRJEB29015, sample SAMEA2737684) | human gut metagenome | biome: human gut; feature: human-associated habitat; material: faeces | place: China | collected 2012 ... | reverse complement strand
CTTCGGGTCACACCGTTCTCTGCGACAAAATAGTTACTTGTCACTATTAAGCCTTGTATTTTGAGGCTTTGACATATATGGAGAAACATCCATTAATATCCAAAAATGAGTTTAAAGCTAAAAAGATAATTGATAAGAAACCGTCAAGTACACAAAATGGAAATCAAAATTTTTATATTAAGCCAATAGGAACATCAAAGAGTCCATTTAAAGAGCCAAATGTTCTTAAGGACAATGATAGTACAGGATTTAACAATAATCCAAAAACTTTAAAAAAAGGAGATGTATTAATTTGCCATAGTGTTGGACCAAGTAATATTATTGGATATTATGTTGTGGCAGATGAAGAGGCAGAATATGATAAACTTGATGAGTATGACAGATGGCCATGGAAGGTACATATAGAATGTCATTCCGGAAAATTTAGTAGTGAGTGGTGGAAATATAAAATCAGGACACAAGACTTAGTGGATGAATTTTTAACTAAGTATCCTGGCAAACATATTACGGCAGTCGGCACAGATACGATAGGTGCATTAAAATGGGGAAGAGATAAATTACATATAACAAAAGATTTTGGAATGTTTATAATCGAAAAGATTGACAGTGTATAGGGTTAATTTAAAATATGTAATTTATATCAAAAAGGTTAGTTGATTTGTAATTTATTAATGTATTTGAATTATGCTAGCTCATGTGCATATGCTGGTGATGAGTAGCTTGATACGATTATTGGCAAGATGCGGGAAGGAGTATACAGAGTAACGGATAAGGTAGTATAATAAGTTTTATAGTACAGGATAGAAGAAAGTATGGACTAATGTACTGTAAAAGGGACGTGGTATATTTAGCATTAAAACTATTTTGTAGTTATTTTAGTCTGAGAAGGCTACAATAATTGTATAATGAAAATATATTAAAAATATAGTATACTGTTTATGGCATATAATTTTTAGTTATCCGTCAGTTTTAATTAGAAAAATTGTGTGTTTATTATTGATATAATGAAGGAGATAGTTTTTTATGGAGAGAGAAGAATTTATAAAGGAAATTGCTAACAGATGCCAAAATAACGAGGCTGCGTTGTTTTTAGGCGCCGGAATGTCTATCGATGCAGGATTGCCATCGTGGAAAAAACTTTTTGAACCTTTAGCAAGAGAAATAGGTATTGATCTTGAGAATACAAATTATCAGCTTTATGATATTGCTCAATTTTATGCAAATAATAAAGGGATTAGTAAGTTACATAAAAAAATATCTTCAGAAATTAATAAGATTGATGAAATTAGTGAAACATTAGATGAATTAACTAATATGCAATGCAATTCAATCTGGACAACTAATTATGATAAAGTAATTGAGAATAATTACTATAGAAAAGGAAAACGTACAAATATTATACATTCAGAAGAAAATCTTGTTAGTGTTGAACTAAATAAGAATATAAATATATTCAAAATGAATGGTGATATTGATGATCTTAAACATGCCATTATTACAAAAAGGGATTTGGAGGAATATAATAAAACTCATAAGGTACTGCTGTCATTTTTTAAAAGAGAATTAGTTGTAAAGTCTTTTTTGTTTATCGGATACAGTTTTACCGATTCCCTTGTTTTACCTTGCATTTCAGAATTGAGTCAAGCTTTTGATAATGAACACCCATATCATTATACAATTATGGAGAAAAAAGATGATCCTGATTTTATTAATTTTGTTGCAGACTTGGAAACACGATATCACATAAAAACACTTCTCATAAAAGATTATAAGGAAATTAGAGATATATTGAGAGAGATAAATTATTATACGAATCAATACAATGTTTTTATATCCGGTTCATATAGAGAAAATGACGAAAAAAAATTGCAAGAAATAAGCAAATTTTGCAATAAACTTGCTAATTCTCTTTACAAAGAAAATTTACGTATCGTAAATGGTTATGGTTATAAAGTTGGATATTATATTGCAGCCGCGGCAACTAGATTGATGTTAGAAGAAAATGTAGCTTCTTTTGAAAAATATCTTTTAATGTATCCTTTTGATGAACATTTGACCCACTCTCAAAAATATAAACATAGGGAATTTATGATTTCAAAGGCAAATGTAATAATATTTATATATGGTTTTGCATCGCCTGAAAGTGGTATGATTGAAGAATTTAATATTGCCAAAAAAGATCCTCGAAAAATTATTATTCCTATAGGTAGTACTGGTGGTGCTGCCAAAATTATATACGATGAAGTTAAAGCAAATATTATTCAATATCCATATTTGGAAAAAGTAATTGATATTTTATTGAATGAAACAGATCCTGATAAATTAATCCCAGTTATCCTAGATGTGATTCGTCAAAATTTAAATTAATGATATCAAATTAATAATTATTAATTCCGCGATTATCAATTCCTTGTGATTGTACGGAATATTTAATTTGGTATAATGAGCCAAATATGTAATGGTTCTTGAATAATGTATTGGAATATTTTCCAATACATTATTCGTTTCTATATATTTATATATGCAATATAAAAAACTGATTCTTGAATTAAAGTTCTCCTTCGCTATATTAAGATATTCCAATAAAATACTTTTCAAGAATGCATCATTAATTTTTTGTGTTAAAGAATAATTAATAGATGGTGTAAAATCAAATTCGTTATATCCCATCTCTTCTAAAAGCATTTTCACTATAATTTGATTTACAGGCTCAATACAACCTGTAGCATCTGTTATTTCATTGTATATCAAATTTTCAATTCTATTTTGGATTTCATGAGGCAATTCGTCAAATTTAAGATTGTACAGCAATGGAAAAATTGTAATATCTCTCTTAGATGTTTCGTCAAAAATTAGTGATTCTTCATTTATCGCGCATGGACTATTTAGTAAATTGTTGCTATAGATGATGATAAAATAGTCACATGTTTGAATCGCTTTTTCAAAATTTTTTTCTTGTTTTTTGTCACCAAGAATAAGCTCATGGTAGTCATACCATGTTTCATAACCATAATTTTTCAAATGATAAAGACATGATTTTACAACAGAATACCTATCTCCACTAGAAAAACATAAAAAAATCATTTTGTTGTACTCCTTTCATAATAACGAATATTTTTTACACACAATTTTTCTAATTAAAACTGACGGATAACTAAAAATTATCCTTAAAATAATTATACGGAGAAGCTGATTTACACACGAAACATATTCCTAGGATGTTTATTACTCAAAATATCCCTTTGCTTTGCCGTTGCGACATGAGTGTATATTTCTGTAACATTAATTGAACTATGTCCAAGCATTTCCTGGATGTATCTAATATCAACATCTGCATCTAAAAGACTTGTTGCAAATGTGTGACGGAACATATGCGGTGTTATATGTAGATTTACTGATGCAAGTTCAGTATACTTATTTATCATTCTACGTACAGTTTGGTCTGATAGTGGATTTCCTGATTGGTTGGCAAAAAAATGTCCACAGTTTTCGCATTCATGTAAAAAATCAGTATGATATTCTTTTAAAATATCAATAACTTCGACATTTCCTATTTGTAACATTCGCTCTTTTGAGCCTTTCCCAAAAATTAAAATAGTTCCGTTATCTAAGTTAATATCATTAATTTTAAGAGAACACAGTTCAGATATTCTCATACCTGTAGCAAATAACAGTTCAATGGCGGCTGCATCGCGTAAGGCATTTCTTTGTTGAAATTTAGTTTTGGCAGTATTCTTGTAATTATATATAGTAGATAAAATTGCTTCTATAGAGTTTAGTGGAATTACTTTAGGTAATGTTGTCGCTTCTCTAAATTTAATCTGAATTTTATTGAATGGATTTTTCTCGATTAAATTACGATATTCGAAATAACGAAATAAGGCTTTGATAGATGCAATTTTGCGTTTTACGGTTTTGGGTTTATATTTTGTATGTAAATTTGCAATGAAATTTTCAAGCATAGAAGGTGTAATGTCAATAATGTTTTCAGTAACAATATCGTTAATAAATTGCGTTAAATCTATTCTATATGCCTTTAGGGTCTTGGCATCCAGTCTTTTTTGAGTTTCACAATATTTTAAATATTCTTCAATACGTGTCTGTAAGTAGTTCATAATAATAAATCTCCTTTGTGCATTAAATTTAATAATATACATCTTATATCTTTTGAAAATTGATTTCTATTTTTCGAGTACTTAATTGTTATAAAATGTGTGGCATGAAAATGCTTTGATTAAATTATTTGGGATTGTATGCAGAGTAGCGCTACATTTATCAGGGTGAGGACGTTACTTTTTTATATTTATGATAACCAATACAAGAGTAATAACATATAGTTAATATTCAGCGAAAAACATCACATAAAATATATTTGCATAATCTTACATAATATGATATATTAATCGTATAAAACGTTTTACAAATATTATGATACTTTAGCTGGAGCGATTTATATGGAGGGTTTATGGCGGAAGCTAACATAAAACATAAAGACAGAGTGTTTCGTATGCTATTTGGTTATGAAAAGTATAAAGAAAATCTGTTGGAATTATTTAATGCGCTAAATGATACGGCTTATACCAATCCTGATGATTTGGAAATTAATACATTAGATGATGTGTTTTACATGAAAATGAAGAATGATGTGTCTTGTATTATCGACAACAGGATAGCGATTTATGAACATCAAAGTACATGGAATTATAATATGCCATTGCGAGGATTTAGATATACGGCGGAACTGTATAACAAGTTTATAATGGAGAATGATTTGGATGTATATCGTAGAAAAATGATAAAGCTGCCGACACCGCAGTATGTTGTATTTTATAATGGGCTAGAGAAACGACCGGAAAAGGAAATATTACGGCTTTCGGATGCGTTTATAATGCCATGCAGAGAAGGAGAATATGAGTGGACAGCGACAGTTTACAATGTTAATGAAGGCAACAATAAAGATTTGATGAATAAGTGCAAAATTCTGCGCGAATATGCTACAATGGTCTCAAAGATTAGAGAGTTCCAGCAGAAGGCATATGATTTGGAAACGGCAATAGAGAAAGCGATAGAATATTGTGTTTCCCATGATGTTTTAAAGGATTTTCTGTTGGAGCATAAGTCGGAGGTGGCAGATATGCTTAGAATGGAATATGATGAAACAAAGACTATGGATCATATAAAAGAAGACTATTTTGAAGAGGGGCAGGCAGTTGGGGCAATTAAAACAAAGGTCGCATTGATTTGCAAGAAGTTAAACAAAGGAATGTCACAGGAGAATATAGCAGAATTGTTAGAGGAAGATATTTCATATGTAAAAGAAATATGTGAAGCAATTGGTGATAATCCGGCGGAATGCGATGTGGATGAGGTCGTAAGAAAGTTAACTAAGTAAGATAAAGGACTAGGTGATATGGAAATTAAAATAAAACTGTTTCGTTTTACATACAATAAAAAATAAAAAATTTGAAAAAAATTCAGTCGATTAGTTGATATTTTTATTTGTATGAGTGTAATATAAATACCAAGAGAGTAATCTCTTCCTAAAATAGGACATGAAACATAAGGTGTTTGTTTCCGTTGCACTGGCAACGTTAAAACTTTGCATTTACTCTTTAGCATAGAGGATAATAAAGCCGAGTGGGTGTAAGGCCTATAATTTGGTGGCAAAGCACCATAATTAAACAAGTTATCTTAGTATTTTTGAGAAACCTTAGTTGGAAAAAGGTTTCTCTATTTTTATTTATTATGCGCAATCAGATAGGCACATAAAATTATGTTGACATTTACATGCAAGAGTGAAGAACTTTAGAAATTTGGTACAAATAATGTTGTGAGTAGGTTGATTGGAAAATTTATGAGTAAAGAAAAAATAAAAGGTATCATCAAAAAAATGAATATACGATTAAACATCACATAATGTATTAATTGCAATGCAGATATTTATCTGATATAATAACCCTATAAAACGTTTTACATACATTATAAGACTTTAGCTAAAGCACTTGCACAGGGAGGTTTTATGGCAGGAGCTAACATGAAATACAAGGACAGAGTATTTCGAATGATATTTGGATACGAAAAGTATAAAGAAAACTTATTGGAATTGTTTAATGCACTAAATGACACTAATTACACAAATCCTGATGATTTGGAAATCAATACGTTAGATGACGTGTTTTACATGAAGATGAAGAATGATGTGTCGTGCATCATTGATAACAGAATTGCGGTTTACGAGCATCAAAGCACGTGGAGTTACAATATGCCGCTGAGAGGATTCAGGTATACGGCGGAGCTTTATAACAAGCTTATAAATGAAAGAAAATGGAATTTATATAGTCCAAAGGTTATAAAGCTGCCAACGCCACAATACGTCGTATTTTACAATGGGAAGCAGAAGCACCCGGACAAGGAAGTACTAAGGCTGTCGGATGCATTTATTGTACCGAGCAGGGAAGGTGAATATGAGTGGACGGCAACGGTTTACAACATAAATGACGGACACAATAAAGAGTTGATGAACAAGTGCAAAATTCTGCAGGAATATGCTACAATGGTAGCAAAGATAAGAGAATTCCGGCAGAAGGGATGCGATTTGGATATGGCGATAGAGGAAGCGATAGAGTATTGCCTTACGCATGAAGTTTTAAAGGATTTTCTGCTGGAGCATAAGTCGGAGGTGGCAGACATGCTTAGAATGGAATATGACGAGGCCAGAACCATGAATCATCTGAAAGAGGATTATTATGAAGAGGGCGTGAAAGATGGAAAAATGCGAGGAGAAGCCATTGGCGTAATGAAGGCAAAGGTATCGCTGATATGCAGAAATTTGTCAGCAGGAATAACAGCGGAACAGATTGCAGAGTTTATGGGAGAAGACATTTCATTTGTTCGGAAAATATGTGATGCAATAGGTGATAATCCATCGGAATGTGATGTGGATGAGGTAGTTAGAAAATTAAGTAAGATAGAATAATTTAGGAGTATCTAAAAGCCATTTATATTAAGAAATTACAGAAACAAAGTATTAGAGTGTGGATGCAATTACATGGCTGGGAATTTTGCTTGGCATAGTATAATAAAATATAATTTAAGAAATATTTTATAATTGTATTAAAATAAAAAATTGAAAGAGATAAATTGTGATGGAAAATATAAATTTGAAAACTTATTATATGGTGATAAAAATCATTGGAGATTTTGTTAACAATAAGATAATTGACAAAGATTTTTTTAATGAAAATATTATAGATGTGGTAAATGAAGAAAATTCTCAGAAAATATATATAGGAAGAATTTATTATATTGCAAAGAAACATAATCTTGTTTCAATTATGGCACAGGCAATGGAAAAGTTGGGCTTTGAATCTGATAGTGATATTTGGAAACGTTGGTTAAAGGAGAAAAATCAGCTTATTTACAAAAGTGTGCTTATGGATGTAGAGCGTGAAGCAATTCAGGATTTTTTCGAGAAAAATAATATTTGGTACATGCTTCTTAAAGGAATGGTTATAAGAAAATATTATCCGGCTCCGGAACTTAGGGAAATGGCTGATAATGATATTTTATTTGACAATAAATATTCTAAAGAAGTTTATGAGTTTATGACTGCAAGAGGATATAAATCTGATGATTATAATAAAGGATATCATGATGAGTATTTGAAACCCCCTGCATATAATTTTGAAATGCACAGACAGTTGGTAAGCTCAAAGGAAAGACCTAAGTGGTATGAATATTATAAAGATGTTAAGTCAATCTTAATAAAAGACACTAATGAAAACAGAGAAACAGCTGCTAATAGTGAGAGTAATAATACTTCAAATCAGTTTTATTTTTCTGATAATGATTTTTATGTTTATTTTATAGTGCATACATATAAGCATTTTCTTAATAGTGGGATGGGTTTAAGAACTGTTTTGGACGTATATTTGTATGTTAGTAATTTGCAGGAAAAGTTGGATTTTGACTACATTGAAGAGCAGTTGAAGAAACTTGATGCTTACGATTTCGAGCAGACATTTAGAAGTATTGCCTTTAAAATGTTTGGGAAGAATGCTAAAGAAGGCAATGCGGCAGCAGATGAGTTGCAGGATTCATTTGATGATAAAGAACAGGATATGTTGCGAGAGTCATTTGACGCTAAAAAACAGGACAAGTTATGTGGCTCATTTGATGCTAAAGAGCAAGACAAGTGGTGGAATTCATTTGATGCCCAAGAACAGGATATGTTGTCATATATTCTTGACGCCGGAACATACGGAAATTTGGAAAATAGTGTGGCCCACAAGATGGGGTATACTAAGGGAGAAAAAAAGAAAACATCAGACAAAGCAAAATATATATTCCGCAGGCTTTTCCCGTCAATGGATACAATTGAAGAATTTTTCCCATTTTTCTACAAACATAAATGGGCAATTCCATTCTTGTATATTTACAGAATTGGCAAGATTCCATTTGCGCGAAGAAAAAAAGTCGCGGGCGAGCTTAAGGAAGTTTTTAAGAAGTAGTTGAGGTAAGGAAGAATATTAAGTTACTGCAAATTATCTTGGTAAAATGATGTCATTTATTAGAAGACTAAAAAGTATACTATAAATTCAATTGAGTGTTGGTTTGTCAAAGTTCGACGTTATATATGGATTAATATAAAAACATTTAAAAATATACATCTAAAACTTATTTATTTTTTAGTACACAAAGTATAAAATTATACATGCTTGAAAATAAAACAAAAAGAGGTATAATAAATGGAAGAGTATTACTTCACAAAACACGAACAAATAAACAAAGGAGAACGAGCTATGATTATTATGGATATTAAAGTTGATAATTTTTATGCTTTTAAAAATTTTCATATGAATATGTCTTATCCAAAGAAAATAGTAGATTCAACAATAGAAGAGGAATTTTTAGAGGAAAGACCTAATTTTAGATATAAGAAAGTAAATATAATTATGGGTGGAAATGCCACTGGGAAAACATCATTAGGACGATTGCTTATGTTGTTTACAAATTATTTAAATGATGGTGGATTTAGAAGATTTACAGATAGAATTTCTGATGAAAAAAAAGAAGCAAAAATTTCAATTGATTTTGTCACAGATACCAATATTCTTTATAGATTTGAAATGAAGGTATTGCCAAAAGAAAAAGATGATTATAGTGAGGATGAAGTGGACATTAAAATATATTATACTCCTATTTTAATTAAAGATAATTATGAAATGTGCGCAAATAAACTTAATGAGAAAAATTGTAGTTGTACAACATATGATAAGATAAATACAAATGGTTGGAGTTTTTCGTATCCAATAGATGTAATAGAGGAAAAAAAATATAAAACTATTGAAGAAAATGATAAATATATATTTATTTTAGAACAAATATTAAAAACGTTAGATCCATCAGTAAAAGAAGTAGTAAAGGTAAATGAAGTTGAGAATACATATGCAATTATTTGGGAGAATTGTTCTGTAATAATCAAAGATGGAAGAATTGAAAATAGTAATGTAATGTCAAGTGGGACTAAAGCTGGACTTGAAATATCTTATATAATAACATCACTTATATGTAATATGCATGATTTATATTATTGTGATGAGTTATTTTCATTTGTTAATAGTGACATTGAGAAAGCATGTTTATCGATTATAATAGATAAGCTTAAAGGAAGAAAACAGTTATTTTTCACAACCCACAATTCTGATATTTTAGATATGCAGTTACCAAAACATGCCTATTCATTTTTGAAAAAGGATATGTCAGATGATGAAACAACAATAAAATGTATTAGTGCGTCTAAGTATTTAAAAAGGAATACAGATTCGCTGAAAAATGCTGTTGAAAATGATTTGTTTTGTACTGCTCCGGAATTAAATAGAATATATGAAATTGGTGATTTATAGTTAGGGTGGTGCGGGATGAGAAAAAATGGAATATACCAATATTATGTAGAGGGTGAAGATGATAAAAAAATAGTAAATGCGTTGAAACAGGAGATAGGTTGTATTGAAAGTGGAAAAGTGGAAAAATTTAATGTAATACAAAACAAATTTTCTATTGCAAGAATAAGACCTTTAAAAAGTGGAACTACCGTAGTACTAGTATATGATACAGATGTTGAAACGAATATAGATATTTTAGATTACAATGTTAAGTTCTTAAAAAAACAGAGTGCAATTAAGGATGTTATTTGCATACCACAGGTTAACAATTTAGAGGATGAGCTTGTTGGTGCATGCAATGTAAAAAATGTTATAGAAATTACAAAAAGTAATAGTTTAAAAGAATACAAAAGAGAATTAATTAGTTGCACAAATTTGGGGAAAAGATTGCAAGTATGTGGATTTAACATATTAAAATTTTGGAATAAATTACCTAAAAACTCATATGAAAAATATGGAAATGACTCAAGTAAAATAAAGAAGGTAAAAAAATAAGAATTTAATGGATTAATAATACTTAAAAAACCAAATCAGGGCTGGCAATGTGCCAGCCCTGATTTGATTGTGCGATATGTTGCACATGTTTTTATTAGAATTTAAATGTATCGTTTAAGCCTACCCATAACTGATCTTTGTCGCTAAGGTTAAGTGCTGTTCCATCTTCTAGTTTATAGCCTTCGCCGCTTGCAGTTCCTTTATATTCGCCAACAAGCTGTGGCCATTTGATTCCAATTTCAGGATCATTCCAAGCAAGTCCACCTTCATCACCAGGATGATAGAAGTCTGTACATTTGTAGCAGAATTCAGCAAGGTCTGAAAGTACTAAGAAACCATGAGCAAATCCTTCTGGAATGTAGAACTGTTTCTTGTTTTCCTCAGTAAGTTCAACACCAAACCATTTACCGTATGTTTCTGAATCGCTTCTTAAGTCAACAGCTACATCAAATACGCTACCCTTTACAACTCTAACTAATTTGCCCTGTGGAAATTCTTTCTGGAAATGAAGACCACGGAGAACACCCTTAGTAGAGCTTGACTGATTATCCTGTACAAATACCATGTCAAGTCCTGCTTCCTGCATATCTTTCTGGTTGTATGTTTCCATAAAATAGCCTCTTGCATCACCGTGTACTGTTGGTTCGATAACGCATAATCCTTTGATTCCACCTGCATTTTTTTCAACTTTAATCTGTCCCATTTTTGTTTACTCCTTATTTATAAAAAATTATAATAAATATCTAAATTTATATATTGTTTACGCAATTTAAATTGACCAATTGAAATTAAAGATAAAAAGATGAATTTGCAAATTTAAGAAATCTCAAGTTAAAAGAATCTTAAATTATACAAAAGTCCAAGTCATAGATAAGTACAAATAATATTAAATTTATCTATTAATTCACCTTTTACAAACTTTCAATATCAAGTTCTTTTAAATATCTGCTAACAGCATCCTGCCATGTTGGAAGTGGAGTGAATCCATTTTCAACTAATTTGCTCTTGTCGAGACGGCTGTTAAATGGACGTTTTGCTTTTGAAACGCCGTATTCAGCAGTTGTGACAGGTGTAACAGTAATGTTTTTTTCACTGTATCTGTCATAACCCATTTCAGTAGCCTGTTTGAAGATTTCTTTTGTGAAATCCCACCAACTGATGTAGCCACCTTCGTTTGTTGCATGATAGTATCCATATTTGTCAGTAACAATCATAGATACTAATAATTTAGCAAGGTCAAATGTGTAAGTTGGAGTTCCTATCTGGTCTGAAACAACCTTTAACTGGTCATGATTCTTGCCAACTTTAAGCATTGTCTTGATAAAGTTATTTCCGTTTTTACCAAATACCCATGCGATTCTTACGATAAAATATTTGTCTAATGTATTTGCGACAGCTAATTCACCATCGAGTTTTGTCTGACCGTAAACGTTTTGAGGTGCATAGTCTTTGCAATCAGGCTGCCAAGGTTCTGTTCCTTCTCCGTTAAATACATAGTCAGTTGAAATATACATCATTTTTATATCAAGTTCCTTACAAACATCAGCGATATTCTGTGTTCCATTTACGTTTACAAGTTTAACTTTTTCCTGCTTATCTTCATCTTCAGCAGCGTCAACGGCTGTCCATGCAGCACAGTGAATTACTGCGTCAGGATTAACTTCTTTGATGACTTTATCTACAGAAGCCTTGTCTGTGATATCCATTTCTTCGATATCAACACCAACTGCTTCAATATTTTTCTCTTTTAATTCATTTACTACGTCAAATCCTAATTGACCTTTAACTCCTGTTACGAGAACTTTCATATTTACTCCTTTTTGATATTGTAATTATGCCAGTGGTAAAAGGTTTAAGACCACATAAGCTTGCTTATAAGTGGGTAAAAGACCTTTTGCCCCGGGCATCTTGTGATTTTAAAATTACATATATTTTAGTGTACACCATTGAATTATGAAAAATCCTGTTTCCAGGGAAGAAAACAGGATTTTCATTTAGGCAGACATATTATCTGTTGCCATACATTTTTTCATAATAATTCTGATATTCTCCGGAAATGATAGTTTCCCACCATTCTTTGTTGTCAAGATACCACTGAATTGTCTTCTTGATACCATCAGCAAATTTTGTTTCAGGTAACCATCCAAGTTCGTTGTGAATCTTTGTTGGGTCGATAGCGTAACGCATATCGTGTCCCTTTCTATCAGCTACATATGTGATAAGGCTTTCTGGTTTGCCTAATTCTTTACAAATAATCTTAACGATATCGATGTTTGTCATTTCATTGTGACCACCAACATTGTAAACTTCACCAACTCTACCTTTGTGGATAATTAAGTCGATTGCACGGCAGTGATCTTCTACATATAACCAGTCACGAACGTTTTCGCCCTTGCCATATACTGGAAGTGGTTTGTCATTTAATGCATTAGCAATCATAAGTGGAATCAATTTCTCTGGGAAATGATATGGTCCGTAGTTATTTGAACATCTGCTGATTGTTACAGGAAGTCCATATGTTCTGTGATATGCTAATACTAATAAGTCAGCAGCAGCTTTTGATGAACTGTATGGGCTACTTGTGTGAATTGGTGTTTCTTCAGTGAAGAATAAGTCAGGTCTGTCAAGTGGTAAATCACCATAAACTTCATCAGTTGATACCTGATGATAACGCTTGATGCCGTATTTTCTACAAGCATCCATAAGAACTGCAGTTCCTAAAATATTTGTGTTTAAGAATACTTCAGGGTTTTCGATTGAACGGTCAACATGGCTTTCTGCAGCAAAGTTAACAACGATGTCCGGATGTTCTTCTTCAAATAATTTATATACAGCTTCTCTATCTGTGATGTCTTCTTTTACAAAACGGAAATTTGGATTGTCCATAACTGGAGCAAGTGTTGAAAGATTTCCTGCGTATGTGAGGCAGTCAAGACAAATGATACGGTAGTCCGGATATGTGTTTAACATATGGAATACAAAGTTACTTCCGATAAATCCGGCACCGCCGGTTACGATAATGTTCATAATAATTCTCCTTAATTGTGTAAATTTTCTTTTTCTAATAACATGAATGTTATTGCTTAGGGAAATACCCTGTTTATCAAACTGAGTTTTCAAAGAAAACAAAGTTTTAATTAGTGAAGTACGTCCATGTATTTTTCATCAAGTACATCTTTTAAATACTGGCCATACTGATTTTTCTTTAATATTTCATAAACTTTAAGAACGTCTTCTTTTGAAATCCATCCGTTAAGGTAAGCGATTTCTTCAAGACATGCAATTTTTCTATGCTGATGTGTTTCAACAGTCTTAACAAAGTTAGTTGCTTCAACAAGACTTTCATGTGTTCCTGTATCTAACCAAGTGAATCCTTGTCCTAAAAGTTCAACATTTAATTCGTTGTTTTCTAAGTAGATTCTGTTCAAATCAGTGATTTCTAACTCACCTCTAGCACTTGGCTTAAGGTTTTTAGCATATTCAACAACCTTATTATCATAGAAATAAAGACCTGTAACGCAGTAGTTACTCTTTGGCTGTGCAGGCTTTTCTTCTATAGAAATAGCCTTACCTTCTTTGTCAAATTCTACGATACCAAATCTTTCAGGATCGTCAACATAGTAACCAAATACTGTTGCGCCTTTTCCACTTTCTGCATTTTCAACAGCAGCTTTTAAACGCTTCTTAAGTCCGTGGCCTGCAAAAATGTTATCACCAAGAACCATGGCAACACAATCATCACCAATAAATTCTTCACCGATTACAAATGCCTGAGCAAGTCCGTCCGGGCTAGGCTGAACCTTATAAGAAAGGTTAACACCAAACTGATGTCCGTCGCCAAGTAATTCCTGGAAACGAGGAGTATCCTGTGGTGTAGAAATGATTAAAATATCACGAATGCCTGCATTCATTAAAACTGACATTGGATAATAAATCATAGGTTTGTCATAAATAGGAAGTAACTGTTTAGAAGTTACCATTGTGAGAGGGTAAAGACGTGTGCCTGAACCACCTGCTAAAATAATACCTTTCATAGTATATCTCCTTTGTTTAATCAAATTTTGCTTAAGTAGAATTTGATGATGATAAAATTATCGTAGCAATATCCGGTTGCACGATTTTTGCAACAATATTAGTTGATAAAATTTATCAATTCAACAATATTAGTTCGCACGATTTTAAATATCATAAAACATTCTACTTTGAAAGCAATAAAACTGTCTGACTCAAATGTTAAGTATATAATAAAAGGTGACGTAACGTCACCTTCAAGTATTTTTTTCAATTTTTTTGAAATTTAATAAAAAATTCATATTTAATTGCACTATTTTATGCAAATTTGATACATATGGTGCGATATTTTAGATTCTTGAAGCTATTATTTGCTAAGATTGTTCACTTATACCATAAGTAACAATTATCTTTTACATTTTATTGAGTCTTATATCAGATTTCATAATTAAGGAAAAGAAATTTTATGCTTAGGGGTACAAAGTTGTACCCTTGTAAAACCTTAAGTTAACTTTAGGGTACAGAGTTGTACCCTAACTTATTTTTGTTTTTGCTAAATGCCATCATTTATTTCACACAAACAAATATTCCGGCTTCTTTAGTAATATGGAAAGGAGTTTTTGTTTTCTGCTCGACAAAATCTTTGAATTCCTGATATTTGCTGAGAATATATTCATTCTGGTTTCCGTGGCAGGACAAAATATATTCCATCAATGGTTCAGCCTGATCAACCTCAAGATAATCTTCATAAGGCTTCATTTGGATAGAGTTAAAATGAAGTTTCAGGAAATCTTTACCATTATCAAGACCAAATTTTTCATAAAGTTTATTTGATGACAAATTTATACGGTTGTCAAAAGATTTGACAAGTTTGTCAATTTCACACATGTGCTTATTTCCGTAAGTGCTGCATATGAAACGACCGCCTTTCTTTAAAACTCTGTTGACTTCAGAGAGAGCAGTATAAATATTTTCACAGTAGAAAAGCACATGATTAGCAATTACAAGGTCAAATTCTTCATCTTTATATGGAATATTTTCGCAGTCAAATGTTCCAAAAGAAAATCGTGTGTCAGCAAGTCCGATGGCACGTCTGGTATCACGAATCATTCCCTGAGAAATATCAGAAAGATAAATGTTAATGTCAGCAGGCACTTTGTCCATGTTTTGGGTCCAAAGGGCTCCGCTTCCGCAACCAATTTCCAAAACCTTCATGCCCGGTTGAATATCGTAATTGTCATAAAGCCAGTTAAACCAATGTTGCTCATTATGAGAGTATAAATTGTGCAAATTAATTCTTGCAGAAATATTAGAAGCATTCTGATACTGTGTTTTTATGGAATTTTCTGCATTTGTCAAATGAATAAGCTCTAACATCTGGCTCCAGTCAACATGATGTTCCTTTGTTAAGGCAGTTGTTGTGTCTTTAATCGCCTTCTCCACCATCTGCATTTGCTCGATTCTATCCTGAACAAGTTTAAGCTGCATATTCAATGAATTGAGAAGCATTTGCGAATTACTGTCGTCGATTGTGATTTCTCTGATGTCATCCAAAGAAAAACCAAGGTATTTGAGCAAAAGGATTTGCTGTAATCTAACCAAATCCTCATGAGAATAAAATCTTGCTCCGTAATCAGTAATATAAGTTGGTTTTAAAATATTCTGTTTATCGTAATAACGTATTGTTCTCACGGAAACATGTGCCATTTTGGCAAATTCCCCTGATGAATATAAATCATCTTTCTGCATAACAAAATCCTCTCGTTACCATATGTGTTATCAAAAATTTAATCTTGTGTAATCGTAACACAATTAGTAAAAAAACGCTATATTACACAGCAGTACAAAGCAAAATATACATCAAAATATAATTGGTAAAACGACATATTGCATAGCATTATAAAGCAAAATACACATCAAAATTTAATTAGTAAAAAAACGCCATATTGTACAATGGAGCAACGTAAAAATTGTGCTTATTAATATTTGATATAATACCTTTAAAATAGTATAATTAAAGTATTATTTAACGTGTTAATTTGCTAAGTCTGTATTGAGAGTACAGATAGGAAAAATAAAATTTAAGGAAAGGATAAAATTATAAAAACGACCAAATGAATTATTTAGGTCAGATTACAAAATGAGATAAAATTATAGAAAAAATTTAGAAACGGATTAAAAAAATAAAAAGGATTAAAAAGAAAACTAAAGTAATATTAAATTTGAATTTAAGAACAAAATGAAAAACTAAAATATAAATTTATAGGAAAGACAAATAAAATAATTTTATGATTTGCAGTATGGCATAAAGTAACAAATTTATGACTGATAGTATGAAAATAACAAATACGGCAATTATGCAGGGAAAAATTACGGAAAATTTGTTGAAAAGAGGGATGTAGAGATGTTCGGGTATAAACAATTATTAAATTGTATATTTGCATCTGATGATGGAGGTGGAAGGTACCTCGTTTTTAATCAGAACGAAAATACATGGATTCTTCCGGCAGATAAATTGAAATTGGCGATTGAAATGTGTCAGCCTTATTCTAAGAAGGATCAGAAAAGAAGAGATTTAATTTTAACGGTAAAGGATGTTGGATTTGCGCTTCGCAAAATGGGAGTTGAGACAGTTAACTTATTGTTACAGCCACAGTTAAAAGAATATATAGACGGATTAGTTGGAACGGAAAATTATTATGTTGTAGCTTATATGGGAGATATTTCGTCTGAATTAAACCAAAAAGTTACGCTACAGATTTTTACGAATGAGAAGATATTGTGCTATTTGAGAATTTCTAATTCTTCTGAAGTTATTAATGTGATGAAGCACGAGATAGATATGATTGACTTTTTGCATGAAAAAGAAGTTGCAAACATTCCTGAAATAATAGATGCGTCTATTATTGGGGATTTGCATATTTTTGCACAAAAAAGCGAGAAGAAACTTTCAGAAAAAGTTAAACTTGAATTTGATGATAGGCATATGAAGTGTCTTAAAGACATTATGGACAAAACAAAGATATTATGTAAATATGAGGAGACAGATTTATATAGATTAATTCAGAAATTAAAATCCGAAATAAAGACAAAGTTCCCGAAAAATGAGGAAATGATATTACAGCATTCAATTAGAATTATAGAAAACCAGCTTAAAGAAACAGAGGATTATTATGCGGTTAGTCACGGTGATTTTTCGCCTTGGAACATTTATTATAATAGCAAAAAAGAAGTGTGCATGTATGACTTTGAGTATGCGCATTATGAGATGCCTGAATACGTAGATGCATTTCATTATTTAACCAAAATGTCTTTATACGGTTTGCAGAATGATGGCGACAAGACGATTGCCGTGTATGACAAATATAAAAAATTATTGTCACAGTACATAGATAAAGATACTGATTTTGTGTATTTATGTTATTTGATTGGCATAATCAGTTCTTATAGTACAAATGCGGCAGAAAAGTTTAGCATTTATGCATACAAATATTTAGATTGGATAGCAATTGTTTCTTATTTAAATAGTAGATTAGACTAATTGGGTTGAAAAATTAATTACAAATTATGAAAAGGAGAAAATAATGGGAGATAAGAATATTTTACTATTATTAGATAGGATGGAATTTTGTGCCCTAAATTCCACTGTATTAAGTTATGTCAAAAATATGGATAGGAATAAATTCCATTTTGATATATTAGTTGCAGCAAATCAATTAGGAAGTATGGAGAAGCAGTTTAGCAATGAAGGATGCAATGTATTTTGTTTATGTGCGAGTACTTCCGATAGAAAATTTAAAACTAAATTTGCAGAATTCATCCAGAAAAGAAATAAATACGATGTTGTACATTCTTTTTTGAAAAATGGAATGGTCGCTTTAGCTGTGGCAAAAGAAAATGAAATACCGGTAAGGATTATTAACTGTAGTGAAAATGACGTCGCTCATAATAGAAAAAATAATAAAAATGATGAAATCACACACATAGTCACAACAGGAAATAACAATCAATCGGATAATACAGCTGCATCCGGTAAAAAGAATGCTGATACGAATGAAATTAATTTGGATAATAATGGAAGTAAAAGTGTTAATCGGGAAATATCCGGAGTAGACCATGTTAACACAAATGCAGCAGTGACAAATGAAATCGATGAAGGTAATGAAGGCATAATGGTGCCGAATGAAAATAAAGAGGAAATTGTTTCTGTGAATAAGGCAGTTGATGTAATTGAATATGAGTTTAATTTAGATACTGCAAAAGAGTTTAGAAGTTCTCTTGGAATAGATGACAACCAGATTGTTTTTTTGCATATTGGAAATATAAGTGACCAATTTAATCAGAAATTTTCTATAGAAATATTTCGTGAATTAAGAGAAGTTAAAAATGCATGTCTTTTATTTATAGGTAATGAAGATAATAAGAAGGAAATAAATGAAATCAAATTCTTTAAAAAGTATGCTTCGAGATATAGATTTGAAGAAAGGTTGTATTTTCTTGGATCTATGGAAAACCTTGATAAAGCTTTATCGGCATCAGATATTATTCTGGCTCCATGGAAAAAGACAGCATTGTCAACAGCACTTTTGGCGGCACAGGCAAGTGGCGTTAAAATATTTGCATCAGATGTTTTAAGTGAAAAGATTAATGTTACGGATACAGTGCAATTTTTATCATTAAAAAAACCGGCACGTGCATGGGCGTGTGAGATTATGAATTTTATATTTAATGAAGATAAAAGAATTATAAGCACAAATAATCAGATAGAAAGCCGTAGGCATCTATCAGAGCATAATTGCAATATAATTTTAAGAAATGGATATGATATTATTGATAATCTAAAGAAGATAAATAGAATTTATGAACTATGAGACTAAAGTGGGATTTCTGAAATGTAATTAAAAAATACGGCTGAATTTCAAAATAAAATTCAGCCGTATTTTTTGGAGATTCATAATAACTAAATCTCATATTACTATTAAAAAATCTAAAGCATCTAAGCTTTTATATTATCATTCTATAGCGATTAGTATTAAAAATTAGTCTGAAAGAGGAATTCCTCTGTGAGGTACAGATGTTGAGAAAACAATCTGAGTCTTTGTGCTTCCAAACTTCTGAAGTTCGCCGATAAAATGGTCAAGTTCTTCAGTGCTTTTAAACATTACTTCAATAAGCATTGCGTATTCTCCTGTTACGCAATTACATTCAATAACGTTATCACAGCTCTTTATGTATGGGTAGAAGTCTTTCTTCTGCCCCGGTTTTACTTCCAAATTAATAAATGCCTTAATATGATATCCTAATTCAGCAGGATTGATTATTGCATTGTAGCCTGTTATAATTCCGGCTTTCTCAAGACGTTCAATTCTTGCAGAAACTGCCGGGGATGAAAGAAACACCTGACTGGCTATTGCCTTAAGGGGGGTACGGGCATTTTCGTGAAGCAGTCTGATAATTTGTTCATCAATGTGATCAAGTTCATGTCTCATAGTAGTTCTCCTTTAATTTCATATTATTTTTCAGCCTGTTATTAATAAAGTTAAGTTTAAACTT
>ERZ772820.1301-NODE-1301-length-20022-cov-17.440477_pt1 | contig 20022 bp, 20 predicted proteins | sample MGYA00511377_ERZ772820 | MGnify/ENA primary metagenome ERZ772820 (study PRJEB29015, sample SAMEA2737684) | human gut metagenome | biome: human gut; feature: human-associated habitat; material: faeces | place: China | collected 2012 ... | reverse complement strand
ATTAGGCGATGCCTTCCTGATTAAAATCAAAGATTTTAATCAGGAAATAGTATTACTTTTTTACGGCGGCAAGAATGTACTTCACCAGCTCGTCCCGGCCGTTCCCCTTCTCCGCGGAGAACGGGATCACCGGGCAGTCCTCCGGAAGCGCCAGATCCTCCCGGATGACCTTCAGGTTCGGTTCCAGCTCGCTTTTTTTCAGCTTGTCCATCTTGTTGGCAACCACCACAAACGGGCACCCGGAGTCCAGAAACCACCGCGCCATGGTGATGTCGTTATTAGTGGGCGGATGGCGGTAGTCCACGATCAGTACACCCAGATCAATGCGGTTCGCTGCGAAATAATCCTCCATCAGCCGCCCCCAGCGTTCCTTCTCGCCGGCGGAAACCTTCGCAAAGCCGTACCCCGGCAGATCGACCAGATAGCAGGTGCCGTCCAGCGTGAAGTAATTCACATGGACGGTTTTTCCCGGCTTATCCCCTACCCGCGCAAAGTTTTTCCGCTGCAAAAGGCGGTTGATGACCGAGGATTTTCCCACATTGGACTTCCCGGCAAAGGCAATCTCCGGAAGCCGTTTTGTGGGGAAATTCTCCTTGGAAGCGGCGGAAATCAGGAATTCCACATTCTGAAAGTTCACAATATTTCCTCCGTTACTGGCGCAGGCCGGGCTTTCTCACTCTGGTACGCACGTCCCCGGGAAGCTCCGTCAGAATGGTGGGGCTGGCCTCCGCAGGCCGGTTCAGCGCGGCGGAAAGCACAGTGTCCATAGTCTGAGCGCTGATAAAATTCAGCTGACGCCGGACGGTCTGGTCGATTTCCTCCAAATCCCGCTCGTTGTCCTTGGGAATGATGACGGTGCGCACGCCGTGGCGAAGTGCCGCCATGGTCTTCTCCCGCAGACCGCCGATGCGCATGACCCGTCCCCGAAGAGAAATTTCACCGGTCATGGCGATATCCCGCCGCACACTGACCCCCGTCAGGGCGGAGACAATGGCCGTGCAGACGGTAACGCCCGCCGAGGGGCCGTCCTTGGGAACCGCGCCCTCCGGGAAATGGACGTGAATGTCCTTCGTCTTGTAGAAGTCCGGTGCGACGCCCAGCTTCTGGGCGTTGGCGCGGATATAGCTCAGCGCCGCGTGGGCGGATTCCTTCATCACGTCGCCAAGATTTCCAGTCAGCTCCAGCTTGCCGGAGCCGTCCATGACGTTGACCTCCACCTCCAGCGTTTCGCCGCCGACGCTCGTCCATGCAAGTCCCGTGACCAGCCCCACCTGATCAGTGCAGGGCAGGCGGTCGGGCAGGAACTTGCGGACGCCCAGATAGTTTTCCAGATTGCCGCCGGTGACGGTGATCTTCTTCGGCGCTTCCTTAGAAAGAATCTCCATGTCCGTCTTCCGGCAGATCTCGCCAAAGCAGCGTTCCAGATTCCGCACGCCGGATTCCCGGGTGTAGCAGGAAATCGTCTCCCGGATGGCGTCATCGGTGATGCGAAGCTGCGCCTTTTTCAGACCGTGCTTTTTCAGCTGCTTGGGGATCAGGTGATCCTTGGCGATCATGAACTTTTCTTCATCCGTATAAGAGCCAAGCTCGATGATCTCCATACGGTCAAGCAATGGCCGAGGCACGGTGTCCAGCGTATTCGCCGTGGTGATAAACAGCACGTCGGACAGATCAAAGGGGATTTCCAGATAATGGTCACGATAGTCGTGGTTCTGTTCCGCGTCCAGCACTTCCAGCAGAGCAGCACTGGGATCGCCGCGGTAGTCGGAACCCAATTTGTCGATCTCGTCCAGCAGCAGCACCGGATTGCAGCTGCCCGCCTGGGTCATGGCGGTCATGATACGGCCGGGCATTGCGCCGACGTAGGTCTTCCGGTGTCCCCGGATGTCCGCCTCGTCGTGAATGCCACCAAGGGAAATTCTCGCCATTTTCCGGTTCAGGCTCCGGGCGATGGAATAGGAAATGGAGGTCTTGCCCACGCCGGGAGGGCCTACCAGACACAGGATCTGGGGCGGCATCTGGGGCGCCATTTCCCGGACGGCGATGGTTTCTAAGATTCTCTCCTTCACCTTTTCCAGTCCGAAATGGTCATGCTCCAGAATCTTCCGGGCAGCGGCCACGTCCACCCGCTCCTTGGTCTTGACGTTCCACGGCAGCTCCAGCACGGTGTCCAGATAATTCCGCAGCACCGCCCCTTCGGAAGAACCGAAGGGCTGCTTTTTCAGCCGCTCCACGTCCTTCAGGAGCTTCTTCTCCGTTTCCTCTTCCAGATGGAGATTCTGAATGCTCTGGGCGTAGGTATCAAATTCGTCCTCGTCGTCCTCTTCCCCAAGCTCCTCACGGATGGCCTTCATCTGCTCGCGCAGGAAGTAGTCCTTCTGGTTCTGGTCGATGGCGGCGCGGGTCTTCTCCTGAATGTCCCCTTCCAGCCGGAGCATCTCCACCTCCCGGCGCAGAAGCTGGACGGCAGTTTCCAGACGGCGGACGCTGTTCAGCTGGCAGAGCATTTTCGCCTTGTCCGGGAAGTCAATGCCGGAATTCTGGGCGATAGAGTCGGCAATAAAGCCGCTGCTCTCGCTGGCCAGCATCCGCAGCTGAACGGTCTGGGCAGGATGCTCGCACAGCTCCAGATACACGCCATACAGGGAATTGGCCTCCCGGCGCAGCGCGCGGGCGCGAATGGTGTCCGCCGGTTCCTCCACACTCGCCGATTCCACAATACCGGAAAGGTACGGCTCGCTCTGAGACAGCTCGGTGATCTTGCCCCGGCTGATGCCGGTGACCAGAATCCGCAGATTCTCTCCCTGCGTTTTCAGCACCTGCTTGACCTTGGCGATACAGCCGACGGCATACAGGTCTTTCAGCGTCGGGTCGTCCACCAGCAAATCCTTCTGAGGAATCAACAGCAGCGTCTGGTCGCCCTGCATGGCCGCTTCCAGCGCCTTTACGGACTTGCTGCGGCCAACTTCAAAATGAACGGTCTGTTCGGGGAAAACGCACAGTCCCCGCAAAGCAAGGATGGGCATTTTCCCTGCAAAAATGGTTTCAGTCAAAGTTCTTCCCTCCTTTTTGAAAAAAGGGGGTAGAAAAACTACCCCCTTGGAAGAATAGAGATATTATTTGCGCCCGGAGATTTTTTCCCGGGGATGGGCGGTATCCCGCACGATGCCGGGGTCGGCACCCTCGACGGCTTCGGGGGTGATGATGACCTTCTGGATGGACAGGTCGGAGGGGATCAGGAACATGATCTTCGTCATGATCTTCTCCATGATCGCCCGGAGTCCTCTTGCGCCGATCTGACGGTCAAGCGCCTTCTGGGCAATGGCCTGAAGGGCTTCCGGCTGAATTTCCAGCGCCACGCCGTCCATTTCCAGCAGCTTCTGATACTGCTTCGTCAGGGCGTTCTTCGGCTCCACGAGAATCCGCACCAGATCGTCCCGGGACAGGCTGCGCAGCGTGGTGATCACCGGCATACGTCCCACAAGCTCGGGGATAATGCCGAATTTCAGCAGATCGTGAGGCTCCACCTGGGTGAACAATGTACCGACATCCCGCTTGCTCTTGCTCTGTACGGGGGAATCAAAGCCGATGGCGCTCTTGTCGGTGCGCTTTTCGATGATCTTGTCCAGACCGTCGAACGCGCCACCGCAGATAAAGAGGATGTTGGTGGTGTCCACCTGAATCATTTCCTGCTGAGGATGCTTCCTGCCGCCCTGAGGCGGAACATTGGCAACGGTGCCTTCCAGAATTTTCAGAAGCGCCTGCTGCACACCCTCGCCGGAAACGTCCCGGGTGATGGAGGTATTTTCGCTCTTGCGGGCGATTTTGTCCATTTCGTCGATGTAGATAATGCCGCGTTCCGCCAGCTCCACGTCAAAATCGGCGGCCTGCAGGAGACGAAGCAGAATATTCTCCACATCGTCGCCCACATATCCGGCCTCAGTCAGCGTAGTGGCGTCCGCGATGGCAAAGGGAACGTTCAGAATTTTCGCCAGCGTCTGGGCAAAGAGGGTCTTGCCGCTGCCCGTTGGCCCAATAAGCAGAATGTTGCTCTTCTGAAGCTCCACATCGGAATCCGCGCCGAAATAGATACGCTTATAATGGTTGTACACCGCGACGGACAGGGCGACCTTCGCTTCGTCCTGCCCCACGATGTAATTGTCCATGAAGGACTTGATCTCTACGGGTGTGGGCAGCTTGTCGGGAGCGTTCAGCCCGCTGCCCGTATCCATTTCCTGCCGCAGAAGCTCGCTGCAGGCAGCCACACAGTCGCTGCAGATATACACCCCAGGACCGGCAATCAGCCGTGACGCCTGATTCTCCCGCTTTCCGCAGAAGCTGCAGCGAATCGGCGGCTGCTCAGTGTTCTTTGCCATGACACCGGTACCTCGTTTCTAATGAATTGTTTTAATGATGATCCAGCACCCGGTCGATCAGGCCGAAAGCCTTGGCTTCCTCTGCGGTCATGAAATTGTCACGCTCGCAGGCGGCGGTGATTTCTTCGATGGACCGGCCGGTGTTCTCGGCAAGAATGCGGTTCATCCGCGCCTTGACGGTTTCCAGACGCTTCAGGTGGATAGCCATATCCGTGATCTGACCCTGCGTACCCGCGGAGGGCTGGTGGATCATGATCTCGGAATTGGGCAGCGCCATACGCTTGCCCTTGGCGCCGGCGCTCAGCAGGAACGCGCCCATAGAAGCCGCCAGACCGACGCAGATGGTCGCGACATCGCACTTAATGTACTGCATGGTGTCGTAGATGGCCATACCTGCGGTGACGCTGCCGCCGGGGCTGTTGATATAGAACTGAATGTCCTTGTCCGGGTCCTGTGCTTCCAGATAAAGCAGCTGGGCAACCACCAGACTTGCGGTGGTGTCGTTGACTTCTTCGGACAGGAACACGATGCGGTCGTTCAGCAGACGGGAGAAAATGTCATAGCTGCGCTCGCCGCGGCTGGTCTGCTCAACAACATAGGGAACTAAACTCATGGTAATGTCTCCTTTCAGGGGTTTGAAACATTCTAACCATTGCAGGGAAAGGTTATTCCTTTTTGGACTGGATATTATGGAAGCTCTGATGATATCGGCGAGAGCTGACAGCGAGAGATTTTTCTCTAGACGAAAGTTTCAAAAGCGGAGGAATACTTTGTGTATTTCCCGCTTTTGAAACTGCACGGATAGAGAAAAAGATCCGCTGTTCAGCCGAAGGCGATTTCTTCAGAGTTTCCTTATTCCTCGGTCTTCTCCTCGGCCTTGGGGGCTACGGGAACGGCGCTGTCCACGATGACCTTGATCGCCTTGCGGGTCTTGATGCTGCCGGTCAGCTCGTCCATGGGAACCATTTCCTTGACCTTGTCCACTTCCAGCTCGTACTGCTCGGCCAGAGACTTGAATTCCGCCTCGATATCCTCGTCGGAAGCGGTGATGCCCTCGACCTCGGCGATCTTCTCCAGAGTGACGGAGATCTTCGCCTGCTTCTCAGCGGCGGGACGGAAAGCGTTGCGCATGGTGCTGACGTCGCCGCCCATCATCTTGGCGTACTGCTCCATGGAGTAGCCGCTCATCTGCAGCTGATAGCCGAAACGCTCCATCTGGATGTCCAGCTCGTTCTCCACCAGCGCCTTGGGCATATCCACGGTGGTATTCTCGGCAGCCTTGTCCACAGCGGCCTGCTCAAAGGCGCTGTCAGCCTGCTTCTTGGCATTTTCCAGAGCCTTGGCACGGATGTCGGCCTTCAGCTCGTCCAGCGTATCGAACTCGGAAACGTCCTTGGCAAACTCGTCATCCTGCTCGGGAACGATGGTCTCAGTGACCTTGTTCAGCTTGACGTGGAACACGACGGCCTTACCGGCCAGTTCCTTGTGATAGTCCTCGGGGAAGGTGATGTCGATGTCCTTCTCCTCACCGGCGCTCATGCCGACGATCTGCTCCTCAAAGCCGGGAACGAACTGGCCGGAACCCAGCTTCAGGTCAAAGTTGTCGCCCTTGCCGCCCTCGAAGGGTACGCCATTATCGAAGCCCTCGAAGTCGATGTTGGCGGTGTCGCCCATCTTGGCGGGACGCTCCACGGTCTCGGTGGAGGCGACGTTCTGCGCCATCCGATCCAGCTCGGCCTGCACCTGCTCGTCGGTGACGTTAACCTCCTCCTTCTCCACTTCCAGACCCTTGTACTGGCCCAGAGTGACCTCGGGGTACACCTCAGTGGTCAGGGTCAGGGTAACGATATTGTCGTCGCCGATCTGCATATCGGTCAGGTTGGGACGGCCGATGGCCTTGAAATCCTGCTTGGCAATGGCGAAGTCATAGATCTCGGGGAAAATCTCTTCCAGACCGTCTTCGTAGAAAACGTGGGCGCCATACATGGCCTCGATCATCTTTCTGGGAGCCTTGCCCTTACGGAAGCCGGGGAGCTGGATGCTCTTGCGGGCCTTCATGTAAGCCTTGTTGACACCGGACTCCATCAGTTCCTTGTCGATTTCGACAACGACGGTAGCCTCGTTGCCTTTTCTTTCGATGCTCTTAACGTTCATTGTAAGTAATCCTCCTAATTGGTTCCCGTGACCGAGACCATTTATTTATAATTGTACAGCCGATATATTCTATCAGAAAAACAAGGAAATGTCCACACTTTTATGAAAAAAGTTTTGAATAATTGCGCTACGGAATGACCTTGTAAGGCCGGAAACCGGTATAATCCGCCGCGACCAGCCGGAAATCCACGCCGTCCCACAGTCCTTCCATGGCAAGGGCGTGACTTCCCCCGTGGAGATGGCCGTAAAAGCAGCGGCTGACGCCGTATTTTTCCAGAAGCTGCAAAATTTCCGGACATTCGTATCCACGGTACCGTGGCGGATAGTGGAGGAAAACCAGCTTCCGCATATCCCCCGCCGCTTTCAGTGAGGCTTCCAGCCGCAGCAGCTCCCGCTTGAACACTTTTTCGTCATGCTCGCCGGAACGATCTTCCTCATAAAACCATCCCCGGGTGCCGCAGATGGCGGTGCCCTCATATTCATAGCAGTTGTTGTTCAGAAGATTCAGGTTTTCAAAGCCGTTTTCCTCACAGAACTTCCGGAATTTCGCCGCCGTGCTCCACCAATAGTCGTGATTTCCCTTTAGAATGATCTTTCGTCCGGGAATGGCGTTGATCCACGCAAAATCCGCCTTCGCGCCGGACAAGTCCAACGCCCAGCTCAAATCCCCCAGCAGAACCGTGGTATCCTCCGGCCGGATGACGGACAGGCCGTCTCTGAGCTTGTCCATGTAACCAACCCATGCGCCGCCGAAAATGTCCATGGGCTTCGGTGCGCCCAGACAAAGATGCAGGTCGCCGATGGCGTACAGAGCCATGGAACACCTCCTTAATTGTTTGGGTCTATCTGAAAACCCTAATAGCTGTAGCAGAAGATATGAGAACCGATCGTCCCCCATATCTTCTTGTTCACGGCGAATTTCGCGTAGAAAACCACATCCTCGGGCAGCACATACGGCCCGTTCAGCGCCCGTTCGATGGCCTTGTACTGGGTATCCGTGGGCTTTGCGAGGTACAGGTTTTTCACCGCCGCAAATTGATCCTTCGCGTATATGATGCTGTTGATGGAAGACTGGAAATTCCCGGATTTCAGCCGGTTGAAGATCACCTCGGCCACCGCCTGCTGGCCTTCAAATGGCTCGCTCTGGGCTTCCATGAAAATCAGGTCGGCCATCAGCTTGATCTCCGCGTCCGTCAGTTCCAGACCGGGGTAGCGGGATTCCTCGGGCGCCGGTTCCGGTTCGTAGATGAACGGTTCTTCCGGCATCTGCGTCTTGTCGTAGATCCATGCGCCCTCATAACCCGCGATCAGCTTGCCGTCGGGGAAGCCGTTTTCCAGCAGCTCGCCCACGCCCCACGCACTGTAGTCCCTGTCATCCGGGTCAAGCACCCAAATTTTTCCGTCCTCAGTGACGCCGGTCAGGACGATGAAATGGTTTCCTCCCGGAAACACCGACCTCGACCCCATCAGCGCAATGGCGATCTTCCCTTCCCGGACGGCTTTCAGCGTCTCGTTCACATTCAGCGCCCGTTTCCATGGAATCTGCATCAGATCGGAAACCTTTTCCAGCCGTTTGTAATGGCTGCCGCCGTACTGTACCGCATAATCGGCGATGTCGGCGGGGGTGTAAACATGGTCGGTCATATAGGTTGCGACCATAGCCAGCGCGGCGACGCTGCTTCCGCTGGTCGCAATGGTGCCATTGCCGTACCGGATGTCGGGATATTCCGACTGGTGATAGTGGGGAACCGCGTCGATCGTGACCTTCGGCGCTTCGGTCTCCACAGGAACGGTTTCTTCCGGCAGGGTCGTTTCCGCTGCCGTCTCCTCCGGGACGGTTTCCTCCGTCGGGACAGTCGTCGCTGCGGTTTCCGGCGGCACAGTCTCAGTGGCCTCGGTCATCTCCGTTGTTTCCTCCGGAGCGGCGTCCACGGTAGCTTGCCGTATGCATTTGTACGAGAAAAACACCGCCGATACCAGCGCAAAGGCAACGACCACAACCAGGCAGGCTGTCTTTATATATCGTGTCATCTGTATCCTCCAATGGGGGAATTTCTGTCTGTTACAAATACTGTTCCAGCGCGTCCTCGGAAACACCGATGGCACCGGCTACCGTTCCGGCATCGCAGATGGGGCTTTTCTCCGCCAGCACCAATGCATGGCAACTCTCCCCTGTTCTGCCCCGGAAATCCAGCAGTCCCGCGTAAGCAAGGGCGGCATAGGGCGACAGCAGATACCCGGCAGAACCGCGGATACCGGAAATGGTAGAGATCATGCGGCGGCTGCTGACGACGCTGACGTCCAGCCCCTCCCCCAGCCGGGGAAGCACGCTGTCTCTCGGGCAGTACATCCCGCCCCGGCGGCAGGCATCCAGATAAATGTCCACCTCCGCCAGTCCGCCGCAGGCGTAAATCAATCGCTCCAGCCCTGCGGGCAGCGTCACATCCGACTCCGGCGTACCGGTGGGGACGCTGACGGTGTCCGTGCGGAACTGTCCGTGATGGATCAGGTTCCACAGGTTCCCGTTTTCGTTGCAGCAGCAGATGATATTCCCGATGGGCAGTCCCCACGCCCGGGCGTACCACGCGCTCATGGGCAGGTCAAAATTGCCGCACACCACGGAAATATCCACGCGCTTTTCATGCTCCGTGATTCCCGCCCGGGCAAACTCGCCGAAAATGCCGAACAGCACAGCGATCCCCACGGCGGTTTTCGCCCAACCGCCGTCGGCGCCGGGGCAGCCACCCCGCAACTGCTCTGCGAGAATGTGTACCAGATGGTCAAACGTCCATTCCGGATTGTGCCAGCATTCCCCGGCAATAATTCGCTGGGGCAGATTCACCAGTCGGACGGGATAGCGCCCGACGCAGAATTCCACATCCCACCGGGTCAGCTTCGTATTGAACAGCCGGTTCAACACCTCGGCGACGCACTGATGAAAGGATTTCTCTTTCAGAGCGTCGATTTCCTCCCGGGAGAAAACAGGCTCCCGGAACGGCACGTACAGCCCGCCGTCCGGCCCCCGGTTTTCCCGCAGGACACGCTGGGCAGTGTAGGCGTCCCGGTTATTTCGCGTGGTCACATACAGCACATTCCATCACTCCAATGGCATTGTTCCAGAAAATGTTGCCCACCGTCTTTTCGTCCAGCCCCCGTTCCAGCAATCGCTGCGCCAGAGCAGGCCAGCTCTGAACGCCCTCAAACCCGGCAGGCATTTCGGTAATTCCGTCCAGATCGCCGCCCAGGGCAATGTGCTTTCCGCTGGGGTCAAGCTCCATAAAATGAAGAATGTGGTCGCACATGGTGTCCAAGGTGGGCTTCTCCCCGGTGAACTCCGCGCAGACGTTGTACCCGGCCACGCCGCCGGTCTGGGCGATGGCACGGAACATATCATCCGTCAGGTTGCGGCTGTTGTTCCAGACGGCGCGGCTGTTGGAATGAGTGGCGACAATGGGCGCCCGGGTGATATCCATAATATCCCAGAAGCCCTCGTCACTGATATGGCTGACGTCGATCAGCATTCCCAAACGCTGGGCTTCTTCCACATACGCCCGCCCCTGATCGGTCAGTCCGCCGCCGGTCTCATGGGAGCCTGTGAGAGGGTTCTTTTCGTTCCAGCCAAGGCTGGAGATGCGGAAGCCGATAAGCCAGAGACTGCTCAGCAGCTCCGGGTCATATCCGATTCCGGCAGTTCCTTCCAGCGTCAGGATGGCGGACATCTTTCCGTTCTCCCGGTTTTCTTCAATTTCCTTCGGAGAATAGGCAATGGAAATCAAATCCTTGTTCTTGTCCATTTCCCGCTGAAGCGTGGCGATTTCCCGCTCAAAAGCGACGACGGCCGACACATGATGACGTTTCTCCATAAAGGGCGTGGTGAAGCAGGCAAAGCACTGGGCATAGCCCCCCAGCCGGGACGCCCGCTCCAGATCGATATGGAAGCGGTTCTTCCGCAGGCTGCCCGCCTGATTCATATCGTCGCCCAGAAGTGCAAGCACTGTATCACAATGCATGTCGATCACAGGAAAATTCATTGAAAGGCATCCTCCAAATGGTAAATTTCCGGGTGAAGCGTCTGGGTTCCATCCGGTGCGTAGATTTCAATAACATCAAACCGGGGCTGTAAGTCCGTGGGACTTTCGGACAGATACAGTGCGGCGGTAGTGCGGATTCTGTCCTGCTTTCTCCCGTCAACGTACTCCATCGCATGAGCAAAATCCGCCGATTTCCGAAGTTTTACCTCCACAAATACCAAAAAGGCTTTGTTTTTGACAATGAGGTCGATTTCCCCGAACCGGCAGCGGTAGCCGCTTGCCACGACGGTATACCGCTTTTTCCGCAGGTATTCCGCCGCCAACGCTTCACCCCAAGCGCCTGTCAGCTTACTTTTCCCCATAAAACTTTTTGAGGAAGCTCATCCGGTGAATGGGGCAGGCGCCATAGGCGCGGAGGGCGTCGTAATGCGCCCGGGTTGGATAGCCCTTGTGGACGTCAAAGCCATACTGGGGGTACTGCTTCGCCATTTCCAGCATAAAGTCGTCCCGGGAGACCTTGGCAAGCACCGACGCCGCGGCGATATTGGCGCTGAGGCTGTCCCCCTTGACCACGGTTTTTACCGGTATCCCGAAATTCTTTTCCCGGTTTCCGTCAATCAGAACGAGGTCGGGCTTTACGGCAAGCTTCCCCAGCGCCCGCTCCATGGCGAGAAACGTGGCCTGCAAAATGTTGATCTCATCGATTTCCTTCTCCGTGGCGAATCCGATCCCGTAGGCGATCGCCTGCTCCTGAATGATTGGGAACAGCTCCCGGCGTTTTTTGTCCGTCAGCTTTTTGCTGTCCGTCAGACCGGGGATGTCCAGATGGGGCGGCAGAATCACCGCCGCCGCGTACACGGGACCAGCCAGCGGCCCGCGCCCGGCTTCGTCCACGCCGCAGATCGTCCCTACGCCGCCGGAAAAGAATCCATCTTCAATTTCCCACATTTTTCCGTCGCTCATACCATATCCTCCGGCATTTCCAGAGTAAAATTACCCAATTTTCCGCTTCTGAATTCATCCAGCAGGACTTTTGCCATCCGTTCGGTGTTCACTTCCCCGCCGGAGACCAGATACCCCCGCTTCCTTGCGGCCATTTCCAGCAGCTGCCAGCCGGGCGTCCCCTCCGGCGCTTCCACCTTGTATCGCTCCAGCAGGGTCTGAGGATAAAATTTATGGAGCAGCTCCATCAGGCGGTACGCCAGCTCCTCAAGGTCGATGACGCCTTCCTTGACCGCGCCGGTGTAGGCCAGCATCATGCCGACATCCGGGTCTTCAAATTTCGGCCACAGAATGCCGGGGGTGTCCAGCAGCTGCAGCCCGCTGTCCACCGTGACCCACTGCTTGCCCCGGGTCACGCCGGGACGGTTCTCCGCTTTCGCGCTTTTACGGCCGGAAATCTGATTAATTAAGGTAGATTTGCCCACATTGGGGATTCCAACCACCATCACCCGAAGGGGCCGGTTCATCCCCCGTTTTGCATCCCGTTCCAGCTTTTCGGCGCAGGCCAGCCGTGCGGCGGGGGTAAATGCGGAAATTCCCTTTTTCGATTTGCAGTCCGTGGCGATGACCGCCATGCCTTTGCGCCTAAAATACTCTGCCCACTTCTTTGTGGCAGCAGGGTCAGCCAGATCCATGCGGTTCAGCACGATCATCCGGGGCTTGTCGCCGCAGATGGCGTCAATATCCGGATTCCGGCTGGAAACGGGAATCCGTGCATCCACGATCTCGCACACCGCGTCCACCAGCTTCAGATCTGCTTCGATCTGCCGCCGGGTCTTGGTCATGTGGCCGGGATACCACTGAATGTTCATGTTGTCTGTCATTGTATCGCTCCGACTCTGTCAAATTCTCTGGGGTACGTCCCATCGTCCGTGCCGGGATACATCAGGAAAATCGCCTTGCCCAGCACTTCCCGCTTATCGATCTGCCCCACATCAGGGTAACGGCTGTCCTTGGAAATGCCCCGGTTGTCCCCCAGCACGAAAATGCACCCTTCGGCCACCGTCAGCGGGAAATGAACGCCGCCGTCCACAGTGGTCAGCGCGTTGATATAGTTCTCCTGCAGCACCGTGCCATCCACGGAAACCTCTCCGGTCTCAAAATCGATGTCCACGGTCTGCCCTTCCGTCGCAATGACCCGCTTGACAATGGGCTTGCCGTTGTCGAAGGATTCCTTGCTGATGACGACGATGTCCCCCCGCTGAGGGGTATGATAAAACGTGTTGTTCAGCAGGAGCAGGTAGTCCCCGTCCAGCAGCGTCATCCGCATACTTCCGCCGGATACCACAATAATGCGGAACACCAGCAGAAACAGCAGCATCACGATCAAAAGCAGATACAGCATATCGTGGGCGTACAGCAGCACACTTTTCTGCCAGCCCAGCTTTTCTTCTTCCTTTTTCTTCCTCTTTTCCGCCATAGCAGCGTCCCTCCCATAAAAAACGGCATACGCCATTGGGATAATCTCCCTTTAGTATAGCACAATAAGCGCCCATTTTCTATACTAAAATGTAAATATTTCCCCTGCGCCGCACCGGCAGCAGGGAAATCCCCGCATTGTAATAAAAAAAGAGGGCAAAGCCCTCTTTTTTTATTGAATTGCAGCTTAGACCTTCTCCTTGACCTTGGCAGCCTTGCCGGCGCGGTCGCGCAGGTAGTACAGCTTTGCCCGACGGACCTTGCCCTTGCGGACGGTCTCGATCATGGCAACGTTGGGAGAATGCAGGGGGAAAACCTTCTCGCAGCCCACGCCGTAGGAGATACGGCGAACGGTGACGGTCTCACCGATGCCGCCGTGCTTACGGGCGATAACGGTGCCTTCGAACACCTGAATACGCTCACGAGCGCCTTCCTTGATGCGTACATGCACACGAACGGTGTCGCCGACCTTGACTTCGGGCAGCTCCTCCTTCATGTACTGGCTGTTCAGAGCCTTAACCAAATCCATTTTGTTGTCCTCCTTAAATATTAGGCGTTCATGCCGCGCACAGGCCGGCAGAGGACTCACCTTGATTTCAGACCGACTTATCTTAGCATACGTCCGCCTGAAAATCAAGCCTTATTTTAAAAAAAATTCAGAAAATAAGGAGGAAAACAAACGCTATTGATAGCTGTAGCTTCTGTCCTCTCCCCCGCCCAGACGGGTCAGGCTTACCGTCTTCGCCGAACGGTTGACGGTCACAAAGTCGATGACGTGTTCCGCCGCCGTTCCGGCGGTTCTGACCACCTCGCTGTCGGCGGCCAGACTGTGCGCGTCCGACGCGATTGTGACGACTGGGTAAGGCGTTTCGTCCGTGACGATGCTGTCGCCGTAGCTGTGGCCGCAGAAGAATCCGACAATCTTCCCGTTGTGCTTTCCCGTAAAATTGCAGGAAACGGAAACATAGTCCCACGCCCCCGCCGTTCCGCTGGTGCCGGTGTAGCTGGTCTTATTCAAAAATGCCGCCAGAATTCCGCGCAGTACCGTCATATCCCGGATCTGGGCTGAATAGGCCGCGACAGGCGGCACATGGGCGAACAGCGCGACGCACCATCCGTCCTCCGAAAAGGAAAGCGCCGTATCCGCCAGCCAGTTCAGCTGCGTGTTGCCGTAACCGAAGCTCGCCGTCCGCAGATGGGCACTGTCCGTCCAGCAGGAATTGAGAACGATCAGCCGCATTTTCGCCGCCGGATCATCCACATAAAAGTAAGACCCGTCCCCGCCGAAATGCCGCCGCTCGTCCTCCGCCTGACTGCGGAAAATCGCCCCGAACATGGCTCCGGCGCTCATCTGCGCCGTGCCGTAGGAGCCGTCGTGGTCGCCCTGCGCCTGTAAAAGCTTGCGTGCGCCGATGGGACGCAGATTTTTTGCCCCGGCAGCAATGCTTTCCCGGGCGGCAGTCTCGGTGTCCGCGTCCGTGCGGCACACATCGCCGCAGCAGACCGCAAAGGGAACGCCGCAGGCGTCCATCACCGCCGCCGTCAGATTGCCGGTATTCCCCGAATTGGGCGTGGTGCTGTCAGGAACGGCATGAACATCCGAAAACAGAGCAAACGTCACGCAGTCCATACCGCCCGCGTCCTGCTTTGCCGTTACTTTGGCGGCAGCCGCATCCACGGCCCCCTGCCAGTAGGACGGCACCGTGTAGCCCGTCACTGCCCGATCGACGTACCGCCTTGTGGCGGCGTCGTCGTCCGCCTGCGGGTCCCGCACGCCCCGAAGGCGGGTAGTGCGGAAATCTATGATGACCCCCGGCTCGGAGGTCAGCCTACCGGTGATGTTGATGAGCCGGATGTTCCCCACATTGGAATTGAATTTGCCCTTCAGGGATTCCAGCCATTCCGCCTCGGTGCCGGTAAATCCGTTGTTCTGGGCGATCTCATAAGCGGACGCGCCGTCAAATTCCCCGCTTTCCTTTGCCTGCGCCAGCGCGGTATCCACGGCCTCGTCCAGCGGCGGGATCGTCACCGCCTCAACCTGAGAGACAATGCCATGCCCGTTCACCCCGGATACCTTCAAAAACTGCCCGATCTCGGCGTTTTGGGGAGCGTTGAGCAGCCCGTCATAGCAGAAATAATCCTCCGATTCCAGCCCGCCGGGAATCGCCCCGTGAACCTGAAACAGAATGTGAAACGTGCTGACTCTGGCGTCCCCCTGCGTCAGCACCACGGAGAGTATCCCGTTTCCCGGACAGGACAGCACCTGCGGCGCAAGCTCCACCGTCAGCACGTTCCCGGACGCCGACCACGCAGGGCTGCCGTCTGGCAGAGAATCGTACTCCCCGCCGGTGCCGTCGGGCTTCCGGAATCGAACCGCCGCGTGGACGTCCTCGGGAATTTCCCAGCTTTCCCCGCCGCAGAGGAGAGACAGCTCCAGCTGCCGGGCGTACTGGTCGCCCTCCACCATGTCCACCCGGGGCATGACCGCCTGTCCGGACAGGTCTATTTCCAATTTGTGTTTGACATACATCATGTCAACCCCCTTTCGCCCAAAGGGGGAAAAACGAAGTCCGTTGCACAAAAGAAAGCAACGCAGCGGAAAAATCCGTCTGCGCTGCTCAAAATACCATATCAATCAGCCGTTTTTACACTCTGAACGGCGTTTTTTCTGTTCATGGGATTCCATTTCCCACTGAGATAGTACCCGGCAAACAGGAGGAACAGCAGCAGGTTATGGGCGATCATGCACGCCCATGCGGACACCAGCCCCATCCCCAGCAGCTGGGTGCAGATAAACGTGCCCACAATGCGCACGCCCCACATGCCCGCGATGCTGCAAACAAAGGGCATCATAGTGTTCCCCATGCCCTGCATCATGCCCTCGACAATGATGGACACGCCGTAAAACGGCTCGGACACCGCCACCATCCGCAGAACCGTGACCCCGAGTGCGATCACCTGAGCGTCTCTGGAAAACAAACGCATCATGTTGGGCGCGAACAGGAACAGCAGCGACCCGGAGACGATCATCAGACTGACCTCGATAAACAGAATCATCCGCCCCAGCTCCTTGACCCGCCGGTTGTCCCCCGCCCCCAGAGCGTTGCCCGCCAGCGTCGCCGCCGCGGTCTGCATCCCGTAGCCGGGAATGTAAAACGCGGATTCCACCGTGTTGGCGATCGTGTGGGCAGCGGTAGCAATTTCGCCCAGAGAATTTATCATCGACGCAAAGGCCACATATCCCAGAGAAGTACCGAAGCGCTGCAAGGCATTGGGCAGCGCCACCCGCAGGCAGGGCTTCAGCACATCCCAGTCCGGCCGCAGTTTCTGCCCCTTGGGAGACAGCAGCGGGTGCCGCCAGAGCACCACGGTGATGCACACGCCGCCGATCACGAAGGAAATGGCGCTTGCCACAGCCGCGCCGATGACGCCCCATCCCGCGCCGAAGACGGTCATGCCCCACACCTGCCGCGTGGGATAGATGAGCAGAAAGTTAAGGACAACATTGACCCCGTTCACCAGAAAACCGACCCGCATGGGCGTTTTGGCGTCCCCTGCCGAACGAAGCAGCGTACCGAAAATCGTAATGGCCGCCCGGGCCAGCATGGGGGTGTACAGAATGAAAAAGTATTGGGCAGCCAAGTCCTGAATGGCCGGGTCAACCTGCATCCACACCGGCACCTTGCTGCTCAGCGCCAGCATCAGCACAGTAAAAAACGTGCCGCAGACCAGAACCGCCAGCACCGCCTGAGACGAGGCTTTCCCCGCCCGTTTCGTATCCCCCGCCCCGCAGGCCTGAGACACGAAGGACAGAAAGCCCACGCCAATGGCAGCAACGGTGCTGCCGATCAGCCAGTTGACCGTGCTGGTAGCGCCCACCGCCGCAGTCGCCTGCGTACCGATTGCGCCGACCATAGCAGTGTCGATATACTGCACCGCCGTCTGCATCAGCTCTTCCAGCATAGTCGGCCACGCCAGCGTCAGGATGGTCGACACCATCCCCCACGGAAGAAAAGAACGCTTCGACTTTTCCATGATATCCTCACATCTTTTTTTCTGTATTATCCAACAAATATCCCAAAATGTCAACTCTGCACGACATTTCCCGCACGAGGCAAAAGCATAAAAATAGGAAGTCCGAAGACCTCCTATTACTCGTTATCGTGGCTCATCGCTTTCAGCATCTGGATAGCCGCAGCCTTCTGACTCGGCGTCAGGCAGACCCAGCAGTCAAACAGCTCTTTCATATCCGGGGTCAGCTCCACCATATCGGTGTCCGCGAAAAACTGGGACATGGTGATGCCGAATCCCTTGCAGATCGTCTCAAGGGTTGCAATGGAGGGAACAGTATTTCTTCTGAAAATATTTCCGATGGTGGACTGTGCCAGACCGCATTCCTTTGAAAGCTTATACTCCGTCCAACCACGTTCCCGCAATAACTGCTGAAGCCGCGCGTGCGTATCCATAGCATCACAACCTTTCTCGCATCTATTTTACTTCTTAATTGAGACATAAAATACATACGAGTTGAAACGAAAGTAGGTATGTGTTACGATGCATTCAGGAACCAGTATTGGAGGAGTTAAAATGACAGAAAACGAAAAACGTATGCGCCGGGTTTGCTTTACCGGTCACCGTCCAGAAAAACTGACACGTTCCGAAAACACCATAAAAAGAGAGCTGGAAAAGCAAATCCGGCAAGCGATGGCCGATGGACTGAATGTATTTATTTCTGGCATGGCAAGGGGTGTTGACATTTGGGCTGCTCAAATCGTGCTGAAACTTCGTAATGAAGGTGCTGATGTCAAGCTGATATGCGCTTGCCCTTATAAGGGGTTTGAAAACGGATGGAGCCGAGAGTGGCAGCGGCAGTACAAAGAAATATTGGAATCAGCAGACCTCATTAAATACGTCTGTATAGACTATAGTCGGGCATGTTTTCAAATCAGAAATGAATGGATGGTCAACCACGCTATCAGAGTTATTGCGGTATTCAATGGTGAAAAAGGTGGGACTAAAAATACAATGGATTATGCGGCAAAAATCGGTGTGCCTGTTGTCTGCATTAAGGGATAGCATCACATACCTAATACAAACAGGCTCTGGGGCAATCCTAAAGCGGTTACCCCAGAGCCTGTCTTCATCAAAAAAGAAACCGGACATCAATCGCGGTACGCATCATACCGAAATTGCTGTCCGGTTTTGAAAATAGTGACCTACTTTGATACAAAATGCACACCCCTTACGACCTTTCGTTAAAAGGTGCCGAGTACCGTTAAAAAGTGCACACCCCAACAAATGATGTGGTTTTTAATTCCTTCTCAAGCACGTCCGCATACTGCTGTATAGCATTTCCTAGCTTCCCCGACAAAGCCTGCAGCTCGGCACTTTCCAAATATTTTTGCGGATTTTTTCTAACCTCTAAGGCGGTTTCAAGTGCGGTGATGTTGTAGAATAAACAGTTTTGCAATGCCCACTCTCCGGCAGCCGTTTTGGAAATGATTTTTCCGGTACGAAGTGTGTAAATGCATCTGGCAATATCCAAAAGCCAACCAAAAGAATAGATACTTCGTCCGGTACTGCTTGCATATTTTCGAATCGTATCGTAATGAAATTGTATATTTGTTTTTATGTCCTCAAAAGAAGGCGGAGTCAATTGTCCCCGTATGTCTTTTCCATGTAAGAGACGGCTGTAGTCAAGCAGTTCTTTCATGCAACACGCATCAAAATGATAGCTGTCAGTAATTCTTTGTCCACTTGTTCCCCAATAGACAACTCTATCCGGAACCTTGCGAATAAATGTGTTCAGTGTCAACATGCCACCCTCAAAGCAACGGTAAAACGGATTATCGGACTCGGCGGCAGTAATACTCTGCCGGAGGCAAACAAGTTCATTAGCCTGTTGTTCGGAAATAGACTTTTGGGTTAGAACGAGAATATCTATGTCGCTCCAGCCGTATTGAAAATCATCTAACACATAAGAACCATAAATGTAAACAGAAGGATCGTTAAGCGAAAGGACATCGGCAATTTGGGTAGTCATATTTTTTATTGCAGCATTTAATTTCACTTTATTCCCTCCTACACATTTATTGAGAAAAATGGACACCAATCATGATACCTATTGTATCACAATTGGTGTCCAGTTATGGTGGGCGAGGCGGGACTTGAACCCGCACGTCCGCAGTGAACACTAGAACCTGAATCTAGCGAGTCTACCAATTCCACCACTCGCCCATATCTGCCTGCCGGTTTCCCTCAGCGCTCGGATATCGTATCACAGCAGGCGAAATTTGTCAACAATTATTTGTCAATCCTTGTAATAGAGCATACAGTGGCAATAGCCCTTGAAATTCGGGTCTGCGATCTGCTCCCGGAATTCCTTACAGATGCACTTATTGTCCTCCGTCCGCTCCAGCCGACAGGGGCAGTAGCCTCCCGTGCGCTTCAGACCTTCCCGAATGGTTTTTACCAGTTCCTTGTCGTCATTGAGCCGAACCGCCATCATCCGACACTTCCTTTCAGGGAACATTATAAATCGGCAAAAACCGCTTGTCAACAGAATTCAAACACCCTTTGCAGATAGCTGCACGGAACAAATTCCCCGGCACGCGCCATGGCCAGAATCGTTTCCCTGTCCGCGTACATCTTGTCCACAGTCTCGCCCTCCTGCAAGCACCAAGTCAAAAAAATACAGCCCACTGCACACGCAATGAGCTGTATTGTGGCGGAGAGAGTGGGATTCGAACCCACGGTGGGTTGCCCCATCACCAGTTTTCAAGACTGGCTCCTTAAACCGCTCGGACATCTCTCCAGACTTCATAAAATATATCATCCAGAGGGAAAATTGTCAAGAGCTTTGGAGCGGGGGCGAGATTAGTGCTTGACAAACATTCTGCCATATGCTAGAATACTTTGGCAATCAAGTGAATAGTTTTCTTTTTATTCGGAGTGATACCCAAGAGGCCGAAGGGGCTCCCCTGCTAAGGGAGTAGGCGTCTAAAAAGCGCGCGAGGGTTCAAATCCCTCTCACTCCGCCA
>ERZ772820.1297-NODE-1297-length-20045-cov-9.413007_pt1 | contig 20045 bp, 18 predicted proteins | sample MGYA00511377_ERZ772820 | MGnify/ENA primary metagenome ERZ772820 (study PRJEB29015, sample SAMEA2737684) | human gut metagenome | biome: human gut; feature: human-associated habitat; material: faeces | place: China | collected 2012 ... | reverse complement strand
CCCCTTTCTGTCGCCGTTCCTCCCTAACTTACTCCGCCCTAACTTACTTCGCCCTAGAATACGGTCTTAGTGTATCAGACCTGCGCGGGGCTGTATAGTTGGAGATTTTCCATATCGGAAGATGGGCGTTTCTTCGTGCGTTTATCGCTTGGACGAGACAATCAATCAGCGAATATCGACTATCAGCAAAATAGGCAAAGGGACTGTCTTAAAATAGAGTTTTCTAAGAATTAGTCAGACGAAAAGCCGTGGAAATCCGATAAAGACTGGATTTTCACGGCTTTATCTAACTCCCGGCGGGGCTATTTCCTGCAATTCTCATTTTGAGACAACTCTGCTTTTCCATATTGAGAGATTATGTGCATGTAGTTAGACGATCTGCACAAACGGGCGAAGGAGAGAAATATAAGAAAAATGCTATGCGGTTGTAAAGTGTGTTATAATATAATAAAAAATAGAGGATGGGAGTACCGATGACAGCATTACTGGGGGCCCTATTTTCCCTTTACCTTTTATATTTGCTGTGGGAAGCGCATGCCGTGCGTATTGCACGAAAGAAACTTGCACATGTGGTCCATGTGAACGGCACGCGCGGCAAATCGACGGTCAGCCGTCTGATCGAGGCGGGACTGCGCGAGGGCGGCATGCGCGTCTTCTGCAAGACGACGGGAACGGACCCCATGACCATCGATGTCAATGGCCGCGAGGAACCGATCCGCCGCCGGGGAAAAGCGAATATCAAAGAGCAGATTGCGATCCTGCGCCGCGCGGCGGCGCAGGACGCGCAGGTGCTGGTGGTGGAATGCATGGCCATTACGCCGGAATTCCAGCAGGCGTCGCAGCGTGATATTCTGCGCGCGGATATCGGCGTCATCACGAATGTCCGTCGCGATCATACGGATGTGATGGGCGATACGCTGCCGCAGATCGCGGAGGCGCTGTGCCATACCGTGCCGCAGGGCGGCGTTCTGCTCACTGCCGAGACCGTTATGGCGGAGCGGCTGAAAACTGCCGCAGAGAAAAACGGCAGCAGCTTTGTCTGCGCCGAAGTCCGGGGCGACGAGGGGACGCTCGACTTTCCAGAGAACGTCGCCCTTGCGCTTGCTGTTTGTGAGGAACTCGGTGTGCCGCGCGAGACAGCGTTTGCCGGGATGCAGCGCTTTTCGCGCGACCCCTACGCGCTTTCGCTGTACCGACTGGGAAAGGCCGCATTCATTGGCGGGCTTTCTATCAACGATATCCAGTCGATCTGCATGGTGTGGGAGAAGCTTTGCGTGGAGCATGGATGGCAGGAAAAACGACTGACGCTGCTTATCAACAACCGCGGCGACCGTGCCAGCCGCACGGAGGATATGCTGCGCGTCTGCACAGCGCTCCATCCGGCGGAGGTTTGGCTGATGGGTGCGTCACGCGGGTACATGAAGCGGGGATTGCGGAGAAAGCTGCCGGATGCCGCCGTGCGGGAGCTTTCGGGCGGAACAGACATTGCAGTTGACAGCCTGACGGAAGATCAGGTGATCTTCGCCATCGGCAATATCGCCGGCGGCGGACGCGAGCTGATGGAGTATGTGAGAAGGGAGGGGAGCGCGCTTGTATGATCAGATCATTTTGCTGGGCGTGCTGGTGAGCCTTGCCTTTACTGAGCTGACAGGCCTGAGCGCAGGCCTGATCGTACCGGGCTACCTTGCGCTGTGCCTTGAGTCGCCGCAGCGCATCGCGTATACGCTCGCGCTCTCTTTGTGCGCGGTGGGACTCTGCCGCCTGCTTGCGCGCGTGGTCATCCTGTATGGCAGAAGGCGCTTTGCCGTGCTGCTGGTGCTGACGTATTTTCTGGATCTTGCGCTGCGGACGATCGGACTGATCCCCGGCGGGCTCAGCATGATCGGCGTGCTCATCCCTGGAATACTGGCCCGTGAGTTTGACCGTCAGGGCATTGCGGACACGCTGCTTGCCGTGACGGCGACGACGGCGTTACTCACGGCGCTTATCTTTGCTCTGCACATGACGGGAGGGCTGTGAGATGCGGAAGGTAACAAGGCTTTCGCTCCTGCTCGCATCGCTCGTGCTGGTGCTTGCATGCTTGCTGACTGTAAAGAGCGCGCATCGCGTTCCGACGGAGGACTACGCCGTCCGCGTGGATGCGGCGGAGCGGTTGAAGGAATGCATGGAGCAGGTCAAGGCATACAAGGCCGAGCTCGGTATCCTGCTCTCCGACGAGGACCGGCACGAGACGGGAATGCTCGGTGAGGATTACACGCCCATCACCACGACCATCGGCGCGCCGGATGCCAAGCGCACCACGGCGAACCCCGATATGGCGGCGCTGTGCGTGCAGCTTTTGGAAGAAGCGGGCGTCAAGGCGGGTGATACGGTGGGAGCGGGCTTTTCCGGTTCGTTTCCCGCGATGGACCTTGCGGTGCTGTGCGCCTGCGCGGCGATGGATGTCAAGGTCATCTACATTGCCTCGGCAGGCGCCTCGACCTATGGGGCCAATCAGATCGATTTGACGCTTCCTGATATGGTGCTGCGCCTTGCGGAGGAGGGATATCTTCCGCAGGCGCCCGCGGCGTTCAGCCTTGGCGGTGATTTTGACTGCGGAGAGGAGATGTTCCCCGAGGAGCGTGAGATCGTCCGCACCCGGCTGGAGGAGAGCGGAATTCCCTTCCTGCATGAGCGGGATTATCAGAAAAATCTTGCCCTGCGTGAGGAAATCTACCGGGAGCAGGGCCCCATCGTCTGCTTTGTCGGCGTGGGCGGGAATATTACGACGACGGGACTTGACGGCGACCGCATAAGCTGGGGCGTGACCGCACCGGGGCGCGTCAAGGCGCTCAGCGAAAAGAGCGGTCTTCTCGAGCGCTACAACGAGGACGGCCTGCCGGTCATTTACCTCTTGAACATCAAGCGGCTCGTTGCGGCGTATGGACTGCCCTACGATCCGCAGGAGCTTTCGCCCATCGGCGAGAGCGCGGTGTACTATGAAACGGTCTATCGCTGGCCGCTCACGCTCGTCGGTGCGGCCGCTGCGGTCGGCCTCCTGCTTTGGGGACGGCATTGCCGCCGTCGGGAGGAGGAAACGTGAAGAGAACGACCATCATATTGCTGACGCTGTGCGCGCTGCTGTGCGGCTGCGCAGGGGAGCGGAACGCAGCGCCGCCGGTAACAGAGCAGACCGATGCGAACACCTTTGCGCCGGAGCTGCTGCCCGCGGCGGAGAATGCGAACGAATGGACGCTCGCGGACTTTCCCGGCTGCTTTGACGGCGAGTGGGAGACCGCACGCGAGGAGATCACGCTGGGCGAGGACCTGTCTGTCACTGTGCTGTGCGGCGAAGCGGACGGCCCTGCGGTCTACGTGGTCGCGGGCGTGCACGGCGATGAGACCGCGGGCTGGCGTGCGGGGAACTTGCTCAAAAATGCCTGCCTGCGGGCGGGAACGCTGTATATCATCAGTCCCGCCAATGTCTACGGCGCGGCGAACGACCAGCGAAAAACGGCGGAGGAGCGGGATCTGAACCGCAATTTTCCGGGCGATGCGGACGGCTGCGACGCTGCGCAGATCGCGGCGGAGATCTTTTCGGACATCGCACAGCGGCAGCCTGCGCTGCTGCTCGATCTACACGAGGCACACGAAGCATCGGACAACGGCGCGGATGCACTCGGCAATTCGCTTATCTGTGATGCGTCTGGCGAGACGGGAGAACTCATCTGGGAGATGCTGCTCGCATCCGAGAATGGGACGCTGTGCGCGTCTCCGCTGACGCTGTACGGCTCGCCGCCGCGTGGCAGCATTAACCGGACGGTGACAGAGCAACTGGAAATCCCGGCTATCACGGTGGAAACGCTGCGTACGGAGCCACTTGCACAGCGTGTGCGTAATCATTTGGAAATCGTGAAGTATGTCCTACAATATGAAAATATGCTGTGAGGGGGAGGAGAAGCCGTGAAGGAACAAATCAGAAAGATCCCGCTGCGCGTGAAGAAGGTGGATACGCTGGAGTTGGGGGTCGGTGCGGTGCTCGTGCTGGTGAGCTTCCTGATGCCAATCATATTTAATATGCATAGCTTTCCGGTGCGCCAGTACCTTTTTGAGGCGCTGCACCAGTCTGAAAAGACCTTTCTGATGACAGCGGCGCTGCTGCTCGTTGCGCTCAACTCGCTGCGCGGCATTCCACACTATGTCGGCGCGTTCTTCATCGGTGAGTCGATCGGTTTTACCTGGCGAGGCAAGAAAACGGAGGTGCTCAACGCTGCGCTGACGATCGCACTACTGCGCGTGGTCTACCGCGTGATCTATCTGATCTACGGTGTACGCTACGATTTCGGCCTGCCAGCCATGCTGACAGCGTGCTTCGGTATCCTGTTCCAGATACTCAACTATAAGTATATTTCCCGCACGAAGAAAGCGCTGCTGGTGGGAGCGTTCCTGACGGCGTTCCAGTTTCTTGATGTGATGCCGCTCATGGACTCGTTGCCCGTGGGACGCGGCGAGACCTCGCAGGATATCAAGATCGCGGCGGCGGTCCTCGACGGCGAGGGGCTCATCAATACAATGAGCATGGTGGGGATACTGCTCTTTTTCCTCTTCGGCGTGCTCATATTTTTTCAGCTGCGCGTAGAAAACAATCTGCGAGAGCTGAGCGTGCTGCGTGAGCAAAATGAAGAGATCCGCACGCGTGTGCAGATCAATGAGATAAAAAACAGGACCTATCAGGAGATGCAGTACCTCGTCCATGACCTCAAATCGCCGCTGATGGCGCTGCAGACGCTTGTGGGCGTGCTGAAAATGAAGTGTGAGGCCGAGGAGCGCTCGCAGGATGTGGAATACCTTACGCGCGTGGAGGATAATGTGGAACAGATGAGCCGCATGATCTCGGAGATACTCTACGAGGACCAGCGTTCACCCATTACGACTAAGGAACTTGTGCGTATCGTGCTGGCGCAGGTATCGACGTCGGATTACGCTTCATATATCCGTGTGCAGAACGATGTACCGCAGACGCTCGTGAGCGTCAACCACGTGCTGTTCCCGCGTGCGCTCGTCAACCTGCTGCAAAATTCCGCGCGCGCTGTGCGCACCCGCACGGAGCGCCGCATTCTGTTGCGCGTGGAGGCGGAGGACGGCGTAGTGCGCTTTACCGTGGCTGACAACGGCGTCGGCATCAGCCCGGAACGGCAGAAAATCGTTTGGAGCCGCGGCAATTCTGGCGAAGGCTCCAGCGGACTTGGCCTTGCCTTTGTGCGAAGTATCGTCGACCGGTTGGGTGGTGAGGTCACGCTGTGCAGCAAGGTGAATGAAGGAACACACATCACGATCACAATAGAGGAGGCTGCTGAATGAAAGAGAATGTTACCATCCTGTCCATCGATGACGATCCGCAGATCTGCTTTGCGTTGGGCGAGCTGTTCAAATTTCAGGGCTGGCGCGCCGTCAGCGCGAGCGATGTGGCGAGCGGGTTGGAAGCATTTCGCCGCTATTCGCCCGATATCGTGCTGATCGACTACCATATGCCCGGTGTGAGCGGCATCGAAGGGGTGAAACTGCTGCGCAGGCAGTCATCCAGCGTGCCGATCATCGTCTTTACCATCGACGAGAGCCAGACCGTGGCGGACACCTTTCTCGCCGCGGGCGCGAGCGATTTTGCGCTCAAGCCTATCAAGGCGCCCGATATCGTCAGCCGCATCAGGCTGCACCTGCGCCTTGCAGGGCAGAACCGGCCGGAAGCGGCGCTTTCCAAGGGCATCAGCGGAGGAACGCTGGACATCATTATGAGTTTTCTCTCGGGGCAGAGCGATTACGTGACCGCCAACGAGATCGCCGAGGGGACAGGCCTTGCGTATCAGACGGTCTATCGCTATTTGCAGCATCTGGTGCAGGATAAGAAAGTGGAGCGTGTGGATGTGTACGGCAAGGTGGGACGACCAAAGCAGGTCTTTCGCAGGCTGTAATGGTATTTCTTGCATATAGAACTTGACATATTCTTCAAATCCTATGTGTTTATTTTTACGATTTTTACATATTTTCGGCACAATTAGAAGAAATATGAGAATAAATAGACAAAAACCCGGACGTAGTCATATAATAATTTTGCTGAGGCTGTATACATATAAAGCGAAAATGCAACTCTCGGCAAAAAATTTTCAGGAGGAAAGGAAATGAAAAAGTATCTTGCGCTTCTTCTTGCAGTCGTGATGACGCTGTCGCTCGTCGCCTGCGGGGAGAAAAATCCCAATCCCGCACCGGATGATGTCGATAATCAGGATCAGCAGACGGAACCGGTCAGCGACATCTGGCTTCCCTATAACGAGGACCTTTCTGCAAAACGCGATGACCGTGACGCTACCGGTAAGAATGGCGCGGTCGCAAGCTCCAGCTACTATGCCTCCAAAGCGGGCCTTGATATTCTTCAGGCCGGCGGAAACGCTGTGGATGCTGCAATTGCGGTCGCCTATACGCTCGGTGTGGTCGAGCCGTACACCTCCGGCCTTGGCGGCGGCGGTTTTATGACCATCTACGATGCGGAGACCAAGTCGGTCAAGGTCGTTGATTTCCGTGAGATTGCGCCTGCCAATGCGACACCCGAAATGTGGCTTAACGACGAAGGTAAAGTTGCAAAGTTCGTCGATGCCAGCGGCAAGGAATTTACCGGCGACTATTCCAAACTCAATCAAGTTGGCGGCATGGCCTCTGCCGTGCCCGGTGAGGTGGCCGGTCTTGAGTATGTGCTCTCTAATTTCGGCTCAGGAAAGATTACTCGCGCCGAGTTGATGCAGCCTGCTATCGATCTCGCTGAGAATGGATACATTGTCACCCTGACGATGAAGCAGTGTACTGAGGACGAGTATTTTGAAGTTGCCAATATGCCCGAGGTTGCAGGCTATTATCTTGATGAAAATGGACTGCCCCTCGAAGTCGGTACTGTCCTGACGAACAAGGATCTTGCCAAGACATACCGCATGATCGCCGAGGGTGGCGCGGATGCGTTCTACAAGGGCGAAGTCGCTCAGGCGATCGTTGATACGCTCAGCAAATACGGCGGCGTGATGACCGTCGAGGACCTTGCTAATTACAAGGTCGAGATTCGCGAGCCGGTAACCTCTACTTACCGTGATTATGCAATCTACTCGCTGCCCCCCGCCTCCTCCGGTGGTACCCACCTCATTGAGATTCTTAATATTCTTGAGAACTTTGATATGGCCAGTATGGAGATCAACTCCCCTGAGTACATCCATCACTTCTCCGAGGCTTTCAAGATGGCGTTTGCTGACCGTGCAAAGTACATGGCGGATACGGCTTTCGCAACGGTTCCTCTCAAGGGCCTGACGAGCAAGGATTATGCGGCTAAGCTTGCCGCCAAGATTACCGGTGCGAGCGGAAGTTATGAGGCTGACGATCCCGGCCTGTATGAGTCTGGCTCTACCACCTCGTTTTCTGTGGTCGACCAGTGGGGCAATATGGTTGCTTGCACGCAGACGATTAACGACTTCTACGGCAGCAAGGTTGCCATTCAGGGCTACGGCTTTATCATGAACGATGAGATGGCCGACTTCAAGGCTAAACCTGAGTCTGTCAACTGTGTGGCTGGCGGCAAGCGTCCGCTTAGCTCCATGTGCCCGTCCATCGTGCTCTATCCCGACGGCACTCCGTACATGACGATCGGAAGCCCCGGTGGTACTCGTATCTTCCCGACCATCGCGCAGGTCATTCAGCGCATGATCGACTATGATATGGATATTCAGGATGCGATCAACACGGCGCGTATTTATGACAATGCCTCCGAGAAGGTCTGCTATGAGTCCGACGGCGTGACGCCGGTTTCTGCGGATACCGTTGCTGCTCTCGAAGCAATGGGACATGATACGACGGATAAGGGTTCCTGGAACCTCTTCTTTGGCGGCGTACAGGGCATCGAGATCTGCAAGGACGGTACGCTGCGTGCCGGCGCGGATCCTCGCCGTGATGGCAAGGGCCTTGCCTATTAAGTAAATTAGACTAAACTATGGGCGGCGGCATAGCCGCCGCCCAACGCATAGGATCTGAAAAGGAGAAAGACTATTATGGCAAAGAAAATTTTCGCACTGCTGCTCGCGGCCATGCTGGTGCTCAGCCTCGCTGCCTGCGGCGACAAAACCGACGACAGCTCCAACAACGGCGATAACAGCAATAACAACTCCGCCAACACCGAAGTCAGCGGCCTGACTGAGGCCATCGCCGAGTATCCCGCGCTCGTCACCTCCGGTGGTCAGAGCGCTGACTACCAGATGATTGCGACCGTTATGGAGAAGCAGGGCATGGAGTTCACCACCAACAACCTTGCCACCTCCGCTGACCTCGGCGATGCCAAGACGCTGATCGTGGTCGTGGGCGGTTCCTCCAAGGGGCTGGGCGCTGCCGGTATCGACGCTGACGGCGAGCTTGCCCGTCTCGACGAGCTGATGAAGGCTGCCAAGGATGCCGGTATCACCATTATCGCCATGCATACCGGCGGCGAGGCCCGCCGCGGCGACCTGTCCGACAAGTTTATCGCTCCCGTGTTCGACATGGCTGACTACGCCATCGTTGTTTCCTCCGGCGACACCGACGGCCTGATGGCTGGTCTGTGCTCCAAAAACGGCATCCCCATGGATTCCATCGAGAGCATCAGCGATGCTGTGTCCGTTCTGCCTGCTGCGTTCAAGTAATACGGAGGTTCTATGACTACAGAATTGATCGCCTTCCTTGTGATGGTCGGCGTATTCCTGCTCGGCTGCTTCCTCTGCAAGCTGCCGGTCAGCCTGTCGATGGTGCTGGCGTCCGTCGCCGGTGCGATCGCGGGCGGGCAGGGCATTGCGCTTCGCCACCTGGTCGAAGGTATGTTTGCCTATGTTGACACGATCATGGTCATTGCCACGGCGATGATCTTTATGAAGGTCATTCAGGAATCCGGTGCGCTGGACGCCATTGCCTCGCTTATCATCCAGCGCTTCCATAAAGTCCCCGCGCTGATGCTGATCTTTATCATGGTCATCATCATGTTCCCCGGCATGATCACGGGCTCCTCCACCGCCTCCGTGCTGTCTGCCGGTTCCATCATGGCGCCGGTGCTGATGCTCATGGGTGTGCCTGTGCTGGAAACAGCGTGTATCCTTGCTATGGGCGGCGTATTGGGTATGATCGCCCCGCCGACAAACATTCCCGCGATGATCATCGGTGCCGGTATCGACATTCCGTACAGTGGCTTTGGACTGCCGCTGACCATGCTGACCTTCCCCCTTGCGTTCCTGTTTGTGCTGATGTTCGGTTACAAGTACGTCAAAAACATGAACTACGTCGAGGTCGAGGCTAAGCTCAACACCGATTCCCGTGAGCGCTTCGGCTTTAAGGTTTACATCCCCCTGTTGCTCGCCATCGTCCTGATGGTGCTGAATAAGGCGGTTCCCGCTATCCCTGACATCGGTATGCCGCTGGTGTTCCTCATCAGCGCGGTCGTGGGCTGCTTCACGGGCTATAAGTTCAACTTCTTCAAGGCGGCTAAGGAATCTGTCCACTCCGCGCTGCCTGTTATGGGCATCCTGATGGGCGTCGGTATGTTCATCCAGGTCATGACGCTCACCGGCGTGCGCGGCCTGATCGTGACGAGCTGCCTGAGCCTGCCGAGTTTTGCCCGTTACTTGGCGCTGGCTATCTCCATGCCCGCTTTCGGCGCGATTTCCTCGTTCGGCTCGGCAAGCGTGCTGGGCGTCCCATTCCTGCTGTCCTTCCTTGCGAAGGATCAGATCATCGTTGCCGCAGCGCTGTCTCTGGTCGCTTCCTTGGGCGATATGGTCCCCCCCACGGCTCTTGCTGGCATTTTTGCGGCAAAGGTCGTCGGCATGGAGAATTATACGCCGATTCTGAAGAAGTGCCTGATCCCCTGCCTCATCGTGGTGATTTGGGCCATCCTCTTCATTGTCTTTGCCGATCAGCTCAGTTTTCTGACGCTGTCTTAAGGTGGGAAGGAGCGAATTGAATTTATGATGACTTTGATCTACCGTATCATCCTCGCCGGCATTGTTGCCTTGATCGGCTGGGACCTGTTCACCGAAAAGAAGCTTACGCTTCAGCTCAACGCCGCCATGGTGCTCATCCCGCTGGTGCTGCGCGTTCTGATGATCAAGTAAGGAGGAGGCTGAAATGAAAAAGAATACGATCACGGCCTGCCTCTGCCTGGTGCTTGCTGTGGCCATCATGGCCTATTCGGGCATGAACTTTCTTGCGGCGCGTGAGCTGCCGATGCCCGAATGGGGACCCAGCGTTACCGAGGTGAAGATGCTTTCCGAATGGTTCGACGGACTTGAAGGCACCAACGGCGATACGCCAGTCTACGTGCTCGAGGGCAAGAAACCGGGAGGATCCATGCTGATCCTCGGCGGCACGCACGCAAACGAGGTCTCTGGCTATATGTCCGCCTTTACCTTCATCGAGAACGCCGTTGTGGAGGAGGGAACGGTCTACGTTATCCCCTATACCAACCACAGTGCCATGACGCACAACGACCCCAGTGAGGGCAATCTCCAGTACTTTACGCTGACCACTGCGAGCGGCGAGCGTACCTTCCGCTACGGCTCCCGCGCAACGAACCCGGTCGACCAGTGGCCCGACCCTGATGTCTATGTCCACTATCCGTCTGGACAGCAGCTGTCTGGTTCGGAGACCCGCAACATCAACCGCGCGTATCCCGGTCGTCCGGACGGCAACCTGACCGAGAAGATGGCATATGGTGTTGCCTCGTTAATTCGAGCGGAGAATATCGACCTGACATTCGACCTGCATGAGGCGTCCCCTGAGTACCCGGTCATCAACGCGACCGTCGCCCACCAAAGGGCGATGAACATTGCGGCAGAAGGCTGCATTAACATCATGCTTGATGGCATTGAGATGTCGCTTGAGCAGTCGCCCACCAACTTCCACGGTCTGACGCACCGCGAGCTCGGCGACTACACCGACACCTATGCGCTCCTGATGGAGACCGCAAACGCCTCTCAGGGCCGTCTGCGCGGTGCCACCAGCATCGATCAGGTGCTCGGCGGCGAGGATGAGTGCTACGAAATTAGTCAGCGTTTGGGGATGCTCTATGTCCCATGGACAGAGGGTAAGGCACACCCAATCGAAGAGCGCTGCGGTCGCCATTTACAGGGCATCTATGAGTATTCTCAGGCCTATAACGAAGAAAACCAAAACCGCCCCGTCATTTATAGTGGCGTTCCGAGTTATGACGATCTCTATACTAACGCTGCTTACGAGGATCTCGGCGGTGCGCAACTTGCCAAGTTTTTGAAGTAAGAGTTGGCCTTTACATCAGGAGAAAGGGCACGTTGCAAAATAGCATGTTGAAAAAGATGAGCAGGTTTCTCCGAAGGGGGTTACCTGCTCGCCTTTTTGCTTTTAGAATTAGTCTGTGACAAAGCGCTGCCGTTTCTGGTGGCATTTTCCGTTGCGGCAATGAGAAAATTCGACGTTTTACGACGTATTGACAGGGACTGGTTTACAATTATAGAAAAATCATGTATAATTATTACAAATTAGTGCATGGTGAAAACGCGATGGAGTCTTGAACGCTGTCACAAAAAGAGCCATACATGATAAAACGGCTGTGAGAAGCGTTATTGGCATCTCACAGCCATTTTTTACTTATGTTCTCTCTTTTCTGAACTGCTGCAGAAAGGCTTTAGCTGTGGCCAAAGCCAGACGCTGTTCGGACTCGCCAAACGAAGATAACTCCTGAGGAAATTTATCAGTATCCGTTGAAGGTGTCCGGTCATAGTAGAAAATATCATTAGAAGGAATATCCAACAGCCGTACTGCTGCAAAGAATCCGTCGAAGTGAGGATTTCCACGACCATTTTCCATCTCAAGAACCATACGAGTCTGTACGCCGATCTATCCCACCAGATTTTCTCATGTAATACGCTTTTTCTTACGCGCAACACGGATTGCTATGCCCAGGATCTTTTTCGCTTCCTGCATTATAACGTACCTCGATATAATCGTATAGAGCAGTATGTCCACATTAAATGTGTTATTTCGTCGCCTCGTAGTGTTTTATAAATCATAAAACGGGAGGTACATGATGAAATTCTCTTAGCGTATAGGGCGCTTTGCCGACGTCAGAACGCACGTATTTGGCTCAATTGTTTTATGTGCGCGCTTGCCCTCTGGTATGAAATTTTTCAGCATATAGGCAGGAGCTTTAACACATTATCTATATGCAAACCTCCATGGGCTACGTCCAAGGAGGCTTTTATTTTTCTCATAGAAGGTGAGCGGACGCAGCCCCGCTGCCGTTCACCACCTCCTGCGTTCATGTACTCAAATTCAAAATCTGGGAATAGAAAGGAAAACGTTATGAACGCTGAAATGAAGAATTATGTGATAAAGCTGCTGGAGACCTACCATGACCGTGAGCGTATGATCGCGGTTCTGCGCTATGATCTTGAACACCCCGCAAAGGTAAACAGCTCCGAACAGATCGAAGCAATGAACTATAGACGCGGGGATGATATTGGAAATGTCAAAGGACATATCTCCAATAAGACGCTCTATATTGCGCTCAATTATGAAGAACAGGCAGGAAGGTTGAATGCGGAAGCGGCCAGAGAGGTCGCCGACGAACTCTTTGGGCTCGAACAGCAGCAGAAGAAGAAGCTGCTATACTATCCTCTACAGGGAACAGCAACCGTCCGTAAGAGCCGAACATTGGAGCATTCTTCACATCTTTGATTTTGCTTTCCCTTGTAAATGCTTCTGTTTGGGGTGGAGTGGTTTCCGCAGGTTCCTGCGGTTCACGAGCACCGCAGCCGCTCAGCAGAAGCGCCGTACAAAACAGCAGCGCAGAGAAACATCCAAGCTTCATGTCATTATCTGCCTTTTCCTGAACTTCTGCCTATAGTATAAAAAAAGCGAGACTTCAAGAGAAGTCTCGCTTCGTTCATCAGTATATACCTTTGGGTTATAATCAGCTGTACAGCTCTTTGCTGATGATTTTGGCTGCATCCAAAAAGCGCTGTACCGTCGGTGTCGGCTCCGGGGAATGGAGAATGCCATAGGGGATGCTGTAATTCCATTCCATTGGGATTACCTTCAAAAACGGATGGACAGTTGCCCAACCGGGAATAGCCAGCAAAACGTCATTGGTGTTCTCGTAGCGGTTGAACACGTCCATGTTATAAAAGTCGAAATCTACGATATGGATCTGCGGATGGTGCTGACAGAGGTCATCCCGGAGTTGATCCACATAATGGCTCCAGCCCCGGTGCATCAGCATGAGATTTTCGCCATAAAGATCTGTGATCTGTAATTTATCCTTTGCTGCCAGTCGATGGTGAATGGAAACAGCACAGTGGAACGGGTCTCTGACCAATTCCAGCCCAGCACAACCACGCAGGTTCAGCATGGTCTCATCAAAAATGCCGCCTACTACATCAATGTTCTTTCCGAGATTTGCAAGGATCTCTCTCGCATTTTCCGGGGTGTTCTCAAAGGGGATAATTTGAAATTTAACGTTCGGGTGCAGAGTTTGAGCTCTGGACCAGAGCTCCATCAGGAGTTGTGCCGGAGTCATGGGCGAGGAACCGATGCGGATGATATTCTCATCCTCTTGCATGGCGTTTTTTGCCCGCGTCACGGAGTCCCGGCAATACTGGATGATATATTTTGCATCCTGGCACATAGAGCGTCCAGCTTTTGTCAATGTCAGCCCACGGTGACTGCGGTCGAATAGCTTCACGCCGAGGGACTCTTCTAAAAGATTGATTTGCTTGATGATAGCCGTGGGCGTGATGTAGCTTTCTTCGGCGGCTTTGTTGAAGCTGCCTGCATCCGCCACACGGAGAAAAGTTTCAAGCTGTGGGTTATACATCTGCCATCACGCCTTCCTTTTCGCATTGGTTGAGAATATTATATCTGGAATGGGAGTTTGCCGCAAGATAGAATTACCCGGCTTCCGTGCTCACGGAAGCCGGGTAGCAAAGCCGTATTAAGCCTTTCCAAATCGTCAAAATGTGTAAGTTGTGTGTAAGCTCACAGCACCTTGTCACAGAAAATCACGGTTCAGCGGAAAAATTCGCAGTTTTCAGCCAAGAATCTTCGGGAATCAGGCGGTCTTTCTATCTCTTAGTACATGCCGTCCATGCCGCCCATACCGGCGGGAGCCGCGGGTGCGGGAGGCTCGGGCTTGTCGGCGACCAGCGCCTCGGTGGTCAGCACCATGGAGCTGACAGACGCGGCGTTCTCCAGCGCGGAACGGGTGACCTTGGCAGGATCGACGATACCGGCGCCGATCATGTCGCAGTAGACCTCCTTGTAGGCGTCGAAGCCGTAGCCGACCTTGCGGCTGCTCTTGATCTTCTCAAGCACCACGCTGCCGTCCACACCGGCGTTCTTGGCGATCTGGCGGACAGGCTCCTGCAGCGCATTGACGATGATCTTCACGCCGGTCTTCTCGTCGCCCTCGACCTTGCCGATGAGCTTCTCAACCGCGGGAACGGCGTTGACGTAGGCTGTGCCGCCGCCGGCGACGATGCCCTCCTCGACCGCCGCGCGGGTCGCGTTCAGAGCGTCCTCAATGCGCAGCTTCTTTTCCTTCATCTCAGTCTCGGTGGCCGCGCCGACCTTGATGACCGCCACGCCGCCGGCGAGCTTCGCCAGACGCTCCTGCAGCTTCTCCTTGTCGTAGTCGCTGGTGGTGACGGCGATCTGCGCGCGGATCTGAGACACGCGGTCCTTGATGGCCTGCTTGTCGCCGGAGCCGTCCACGATGGTGGTGTTCTCCTTGGTGACCTTGACCTGACGTGCACGGCCGAGCATATCGACGGTCGCGCTCTTGAGCTCGTAGCCGAGCTCCTCGGAGATGACCTGGCCGCCGGTGAGGATGGCGATATCCTGCAGCATCTCCTTGCGGCGATCACCGAAGCCGGGCGCCTTGACGCACACGACGTTCAGCGTGCCGCGCAGACGGTTGACGATCAGGGTGCTCAGCGCCTCGCCCTCAACGTCCTCGGCGATGATGACCAGCTTCTTGCCGCTCTGGACGAGCTGCTCGAGGATGGGCAGAATGTCGGAAATGACGGAGATCTTCTTATCGGTGATGAGGATGTAGGCATCGTCCACGACGGCCTCCATCTTCTCGGTATCGGTGACCATGTAGGGGGTGATATAGCCGCGGTCGAACATCATGCCCTCGACGACCTCGGAATAGGTCTCGGCGGTCTTGGACTCCTCGATGGTGATCACGCCGTCGGCACTGACCTTTTCCATAGCCTCGGCGATCAGCTTGCCGATGAACTCGTCGCCGCTGGAGACGGTGCCGACGCGGGCGATATCGTCCGTGCCGTTGACCTTCTGGCTGTTGGCCTTGATGGCCTCGACCGCGGTCTCAACGGCCTTGGCCATGCCCTTCTTCATCACGATGGGGTTCGCGCCGGCGGCGAGGTTCTTCAGGCCCTCGCGGATCATGGCCTGCGCGAGCAGGGTGGCGGTAGTGGTGCCGTCGCCCGCGACGTCGTTGGTCTTGGTAGAGACCTCACGCACGAGCTGAGCGCCCATGTTCTCGAACGGATCGGGCAGCTCGATCTCCTTGGCGATGGTCACGCCGTCGTTGGTGATGAGCGGAGCGCCGAACTTCTTGTCGAGCACGACGTTGCGGCCCTTGGGGCCGAGGGTGACCTTCACGGTATCGGCCAGAGTATTGACGCCGACTTCAAGCGCCTTGCGGGCCTCTTCGCCGGATTTAATGAGCTTAGACATAAGAGTGTACCTCCATTAGAAATTCCGCGGAACGCGAAAATAGTTTAGATTATTTTTGCCGCGACATGTGCGTGGCAAAAATACTTTGACCCAGCCGCCTTGGGCGGCGTCGCCAGTCCGCAGACTGGCGGTGGGGAATCCAAAGGGGGAGCCTGCTCCCTCTTTGCGCATTTTACTCAACGATGGCAAGGATATCAGACTGACGGACGACGGTGTATTCCTCGTCATCGACCTTGACCTCGGTGCCGGAATACTTGCTGGTGATGACCTTGTCGCCGGGCTTGACGGTCATAACGACGTCGTGGCCGTCGACCATGCCGCCGGGGCCGACGGAAATGACCTCGGCGATCGAGGGCTTTTCCTTAGCGCTGGCGGTCAGGATGATGCCGCCCTTGGTGGTCTCTTCGGCCTCGAGCATCTTGAGGATGACGCGGTCGGCAAGCGGAGTGAGTTTCATGGGAATGTGCCTCCTTCTATATTTTCACAAATTTGAAAAAACAAATCCACCGTTGGTTAGCACTCATTGCGGTCGAGTGCTAACCAACGGTGCTATCATAGCGCAAGGCAAGCGATATTGCAAGGGGATTTTATGAAAAATCCGGTCGATTTGCAAAAATTCACAGTTTGGTAAAATTCTCTCAGCGCGCCGTCGCGTTCGGGTCGCAGCCGGCAGGGCCGAAGAAATTGAGCTTTTTGTCCGCCAGACGGAGTGTCACGTCATGCGAATGGGAGCACTCGCCGTCCAGACAGGTCACGATGTCGCCGTTGTCGGAGTGGATGCGCACGACCTTCGCCGTGGAAAAGCGCACCACGTCCTTCGGGAGCTTTTCGTGGTTTCCTGCGGAGTAGTCCGGGAAGAGCCGCGCGAAGCGGAGCTTGCTGATGTTCTTCACCAAAACCGTGTGCAGCACGCTGTCGTTCATCCGCGCCTCCGGCACCGGCGTGGAGCCGCCGCCGTAGTAGCGTCCGTTGCACATGGATACGAGGGCGAAGTCGTCCTCGAGCCTTTCCTCGTCCAGCCAGACCGTCCAATGCCGTCCGATGCGGCCGAAGATGCCGTTCGCCGCCACGCTGACCAGATAGCTGCCGCGCCCGCTCAGGTGCGGATTGGCGCTGAACTTATGCACGCTCTCGGCAATGCGCGCGTCGATGCCCGAGCAGGCGATCGTCAGGCAGTAACGCCCGCTGCAGTCGATGAGGTCGAGCGCCTGCGTTTCGCCGTTCCAGAGATTTTCTGCGTCGAGGAACTTTTCGTAGTCCGCGCCGAAGTTTTTGAGAAAATCATTGCCCGTGCCGATGGGGATGCAGGTCATCGCGGCGTTGGCATAGCCCGCGATGCCGTTGGCGACCTCATTGACCGTGCCGTCGCCGCCGCAGGCATAGAGCCGCACCTCTTCTCCGCTCTCGGCGAGGCCGCGCGCGAGCGTGGCCGCGTGACCGACCGACGCGGTGAGCATACATTGTACGTCCAGACCGTGCTTTTCCCGCAGCGCCTCTGCCATCGCATAAATGCGCTGGCGGCTGTCATTCTTACCGGCCGACGGATTGATGATAAAAATGTGTTTCAAGGTACAGGTCCCCCGTTTCGATGACGCGGCGGGAGGAACCTCCCCCGCGCAGACTCTCTTCTTTAAATCATAGCGCATACCGCGTAAAAAATGCAATGAACATTTTATGAAAAAGTGTCACAACCGGAGCGCGGTGCAGAAGCCTTAACGAAAAATTAACACCGGCGTCCCCGCGGACCGCCGGTGTTCGTTTTATCTCAGAGCCGCTTCCCGTACATGAACAGGTCGCACTTGAGCATACCGTTGTAGAGCTTGCGCTTTTTGTCGGCTATGCGGCCGAAGCAGCGCTCGAACTCCGTGTGCGACGAGAGCACATAAACGCGCCAAGTCTCCGGCAGCTTATCCACCGCGCGGCCGAAGGCGCGGTAAAGCTCCTCGGCCTCCTTCTGCTCCAGCAGACGCTCGCCGTAGGGCGGATTCGTCACAACGCGCCCATACTGCCCGCCCCAGTGGAAGCGCGTCGCGTCGTCCACCTCAAAGCGCACCGTATCGTCCACCTCGGCAAGCTCCGCGTTGTGCCGCGCGATCTCAACGGCGTGCGGGTCGATGTCGCCGCCCCAGATCTCGTAGGTCTTGTCATGAAATTCGTTGTCCATCGCCTCGTCCGCCGCGTCGAGCCATATTTTTTTGTCCACCATCGCCCAGTGCTGCGCGGCAAAGCTGCGGTTCAGACCCGGGGCGCGGTTCCTGGCGATCAGCGCCGCCTCGATGGCGATGGTGCCGCTGCCGCAGAAGGGATCGCAGAACGGGTCGCGCCCGTTGTAGTGCGAGAGCTTCACCATCGCGGCGGCCAGCGTCTCCTTGAGCGGAGCCGCTACGCCGACGGCGCGGTAGCCGCGCTTGTAAAGCCCCTCGCCGCTCGCGTCGAGGCAGAGCATCACCTCGTCCTTCATGATCGAGAAACGGATCTGGTAGCGCTTGCCGGTCTCCGGCAGCGTTTGCAGCCCGTAGGCCGCCCCGAGCCGCTCGACGACCGCCTTCTTCACGATGGACTGGCAGGCGGGAACGGAGTGCAGCGTGGAGTTGATGGAATAGCCCGTCACGGGGAACTCGCCCTCGCGGGGGACCCAGTCCTCCCAGCGCACGGCGCGGGTGCCCTGAAAGAGCGTTTCAAAATCCGTCGCGCGGAAGCTCGCGAGCACGAGCAGCACGCGCGCACCGCAGCGCAGATTGATGTTCAGCCGCGCGAGGTCGCGCTCCTCGCCACGGCACAGCACACGCCCGTTTTCCACACGGACGTCGGCAAGACCGAGCTTTTTCACTTCATCGCCCACCAGGCTCTCCAGCCCCAGCAGGCAGGGAATGGCAAATTGCAGCATGGCGTTTCCATCGCTTTCCTCTTTCGTTTTTTCCAGTATAGCGGACGCAGCGCAAAAACGCAATCGTCCGCGCGCAAAAAAAGCATGGTAATTCCCCTCGCCCTATGGTATACTATGGAAAAGCCCCAAAGGAAAAGCCCCAAACGCCCCTCCGGCGGGCAATGTAACGTTAAAGTTGCGCGCCGGACAGGCAAAAACGCAAAACGCAAGCGCAGGTTGGTGGAAAAAACACGGCGCGGGCGGTAGGATAACCGCACAGAGAGAAACGGAGGAACAGGGAAATGGCCTTTGGCGAAAAGCTGCAGGAGGTCCGAAAGCAAAGCGGCATGACGCAGGAGACCTTTGCCGAGCAGCTGCACGTCTCGCGGCAGGCGGTGTCGCGTTGGGAGTCCGGCCGCGGCTACCCGGAGATCGAAAAGATCCTCTACATCTGCCACCGCTACCACACGACGCTCGACGCGCTCTTCGCTGACGAGCTTCCGCCCGTCGAGGCGGAGGAGGCCGAGGTCGAGCAGCCCATCGCCGGCAAGCCGCTCAAGCGTTCCTTTGCTGACTTTCTTAGCAATCTTTCCCCCTACGACAAGCTCATCGGCGGCACGCTGATCTTTATCGTTCTGCTCTCGCTGATGGCGCTTGCCCACAGCATGAAAGGAGGTTCGGGAGGCAACATGACATTCGTATGGATCGCCGCCATCGTCATTTTCGGCATTGCCGAGGCGGCGACGGCGGGGCTGGTCTCCATCTGGTTCGTGGCAGGCGCGGTCGCCGCGCTGCTCGCGCTGGAGCTCGGCGCGGTGCTCTGGCTGCAGATCGTCGTTTTTCTGGCGGTCTCCATCGCGGCGCTGATCGCAACGCGCCCGCTGGCGCACAAAATGCTGGATAAGACCATCGTTCCCACCAACGCCGACCGCGTGCTGCACCACACGGCCAAGGTCACCGAGACCATCGACAACGAAAACACCACCGGCGCCGTCTACATCGACGGCAAAACATGGACCGCCCGCAGCGAGGACGGCGACGTGATCGCCCGCGGCTCCATGGTCACCATCGTCCGAATGGAGGGCGTGAAGCTCTTCGTCAGAAAAGAAAGGGAGGAACCGTAATATGCCTATCGCATCCATTTTCAACTACATCGGCGTCATCGTGCTCGTCGTGCTCGTGCTCATTCTTGTTGTGAGCAACATCCACGTCGTGCAGCAGTCCCGCGCCTACGTCGTCGAGCGTCTCGGCGCGTACAGCGCGACCTGGAACGTCGGCCTTCACCTGAAGATCCCCTTCATTGAGCGCGTGGTCAAGAAGGTCAGCCTCAAGGAGCAGGTCGCCGACTTCGATCCCCAGCCCGTCATCACCAAGGATAACGTCACCATGCAGATCGACACGGTCATCTACTTCCAGA
>ERZ772820.1288-NODE-1288-length-20140-cov-39.441275_pt1 | contig 20140 bp, 20 predicted proteins | sample MGYA00511377_ERZ772820 | MGnify/ENA primary metagenome ERZ772820 (study PRJEB29015, sample SAMEA2737684) | human gut metagenome | biome: human gut; feature: human-associated habitat; material: faeces | place: China | collected 2012 ... | reverse complement strand
CGGCAAATTCCAGATGGCCGCCCACGGGGATGCCGTAGGCCAGCCGCGTGACCTTTACGCCGAAGGGCTTCAGCAGCCGGGCGATATACAGCGCCGTGGCCTCGCCCTCGGTGTCGGGATTGGTGGCCATGATGACCTCCTCCACGCCGCCCTGCGCCACCCGATCCAGCAGGGACTTGATGTGCAGGTCGTCCGGCCCCACATGGTTCATGGGGGACAGCACGCCGTGGAGGACGTGGTAGCGCCCCCGGTACTCCCGGCTGCGCTCAATGGCGATGACGTCCCGGGGGTCTGCCACCACGCAGATGGTGGCGTCGTCCCGCTTGGCGTCGGCGCAGATGGGACACAGACCTCCGGCGGTCAGGTTCTGACACACGGGACACAGGGTAACACTGCGCTTGGCGTCGGTAATGGCGTCGGCAAAGGTCTGCGCCTCCTCGGTGGGCAGGCTCAGCACATGAAACGCCAGGCGCTGGGCGGATTTATAGCCCACGCCGGGCAGCTTGGCAAATTGTTCCACCAGCTTTTCCAGCGGAGCGGGGAAGTATTCCATGGCGTTTACCCTCTCAGTGCGGCGATGGTGGCGGGGATGTCGGCGGCCTTGTACACGGCGGAGCCGGCCACCAGCACGTTGGCGCCGGAGGCGATGCACAGCTTGCAGGTCTGGGTGTCCACACCGCCGTCCACCTCCAGCTCGCAGGCGGGGTTCATGGCGTTGATATAGCCCCGGATGGTCTGCACCTTGGGCATCATGTCGGCCATGAATTCCTGGCCGCCGAAGCCCGGCTCCACGGTCATGACCAAAATCAGCTCCACCTTGTCAATAAAGGGCAGCACGGCGCTGGCAGGAGTCTTGGGCTTCACCACCACGCCGGCCTTTTTGCCCTTGGCGTGGATCTTGTCGATGGCGGCGAGGATATTCTCCTCGGTGTCCGCCTCCACATGGCAGGTGATCAAGTCGCCGCCGGCGTCGCAGAACTGCTCCACATAGCGGACGGGGCGGTCGATCATCAGATGGACGTCCAGCGGCAGGGTAGTGGTGGGCCGGATGGACTTCACCACGGGGATGCCGATGGAAATATTGGGTACGAACAGACCGTCCATCACATCCACATGGACGTAATCAGCGGAGGAAATGGCGGCGATGTCGCGGGCCAGATGGGCAAAGTCTGCGGATAGGATGGAGGGGGCGATCTTGATCATGGAGCAACTTCCTTTCGGCCGCACGGCGGGTACCGGGGCGGCATAGTATAAAACGTGCAGGCGGCCGCATATCTGTGCGGAAAGCGCAGCCGGTTTCGCCCGCCGGCGGACTGCCTGCCGTGCGCCCGGACAGAGCCGGCTCTGCCGGCTCGTCCGGAGCGGATACGATATCTATCCTATTATACACGGTGCGGCGTGGGTTTGCAAGGCTGCCGGACGCCCTGTGCAAATTTGTCCAATTTGTGAATTTTCCATAAAGGGGCTTTACCTTTGCGGACTTTTCCTGTAAAATGACGCTTTGAGATAACACGGCAGGGGGACAGTCTTCCGTATGAGCTTTCTGAAAAAAATCGGCAATGCGCTGGCGCGCTTCATGTACGGACGCAACGGCGCGGATCAGTTGGGACTGACCACCATCTGGGCAGTGCTTTTGCTGGATGTGGTCAATATGTTTATCCGGCAGCAGACTGTCCACCTGATCATCAGCTTCCTGTCCACGGTGCTGCTGGTCATCGCGGTCTACCGCGTGTTCTCCCGGAATCTGCAAAAGCGCCGGGCGGAGAACGCCCGCTTTCTGGAGAAGGTGTGGTGGCCGATCAAGCGCCGCGCTGCCGGTAATAAGCAGCAGCGGACGGACAAGGAGCACAAGTATTTCACCTGCCCCAACTGCCGGACGGTGTGCCGCGTGCCGCGGGGCAAGGGGAAGATCGTCATCACCTGCCCCAAGTGCGGCGGTGAGATCCACGGCAAAAGCTGAATAAGTTGACATAAAAGCAGCCCTCCGGCGTGAGCCGGAGGGCTGCTTTTGTGTGGTGCTGCGGGGGGATCACAGCACCTTGCTGAGGAAGTCCTGAAGCCGGGGATCCTTGGGGTGATCGAAGATATCGGCGGGAGCGCCTTCCTCCAGGATCCTGCCGTCGGCCATGAATACCACCCGGTCTGCCACTTCCCGGGCAAAGCCCATCTCGTGGGTGACGACGGCCATAGTCATGCCGTCCTTGGCCAGATCCCGCATGAGATCCAGCACCTCGCCTACCATCTCCGGATCCAGCGCGGAGGTGGGCTCGTCGAACAGCATGACCTCCGGATCCATGGCCAGCGCCCGGACGATTGCGATCCGCTGCTTCTGGCCGCCGGAGAGCATATTGGGATAGGTGTCCGCCTTGTCCGCAAGGCCGATGCGCTCCAGCAGAGCCATGGCCTGCGCCTTGGCCTCGGCGGGGGTCTTCTTTTTCAGAGTGACCGGCGCCATGGTGATATTTTGCAGCACCGTCTTGTGGGGGAACAGGTTGAAGTGCTGGAACACCATGCCCATCTTCTGCCGGTGCAGGTCGATGTTCACCGACTTGCCGGCAAGGTCTGCGCCGTCGAAAAAGATAGCGCCGGAGGTGGGCTGCTCCAGCAGATTCAGGCTGCGCAGCAGCGTGGACTTGCCGGAGCCGGAGGGGCCGATGATGGCCACCACCTCGCCGCGGCGGATGTCCAGATCGCAGTCGTTCAGAGCGTGGACGGCGCCGTGGTCGTACTCCTTGACCAGATGCTGTACGGAGATCAGAATATCATTGTTTGTCGCCACGGCGCATCCTCCTTTCAATGGCCTCGATGCCCTTGGAGGCCGGGTAGTTGATGCAGAAATAGACCAGCGCCGCCAGTGTGTAGGGCGCCAGCGAGATGCCGGTGGAGCCGGCGATGGTCTTGGCGGCGAACATCATCTCCGCCATGCCCAGCACCGAGCAGATGGAGCTTTCCTTCACCATGGTCACCAGCTCGTTGGCCAGCGCGGGCAGCACGTTCTTGATGGCCTGGGGCAGCACCACCAGACGCATGGACTGCCAGTTGCTCAGACCCAGCGAGCGGGCGGCCTCCATCTGTCCCTTATCCACCGCCAGAATACCGGCGCGGAAGATCTCCGCCACATAGGCCGAGCTGTTCAGCGCCAGCGCCACCACGCCGGGGATGAACCGGCTGATGTCCACGAAGCCGAACAGCGTCAGCCGGGGCAGGGAGATGGCGTAGAACAGGCCGTAGTAGATGATGGACAGCTGCACCAGCATGGGGGTGGAGCGGAACACGGCGATATACGCCCCGGACAGCCACCGGACGGGCTTGACCTTGCTCAGGCGCATCAGCGCCAGCAGCAGGGCGGGGATCACCGCCAGCAGCACGGACACCACCGCCAGCAGCAGCGTGTACTCGATGCCGCGGACGAAGGCTGTGCCGTACTTGGGCAGGAAAGAGAAATTAAAGAAATCGGAGGGGCGCATATCCGTGAACAGGCTGCTCCACCACATACGCGGTCAGTCCTTTCTGTACAGGTTTTTCATGCCGGGAGACGCGCGAAAGTGCAAAGTCGCGGACGGCTTTGCACTACGCGCATAGGAAGGGAGTGAGGGGATCAATCAGCGGTAACATTCACGGCCACATCAGCCAGCTTGCCGGCGTCCGCGATGAAGGTCTCCAGCATATTTGCCTCGTTCATCTTGGCGATGGCGGCGTTGATGGCGGGCAGCAGGCCCTTGGGGTCACCCTTGGCCACGGCAACACAGTAGGGGGTTGCTTCGCCCAGCTCGGCGGAGGCGTCAGCGATGACCAGATCGGGGTTGGAGGCGGCATACTCCTTGGCCACGCCGCCGTCCACCAGAATGGCGTCCACCTTGTCATACACCAGCTCGTTCACCAGATCCAGCACGGACTGCAGGGCCACGGGGGTCACACCCTCCATCTCGTTGACCATGTCCAGCTTGGTGGTGGCGGTCTGCGCGCCCACGGTCTTGCCGGCGAAGTCGGCGAGGGTCTTATACTGGTCGGCCTTGTCCGCCTTCACGAGGATGGCGGGGGGCACATCGGTGTAGTAGGGGTCGGAGAAGTCGGCGTTCTCCAGACGCTCGGGGGTGGCCTCCATGGCCGCCAGCACGATGTCAAAGTCGCCCTTGTCGAGGGAGGGCAGCAGGTAGTCAAAGCCCATGTTCTCGACCTTGAGAGTCAGTCCCATGTCCTCGGCGATGTACTTGGCCACGGAGACGTCGATGCCGCCGTAGACCATCTCGCCGCTGTCATCGGGGTACATGAACTCGAAGGGGGCGTAGTCGGCGCTGGTGCCAAGCACCAGCTCGGTCTTTGCAGTGTCGTTGTCGGTGTTGCCGTCGTTTGCCTTCTCGCCGCAGGCCGCCAGGCTCAGCGCCATGACCAGTGCCAACAGCATTGCGATCATTTTCTTCATGATAGATACTTCCTTTCGTATTCTTATGGTTCTATACCGGGTATCCGGTGGATAGACGGTGTGTGTGGGAGGTGTTCCCTCCTGATGGTGGCTATCATACGCCAAGGGTGCATAAATGTCAAGCGCAAAATGTATAAATTTCCACCGCAAGAACGGATTTTGTACAAATCGACGCGAAACAGACGGAGAACGAGGCGGTAAAAGGGGCGTAATGACGAAAAGCTATGATGTATAACTGAATAAATATACAAATATGCAGTATGAATACATAAAGGCAGACCGACTTGAGGCCGGTCTGCCTTTAGAGAGGGGGGGATGAAGAAGACGATTTTAATGTACCGCAGATGCGTCAGCCGTTGATGATACGGCCGGCGAACAGGTATGTACGGGCGTAGTAGCTCTCGTACAGGGAGCTGATGATGACGCCGCGGCTGCTGCTGGCGTGGATGAACTGTCCGCCGCCCAGATAGATGCCCACATGGCCGATGCCGGAGCCGCTGGTGTTGAAGAACACCAGATCGCCGGGCGCCCGCTCCGCCGTGGTGACATGGGTGGACAGGGCGTACTGGTCGCTGGCGCCATGGGGCAGGGAGATGCCGAACTTGGCAAACACCTTCATGGTGAAGCCGGAGCAGTCGATGCCGCTGTAGCTGGTACCGCCGTAGCGGTAGGGGGTGCCGAGATAGGTATAGCTGTGGGCGATGATGTCCTCTGCCAGCGTGCTGGTGGCGTAGGTGCCCTCGTAGTCGGCGTAGTGTACCGGCTCGCAGTACTCCGCCATGACATAGCCGGTGGAGGTGCCGTAGGAGACCTTGTACCAGTCACCCTCCACGTCCAGCAGATGGGCGGCCTTACCAGCCCAGATGGTACGCAGAGAGGCGGCATCCTGAGACGGCTCCTCCCGCAGCGTCACATAGTTTTCGCAGATGGTCAAAACGCCGTCGTACTCGTCGAGGAAGTTCTGTTTTTGCAGCGCCTCCGTCTCACGGATCAGCGCCTGTGCGGCCAGCTCCGTCAGAGACAGGGAGTCCTCACCGTCCAGAAGGCCGGATTCCTGTGCCAGACGCAGCCCGTCGCCGGCCTGCAGTGCGGTGGTGCTGCCGGAGACTACGCCGTTGGCGGCCAGCTTCTCCACAGCGGTGGTATATTCTTGGGGGGTAACGGTGTCGACTGTCGTTTTCGTCTCCGCGCCGGAGGCCATCACGCCGCCGGACAGAACCATGACGGCGGACATGCCGAACGCTGCCAGTTGTTTCAAATACATGGGTATTACCTGCCGATCGTGTTTAGATTCCAAGGGGGATCGAACCCCACGCGCTTTATCATACCACAGGTCTTTCAAAAAAGCTACATAAAAATTACAAATTGGCAACAAAATTTTCAGAACGGTAATAAATTAAGAAAAATGTTGCATGAAACGCGTAGCGCGATATATAATATTGGCAAAAAATGCGGAGGCGCGGCGTATGGAACCCTTACAGTATGAGGCGCGGGGCTATTTGAAGGAGCCGTTTAGGCTGTTTCATCTGGCGGACGGACAGCGGGAGCGCATTGAATACCACTATCATACGTTCCACAAGATCATCATTCTGCTGGCGGGCAAGGCGGGCTACGCCATCGAAGGCGAGCGGTACGATCTGACGCCGGGGGATTTCGTGCTGGTAGGACGGGGCAGCATCCACCGGCCGGAGGTGGAAGAGGACGCCTTCTATGAGCGGATGATCCTGTACATCTCCCCGGCGTATCTGGCGTCGCTGGGGACGGAGGACTGCGATCTGGAGGCTTGCTTCCGGCAGGCGCAGACGGACTTCCGCTATGTGTACCGCGACGAGGGGGGCAGCCGGGTGCGTCCACTGTTCGAGCTGCTGGCTCGCACCGCCCGCGAGGGAGGCTACGGCGCGGCGCTGTTGGAGCGGGCGGAGTTTCTGGAGCTGATGGTGGAGGTGAACCGGGTCTGCCGCGGCGGTCATCAGGTACAGGCGGCGGCAGGTGACCGGAAGGTGGTAGCGCTGCTGCAATACCTGAACCTGCATCTGACGGAGGAGCTGTCCATCGACCAGCTGGCAGAGCGGTTCTACATCAGCAAGTACCACATGATGCGCCGGTTCCGGCAGGAGACGGGGTATTCCATCCACGGCTACCTGACGGAGAAGCGACTGCTGCTGGCCCAGCGCCTGCTGGCGCAGGGCGCGTCCCCCTCTGCGGCGGGGGAGCAGGTGGGGTATCAGGACTACTCCACATTTTCCCGCGCCTATAAGAAGCAGTTCGGCCACGGGCCGTCGGCGGATGTGGGGCGACAGCACGATTTGCCATAAAATTGGCAAGAAATGCGATTTACATTGATAAAAATGCTAATATAATGGAGACCAGTTAGTTCCTGTCAGAACATTTTAGGAGGAGAGCTATGAAGAAATTCCTGAAGAACTACTGGTTTATCCTGTGTATGCTCACCGGCATCGTGGCCGGCTGCCTGGTGGGCGCGTTCGCTCCGGCCTTTGGCGGCAAGATCAAATTCCTGGGTACGCTGTTCATCAATATGATGTTCTGCGTGGTGGTGCCGATGGTATTCTGCTCCATCGCCTCTGCCATCGCCAACATGAAGAGCGTGAAGCGGGCGGGTAAGATCATGGGCGTGACCGTCGTCACGTTCCTGGTTACCGCCGCCATCGCCGGTGTGCTGATGTATATCGTCTGCCGCATCTTCCCGCTGGTGGACGGACACTACACCATCGTGGAGGGTGAGGTCGGCGATACGCTGGGCTTCGGCGACATGATCGTGAACTTCTTTACCAAGCCGGACTTCACGGAGCTGCTGAGCCGCCGCGCCATCCTGCCGCTGATCGTGGCGGCGGTGCTGTTCGGCTTCGGCGTCCAGATGAACGGCGGCCCGGAGACAAAGACGGCACGGCTGCTGGAGGACATCACGGGCTGCATCATGAAGACCGTGAAACTCATCACCTACTACGCGCCCATCGGCTTTTTCGGGTTCTTCGCCGATCTGGTGGCCACCTACGGCCCGGAGCTGGTGAAGGATTACAGCCGCACCCTCATTATCTACTATGTTATGAGCTTTGCCTATATGTTCGTGTTCTTCCCCCTCTACGCCCGGTTCGGCGGCGGCAAGGGCGGCGCCAAGATCATGTTCTCCAAGCTGTTCCGTCCGGCGGCGGTGTCCTTCGGCACCTGCTCGTCTGTGGCCACCATCCCCACCAACATGGAGGTGGCGGAGGAGACGGGCATCAGCAAAGACGTGACGGACATCGTGCTGCCCATGGGTGCCACCATGCACATGGATGGCTCATCCATGTCCGCTATCATCAAGGTGGCGTTCCTGTTCGGCGTGTTCGGGCTGGATTTCTCCACGGATAAGGCGATCCTTGCCATTGTGGTGGCGGTGTTCTCCTCCGTGGCCATGAGCGGCATCCCCGGCGGCGGCGGTACCGGCGAGCTGGTGGTCTGCACCATCTTCTTCCCCGACCAGCTGGCCATCGCCTATCCCGTGGCACTGGCCATCGGCAACCTGATAGACCCGCCTGCTACCATGGTCAACGCCGCCGGCGACTATGTGGTGTCCTTTATCGTCTCCCGCTATGTGGACGGCAAGGACTGGCTGCAAAAGAAGCTGCACGGCGGGGCAGCGGACTGAGCTTCGCGATGCCTCGATACCGGCGGAGCGCCCACAGGGGCGCTCCGCCCTTACTTTTGCCTAAAAAAATAATTGAAAACGGTGGTTTACTTTCGCGAACTAAAATGATACAATATCAGGTAATGCCGGTATCCGGCAGAGGTCCGGAACAACCATGGAAAAGAGGAGAACGCGATATGGTAAGAGCGGCCAAGTCCAAGATCGCCAAGAAGGAAAAGAGCGACCGTCTGTATCAGGCCATCCTGACGCTGGAGACGGAGGAGGAGTGCTACAACTTCTTTCAGGATCTGTGTACCATTTCAGAGCTGCGGAGCATGGAGCAGCGCTACGAGGTGGCCACATTGCTGAACGACGGCATGATCTACAACGACATTCTGGAGAAGACCGGCGCGTCCAGCGCCACCATCAGCCGCGTCAACCGCTCGCTGATCTACGGCAACGGCGGATATGAGAGCGTGCTGGAGAAGATGAAGGAGAAAGAGGGCAAATGAGCTGCTACGAGGCACTGGCATCCTCCTACGATGCACTGACGGAGGATGTGGGTTACGAAAAGCGGGCGGACTTTCTGGAAAAGCTGTTCCGCCGCAGCCGCATCCCGGTGCGGGTGGTGCTGGATCTGGCCTGCGGCACCGGCACCATGACGTGGCTGCTGACGGGCCGGGGCTATGAGCTCATCGGCGTGGACGGCTCCGAGGAGATGCTGGCGGCGGCCATGAGCAAAACCGGGTCGGTACAGGGCGTACCGCCCATCTTTTTGCACCAGTCCATGCCCAAGCTGGATCTGTACGGCACCGTGGACGCGGCGATCTGCTGTCTGGACAGCCTGAACTATCTCACCGACCCCGCCGATGTGCGCCGTACCTTCCGGCGGCTGCACCTGTTCATCGCCCCCGGCGGCGTGCTGGTGTTCGACGTGAACACCGCGGCCAAGCTGGCGGCACTGGACGGGCAGGTGTTTCTGGACGAGACGGAGGATACCTACTGCGTGTGGCGCACCGAGTACAGCCGCGGTCTGTGTACCTATTATATGGATATCTTCCGGCGCCGCAGTGACGGCGCGTGGGAACGGCGGGAGGAGCTGCACCGGGAGCGCGCCTATACCGTGGAGGAGCTGACGGCGTGGCTCACCGAGGCGGGCTTCGGCGATATACGGGTCTACGGCGACGCCAAGCTGCGCCGTCCCGGCGAAAATGAACAGCGGGTGTATATCTGCTGCATACGAAACTGAGCAAAAGAGGTTGACATAACGTGGAAGATAGAATCGTAAGAGCCATCTCCAGCGATGGTATGGTGCAGGCGGCTGCCATTTACAGCCGGAATCTGACAGAGCGGGCGCGGCAGATTCACAAGACGCTGCCGGTGGCCACGGCGGCGCTGGGCCGCGCACTGGCTGGCGCGTCCATGATGGGCAACGCCCTGAAGGGGCAGGGCGCCAGCCTGACGCTGCAGATCAAGGGCGGCGGGCCGCTGGGTACGGTGCTGGCTGTCAGCGACAATGAGGGCAACGTCCGGGGCTATGTGACGAACCCGCAGGTGGAGCTGCCCCTCCGGGCGGACGGCAAGCTGGACGTGGGCGGCGCCGTAGGCCATGAGGGTACGCTGACCGTCATCAAGGATCTGCACATGAAGGAGCCCTATGTGGGTACCATCGACCTGCTGGGCGGCGAGGTGGCGGAGGACATCGCCGGGTATTTCGTGGAGTCGGAGCAGATCCCCACGGCCTGCGGTCTGGGCGTGCTGGTGGATCGTGACCAGAGCGTGAAGTCCGCCGGCGGCTACCTTATCCAGCTGATGCCCGGCGCTACGGAGGATACCATCGTCAAGGTGGAGGGCGGCATCATGGCGGCGGGGCCGGTCTCGGCGCTGCTGGAGCAGGATCCCGACCCGGAGCATCTGCTGCGGGCGGTGATGAGTGACTTCGACCTGAAGATCCTGGAGACCCAGCCCGTGTCCTATAAGTGCTATTGCAGCCGGGAGCGGGTGGAGCGTGCGCTGATCTCGCTGGGGCGGAAGGAGCTGGAGGAGATGATCCGTGAGCAGGGCGGCTGCCAGCTGAGCTGCCAGTTCTGCGACACGGTGTACGACTTCTCCAAAGAGGACCTGGAGAGGCTTCTGGCGTCTCTGTAAGAAAAATTGCGAATTTTGAAAATTAGTTATTGACATATCTGGATGGGTTTAGTATAATAATCTACGTCGCTTGAGAAAACGACAGGTACGGGAGCATAGCTCAGCTGGTTAGAGCACCTGCCTTACAAGCAGGGGGTCACTGGTTCGAGTCCAGTTGTTCCCACCATCCAAATGGCCAAGTAGTTCAGTTGGTTAGAACGCCAGCCTGTCACGCTGGAGGTCGAGGGTTCGAGCCCCTTCTTGGTCGCCATATGCCTCTGTAGCTCAGTTGGTAGAGCAGCGGACTGAAAATCCGCGTGTCGTTGGTTCGACTCCGACCGGAGGCACCAAGGTGCCGCAATAGCGGTGCCGTTTGCGGGCGTAGCTCATCTGGTAGAGCGCGACCTTGCCAAGGTCGAGGTAGCGAGTTCGAGCCTCGTCGCCCGCTCCAAAAACACCACCCAATAGGGTGGTGTTTTTTTCGTGCGCCTCGGCGCTCACCGTCGTGTCAGCCGGCTGACGGCGGCTGCCGCAGCCGACAGCCGGGACACTTCCTCGAAAGCGCCTCGCTTTATCCGCCGCAGGCGGCGCTTCGGCGCTTTCCTCGTCGCCCGCTCCAAAAAGAACACCCCATCCGACAGGATGGGGTGTTCTTTTTGGAATGTGCCGCAGCACCGCCGTGTATGCGCGATGCGCCGGTTGTCAAACCGCCGATGGCGTGGTAAACTGAAAAAAGTAGGGAGGGATGCACCGTGATATGCACGCAGCGCTATGACTCGCCGCTGGGCGGCATTTTACTGGCGGCGGATGAGAGCGGTCTGACCGGCCTCTGGTTCGACGGAGGGAGATACTTTGCCGAGGGGCTTTCGGCGACACAGCTCCGGCAGGAGACACCCGTTCTTGCGGAGGCCAAGGGCTGGCTGGACATCTACTTTACCGGCAGAGAGCCGGACTTCCGTCCGCCGCTGCATCCCGCCGGTTCCCTGTTCCAACAGGCGGTGTGGGCGCTGCTCTTGCAGATCCCCTACGGGCAGACCGTGACCTACGGACAGTTGGCAGCGCGTCTGGCGGCGGAGCGGGGGCTTGCCCGGATGTCCGCGCAGGCCGTGGGCGGCGCGGTGGGACGCAATCGGATCTCCCTCATCATACCCTGCCACCGCGTATTGGGCGCAGACGGCAGCCTGACCGGATACGCCGGCGGGCTGGATCGGAAGGCAAGGCTGCTGGCGTGGGAGCATGGCAAATAAAAAGAGGACACGGCGCTGCCCCTGTATCGGGGGCAGCGCCGTGTTTTGCTTTGCTTTTTCAGTGGTCTACGGTGCGGGCACCGCTTTTACGATACTTTACGCGTCGTACAGGCCGAGGATCACGATACCGGCCACCACCAGCGCGATCATGGCGTAGTGCTTCCAGCTCAGTTTCTCCTTGAGGAACAGGCGGCTCCACAGCACGGAGGCCACGCAGTAGGCGGAGATGATGGGTGCGGCCAGCGCCACATGGGCCGTATCCGCCAGCGCGTAGATGTAGGCGAACTGACCGGCTGTCTCGCAGATGGCGCCCACATACTTGGGACCCTCCCGCTTGGGGACGAGCTTGCTCTTTTTGATGAGCACCACATAGATGAAGCACACGATGGCGGCCAGCAGGAACGTCAGCTCATAGGCGCAGTTGGCGCTGTCCTCGTTCAGCGTCTCCAGCACGCGGCTGTCGGCGAAGGTACCCAGCGCGTCCAGCAGACAGTAGACCACCGGCAGCGCCAGCGCCAGCACGGACTTGGCGTAGCGATGGTTGCTGGCCTCCTGACGGGCGGCCCGCAGGTCGTCGTCCTCCCGGGCCTCCACGATGCCAAGGCCGATGACGCCGACGCAGACCAGCGCCGTGGCGACCAGCTGGGCGGGTACCAGATCGCCCAGACCGCCGGTGGCCAGCGCCAGCACCGCCACCAGCGCGCCGGAGGAGTTGCAGATGGGGGAGGAGATGGACAGCTCGATGTACCGCAAGCCGATGTAGCCGATGGTCATGGAGCTGATGTACAGCAGGGACACCGGCAGGTAGGTGAGGATGATGCTGCCGTTGATCTCCGTGCCGTTGATGAAAATTTCGTAGGCCGCGTGGAGACCCATCACAAGGCCCACGGCCATGACCATCTTGAGATGGCTGTACTTATCGTCCGCATCCTGACAGCCGATCTTGCTGAACAGGTCAGAGCCGCTCCAGCAGATCAGAGCGATGAGGGAAAACCAAAACCACATAATATTCTCCTTTTGAGTTTACATAAGATTTGTATTTCGGGAGAATACAGCGGGTGGCGGACGCCGTCGAAAAGGGTGGTTAGGGAGAAGCATAGATACCTCTGCAAGTTTACATAATTAGAGTGAGATGAGGCCGGCCTCCAGCATTTTCTGCAGGCTCATCAGGATGCCCAGCTTGGCGTGATACCACGTCAGGCCACCCTGAAAGTACACGGCGTAGGGCGGGCGGATGGGGCCGTCGGCGGAAAGCTCGATGGAGCTGCCCTGCACGAAGGCGCCGGCGGCCATGATGACCTCACTGTCGTAGCCGGGCATGGCCCACGGCTCCGGCGTCACGTAGCTGTCCACCGGTGCGGCGGCCTGAATGCCCTTGCAGAAGGCCACCATACCCTCCCGGCTGCCCAGCTCCACGGCTTGAATGATGTCGTGGCGGGTCTCGTCAGCGGCGGGTACCACGCGGAAGCCCAGCTTTTCATAGCAGGCGGCGGCGAACACCGCGCCCTTGACGGCGGCGGCGGTGACGGTGGGAGACAGGAAGAAGCCCTGATACAGCTGGGTCAGCAGCCCCAGATTGGCGCCGACCTCCCGACCCAGGCCGGGGGCGGACAGACGGCGGGCGCAGCGGTCGATAAGATCGGCCCGGCCGCAGACATAGCCGCCGGTGGGGGCCAGACCGCCGCCGGGGTTCTTGATGAGGCTGCCCACGATCATGTCCGCGCCTACGTTGGACGGCTCCCGCAGCTCGGTGAACTCGCCATAGCAGTTGTCCACCATGCAGATCACGTCCGGCTTGCACTGCTTGCAGAAGGCGATCAGCTCACCGATCTGCTCCACAGAGAAGCTGGGACGGGTGGCGTAGCCCTTGGAGCGCTGGATGGTGACCAGCTTGGTCTTCTCGTTGATGGCGGCACGGATACCGTCGTAGTCAAAGACGCCGCCGGGCAGCAGATCCACCTGCCGGTAGGAGACGCCGTACTCCTTGAGGGAGCCGGCGGAGGGGCGGATGCCGATGACCTCCTCCAGCGTGTCGTAGGGGCCGCCCACGGGGCTGAGCAGCTCGTCGCCGGGCAGCAGGTTGGCGCCCAGCGCCAGCGCCAGCGCGTGGGTGCCGCAGGTGATCTGGGGGCGCACCAGCGCCGCCTCGGTGCCGAAGCAGTCGGCGTAGACCCGCTCCAGATTGTCGCGGCCCTCGTCGTCGTAGCCGTAGCCGGAGGAGAGATTGAAGTGATTGGCGGCCAGCCGGTTCTTCTGCATGGCGGCGATGACCTTCATCTGGTTGGCCTCGGAAATGGCGTCGATCTGGGAGAAACGCTCCGTCAGACCGGCGAGAACCTTCTCGCCGAAGGTGAGCACGGCATCGCTGATGCCGAGAGCTTTATACGGTTCGGTCATGATCTGTACCTCACTCTGGAAATTTTACGCCGTTCAGGCGCATGATGAGCCGGATGGGATAGTCCCGATCCAGATAGTTTTTCTCGTACCACGCGAAGGTGGCGGCGGGCAGATGTACCAGCTCCGGCGCCTCGCAGCGGAAGGTCTCGAAGGTCTTTTGATCGCCGCTGAGCAGGGCGGCGGCCACATCCAGCCGTCCCTCATTTGCCAGACGCAGCAGGGCGGCATCCATTATAGCGGCGCAGGCGCGCTCCTCCTCGCCGGCATACACCTCTCGGTGTCCCAGCCAGTAGAGGAACTCCTCCGGGTCCAGATCCAGCTTGGTGGTGATCTGGCTCAGCTTGAAGAATTCCTTGCGATCCATGCGCTTGAGGACGTCGATGAGATACTGTACCAGTCCGTCATCCATGGCGATGCAGTCCAGAAACACCTCAAAGGCGTGCTTGTCGGCGTCCGGGTCAGGCTCAGAGGGCGCGGCGTCCTCCTGCGGGGCGGGAGGTGCATCCGGGACGGGCGCACCCTCGGTAAACAGCTCCTCCGGCAGCACCGTGCCGTCCTGGGCGGCGCAAGCCCGGACGAAATCGGCCATGCCCATGGCCTGCAGCTGCTGGCCCAGCGCCTGGATGCGGGCGTTCTCATCGCCGCTGTCCGGCAGGGTGATGCCCTCCGGGGCGGGGCGTTTGCCCTCCCACACCTCGGTCATATATTGGAGATAGTAGTCAAAAAGGGTCATAGTATCCCTCACTTTCCAACGAAATATCTTACCATACAGAGGTTGCCAATGCAAGAAATATCGGGTATGATGGGGCGGTAAAAGCTCATATTGCAGCGGGAGGAGACAACAATGGTTGACATAAAGCTATACGCCGCGCCCATGGAGGGACTGACCGGCTATATCTGGCGCCGCGCCCAGCGGGAGATGTTCGGCGGCGTGGGCAAGTATTTCACGCCGTTTCTCTCCCCCAACGGCAACCTGACCTTCCAGCGCAAGGAGCTGGACGAGGTGACGCAGGGGGAGCGGGACACCGTGCCGCAGCTGCTGACCAACCGGGGCGACTACTTTGTGTGGGCGGCCCGGGAGCTGTACGCCATGGGATACCGGGAGGTCAATTTCAATCTGGGTTGTCCCTCCGGTACCGTCACCGCCAAGCATAAGGGGGCGGGGCTGCTGGCCTATCCGGAGGAGCTGGAGCGGTGTCTGGACGAGATCTTCGGGGCGCTGCCGGAGATGCAGGTGTCCATCAAGACCCGTATCGGGAAGAACGATCCGGCGGAGTGGCCGCGGCTGCTGGACATCTACGCCCGGTATCCCGTCGCGGAGCTGATCGTCCACCCGCGCTTACAGAAGGAATTCTATCGGGGCGCGGTACACCGGGACGCCTTCGACGCGGCGCTGGCACGGCGACAGGAGGTGCCGGTGTACAACGGCGACCTGTTCACGGCGGCGGATGTGGCAGCATTCTGCCGCCAATATCCACAGGTGGACGCGGTGATGGTAGGCAGGGGACTGATAGCCGATCCGGCGCTGGGCAGACGGCTGCGGGGCGGCGCCCCGGCCTCCCGGCAGGAGCTGACGGCGTTCCACGACCGGCTGCTGGTGGACTACCGGCAACGGCTGTCCGGCGACACGCCGGTGCTGCACCGGATGCGGGAGCTGTGGAATTATCTCAGCGGCAGCTTCGAGGGGACGGAGCGGGAGCTGAAGGCCATCCGCAAGGCAAAGACCGTGGCGGAGTACCTTCCGGCGGCGCAGCGGCTGCTGCGGGACTGCCCGCTGCGGGAAAACGCGGTCATCGAGGCATAAGAGAGGGGACGTCCGCGGAGGACGTCCCCTTTTACGCGATGAGGCGGTGTGTTACGCCTTTTTATCCAGAATATACACGGTCACGTTGCGCCGACCCCAACTGCGGCAATCCCCGTAGGTGGGGAACCACAGGTCGACGATATTGCCCTTGACGGCGCCGCCGCAGTCCAGCGCGGTGCCCATGCCGTAGACACGGCTGCCGTTGGTGGTCTGGATGAACATCTTGGTGTAGTAGGGAATGACCTTGGGGTCCACGGCGATGGTGCCGATGCCCACCTTGGCGCCGACGGCGGTGGTCCACGCCGCGCCCTTCTCACCGCCGCTGTAATAGGCGGTGGAGCTGCAGGTCAGGGTCTTGGAGTAGGTCATGGTGTCGCCGGACTTGAAGTAGAGGATGCCGCCCTCGCCGCTGCTGTTGGGAACCACCTTTTCGATGGTGTCGTCCCGCTCCACCTCATAGACCCGTGTGCCGTAGCGTACCAGCTCGGCGTGGGAGGTGTCGTGGCTGGCGCCCACATAGCGGGTGGAGACCACCTCGCCCCGCACCACCGTGTCCTCATACGTCTCCACGATCTGGCCGGAAACGCCCTTGCGGACGATCTCCTCCGTACCCTTGTCCATCAGGGGATCGGGGGTGCGCTTGATCTCGTAATCCGTTTCCACGGTCACAAAGTGCTGGTAGGTCAGGGTGCCGCTGATGCGGATGGACAGCTGGTCGCCGGTGAGATTCAGCTCCACCATCTCGTCATCGCCGAGGCTGATGCCGCAGCGCTCCAGAAAGACCGGCAGCCGCTCACCGGCGGAGACGGCGGTGATGACCTGCCCGGCGTGGTCGACGGTGACGGTGTACCCGGGCTGCAAAATATACTGCATGGCCTTGTCGCCGCCCAGACTGCGGCGCAGGGACAGATAGTTCCGGTCCAGCTCCTCGGTGTCCTGCGACACCACCTGCGGGCCGTCCTGCTCCACAAGGATGCAGATGGCGTCCAGCGTGGGGGCGGCAGGCGTCAGGGATACGCCCACGAAGATGGCGGCCGTCAGGGCGACCATACCGGTAAAGCGCACCAGCCAGTTGTTCCGCAGCGCCGCGGTGAAGCCCACCAGCGCCGGGGCATGGAAAAAGGCGTGCCAGCTCCGGGCAAAGCGGGAGCGGAGAAAGTCCTGATACATCTGTTTTTGGTCGGTGACCACAGCGTCCCATGTCCAGGCCAGCCAGTAACCCACGGCGCGGACGCCGCGGCGCACAAGGCGCACAAGACCATCAGGGGCGTCGTGGATGGCTTGGCACACGGAAACGGGGTCCAGCTTGGGGCGGCGGCGCACGGGGCTCGGACGCCGCGCCACGGTTTCGATTCGTTCCATAGTACCTCGCAGTATAGCCGCCCGGCCCCATCCGTAAACAGGGCAGCGGCAAGAATTGAAATTATTTGTAACTTTTGTTACCAATCAGAAATACTCGTGGAGTATAGCACCATCCTGCCTTTTTGTCAAGTTTTGCCGGTATTTTTGGCAATTTTACCCGCTTTTTTCGTTGCAACACCACCTTTTGCATGGTATTATAGGGGAAAAAGGGGGTGTTTCCGTGGAGGAATTGTGGAAAATACTGGGCGTGACAAAAGGCGTGACAGCGGTGATAGGCAGCGGCGGCAAGACCAGCCTGCTATACGAGCTGGCGGAGGAGCTGCGCCCCTGCGGTACGGTGCTGCTGGCCACCACCACCCACATCATGCGCCCGCCCCAGTACCCCTTTGTCCAGACGCCGGAGGAGCTGGCAGCGGCGCTGGCAGCGGGCGGCGTGGCCTGTGCGGGCAGCCTGACGCCGGAGGGGAAGCTGACGGCCCCGGCGTTTGACGGCTGGCAGCAGGCGGCGAATTTCGTGCTGGTGGAGGCGGACGGCTCCAAGCGGCTGCCCGCCAAGGCCCATGAGACGTGGGAGCCGGTGCTGCCGCCGGAGCGGACGCGCACCATCTGTGTGCTGGGCGCCACCGCCTTCGGACAGCCCATCCGGCAGGCGGCGCACCGCCCGGCCATCTACGCCAGACTGGCTGGCGCGCCGTGGTCGGCGGTCATCACGCCGGAAATGGCGGCAAGGGTCATCTGCGCCGAGGGACTTTGCGACATAGTTTATGTCAACCAAGTGGATGATCCGGAGGTGGCGCCGCCCTGGGCGGAGGCGTTCGTGCGGGCGTCCTCCGTGCCGGTGGTGGCAGGATCGTTGCAGGCGCGGCGGTGGAGAAGACTCTCCTGATTGCATAAAAATAACAGGTGTGCCGCGGCACACCTGTTATTTTTATGTAAACTTATGTCGCCGCGTCCAGCAGCGCGTCGGACAGGCGGGCATACTCCTCCAGTCCCAGCCGCTCGCCCCGGACGGTGGGCTCCAGCCCGCAGGCGGTGACGATGTCCGTCAGGGTGTCCTTGGGCAGCTCCCAGCCGGTTTGCAGGCTGTTGACCAGCGTCTTGCGCCGCAGGGCGAAGCCCGCCCGGACGGTACGCCAGAAGGCAGCCTCCGACCGCACCTGCACCGGCGGGGCGGTGCGGGTCTTGCAGTGGATGACGGCGGATGTGACCTTGGGCGCCGGGATAAAGCAGGTGTTGGGTACGGTGAACAGCAGCTCCGGCTGGGTGTAGTACTGCATCAGCAGGGTGAACGCGCCGTAGTCGGCGGTGCCGGGGGCGGCGCAGATGCGCTGTGCTACCTCCTTCTGGATCAGCACCGTCAGGCTGTCGAAGCAGTGGGACTCCACGCAGGCGGTGAGAAACGGCGTGGTGATGTTGTAGGGCAGGTTGGCGCACAGCACGGGGCGCAGGCCGGACAGATGCTCCTGCACCAGCGCGGGCAGGGACAGCTGCATCACGTCGCCCTCCACCAGCGTAAAGTTGGGATGCTCGGCCATCGTCTCCGCCAGCACGGGGTACAGGCGGCGGTCCAGCTCCACGGATACCACCTTTCCCGCCCGGCGGGCCAGCTGTGTGGTGAGGGAACCGATGCCGGGGCCTACCTCCACCACGCCGGTACCGGCGTCCGCGCCGCTGGCGGCGGCGATATCCTCCGCCACCCAGCCCTCGATGAGAAAATTCTGCCCCAGAGCCTTGGCAAAGCGGAAGCCGTGCCGTGCCAGCAGTGCCTGTATGTCGTTGCGGTCGCAGAGATCCATAACGGTACTCCTTTGAGAATGTATTGCCGTTATTGTACCATATTCCCCGCCGATGTGCTATACTGTTTTTCAGAAAGGAGGTGCGCCCGTGCGCATACTGACCCATACCGTGACCGCCGCCGAGGACGGGCAGACCGCCAAGCAGCTGCTCCGCAGCCTGTGGCACATCTCCGGCAGCCTGCTCAGCCGCCTGAAATTCCGGGACGCCATCACCGCCAACGGTGTGCCTGTGCCGGTGAACCATATTCTCCGCACCGGGGACGTACTGGGGGCGGACGTATCCGACCTGCCCGGCCAGCATCCCCACATCCTGCCGGTGGACTACCCCCTCGCCATCCTCTATGAGGACGAGGATCTCCTGCTGCTGGATAAGCCCGCCGGCATCGCCATCCACCCCGCCGCACTGACGGAGGAGACGGTCACCATCGCCGGGGCCGTGGCACACTACCTGCAAAGCGACAGCTTCCACGCCGTGAACCGGTTGGATCGGGGCACCACCGGCGTTATGGCGGTGGCCAAGACCGGCTTCGTCCACGCCCGGTGCATGACATTGCTCCACACCGACGCATTTCAGCGGGACTACCGCGCCGTGTGCGACGGCGTGCCGCCCCATCCGGCGGGCGACATCGACCTGCCCATCGGCCGGGAGGGTGACTCGCTGCTCAAGCGCTGCCCCGACCCCGCCGGACAGGCCGCCCACACCCACTACGAGGTGCTGGATACCGCCAATGGCCGCGCCCTGCTGCGGCTGACGCCCACCACTGGCCGCACCCACCAGCTGCGGGTACACATGGCGGCCATCGGCTGCCCCCTCACCGGCGACTGGCTCTACGGCACGGAGGACAGGGCGCTCATCGCCCGTCCCGCCCTCCACAGCTACCACCTGCGCCTGACCCACCCCATCACCGGGGCGGTCATCGACGTTACCGCCCCGCTGCCGGAGGATATGGTGCGCCTGCTGAAGGCGGGTCAAGGATGATCTTTCGTGGATATCGCCATACCGCGGGGATTTTTCGTTGTGAAGCGCCGCGGGTTGTGATACAATACAGGTAAGATTTCACGAAAGTGAGGGTGATACAATGGCTTCGAAGGTCTATTTTGCCGACCTGCGGGCGGATTATCATGAGAATTTGCAGCAGAAGTTGACCCGTCTGATGAAAACGGCGGGCATGGGCGATATCGATTTCAATGAGAAGTATGTGGCCATCAAGATGCACTTTGGCGAGCCGGGCAATCTGGCGTTTCTGCGGCCCAACTGGGCCAAGACGGTGGCGGACTTTGTGAAGGAGCGGGGCGGCAAGCCCTTCCTGACGGACTGCAACACCCTGTATGTGGGCGGGCGGAAGAACGCGCTGGATC
>ERZ772820.1285-NODE-1285-length-20168-cov-6.968329_pt1 | contig 20168 bp, 52 predicted proteins | sample MGYA00511377_ERZ772820 | MGnify/ENA primary metagenome ERZ772820 (study PRJEB29015, sample SAMEA2737684) | human gut metagenome | biome: human gut; feature: human-associated habitat; material: faeces | place: China | collected 2012 ... | reverse complement strand
GAAATTAGGGGTATTTGTCAGAATAGACATATGTATGATAAGTTTTAGATACTTTCCAATTTCTGTTGTATACTTTATTATTCTCTGTTTATTCTTTATATTTGTGCAAAAATTTATCAAAATCATTCACACATTTTTCACAAAAATCAAGTATTGGTGGAATCATTAACGTTGTTGGAACTTTAAACTTTTTACCATAAGAATTCACATCCAAATTTACATAATCTTCATGAATTTCCCTTTCACATCTATTACATTTTCTTACTAACATTATTATTTATTCCACCTGCCTTTACTACTTCAATTGCTTTTATGTATGCTTTAAATTTGCCTTGACTTTCACCATCTAAAAAGATTTGTTCCGCATCACCATAACCTTCTTCATCACATTCATCTTCCCTATTCTGCTCAGTTTCTTTCAGCCTTTCTAACCCTTTAATTACCTTATCCACGTCATAGGCTGTTGGAATATTGCATGGACTATCCAAAAAGCATTTTGCTTTTAATATTCCGTTAGCAAGTTCTATCTCGCCTGACTGAAATTTACTTTCTGCATATTCAAATAATTTATCTATTGCTGTTTGCCTGCTTATTAAACCGTTATTGTTCATCTTCCTGCTCCTCTCTGTATGGCTCTGGTAGTGGTTGCCACGCAATCACGTCAAATATACTTTCATAACCATTTGACCACCCACACATAGGATGATAATATGACACTCCTATCATTCCATTTTCATTAGTGGTTAAATATGCTTTTGCTTCTGGTTCAAAAGTTTCAGGTAATCTTTCATTACATAGAATCCAATTATCAAATTGTAATGGATGTACAAATACTGGTTTCATTGAAATCTGCTTCTCAAGTGCTGATATCGCCATACTATGAGCTGATATACACTTTTTCGTATACACTTCATCATCTGTATATTTTTTAAGAAATTCTATTGCTTCTTTTCTATCCACATTTACGTCCTCCTTTAATTCAACACTAATGTTACATCGTCTATGAATTGAACAGAATTGTTGTCGAAATAAAATAAATTTCCTGCACTACAATCAAGACTTATAACATTGTATTTAATATAAGACACCTCTTTTCTATCTCCATCGTGAACTTCTCTGATTTTCATATAGTAATCACCCTCATATTCAAATACATCTCCGACTACTAGTTCTTCGAATTTTCTCAAATTATCTCTGTTATCTTCAATCTTCATCTTCTTCTCTCCTTTCAATCTAACCACTGATATAATATCCACAATATAAAAATTGCAATCGTGCATTCTACAAGGGAAATCACAGCACATATATTGCTGTTTATGATATTGATTAAAATGCCTAAAATCCCTGTTATAAACAATCCTATTAATATCGCCTTAATTAATCTTATCCAATCCATCTATTCCACCGCCTTTCACTATCTCAACAGTATTTGATTCTACGTCTATTAATCTCATTCTGTTTCACTCCAACTCTTAACTCTTAAAATCTTCACAATCATATACTTCTGCACGAACAAGATAATTACGTGCTTCACAGAAGAAATCATCATACCCTGAATATCCATTAGCATTAATACAATTTTTGCAACAATTTACTACACCATTATTATCCAATGCTTCGATATTTTCTTTATTATATTTTTCAATCAACATTAAACATTCGTGTGGATTTTCATTGCTACAAACTTTATATTTATCCCAATGCCTAGGACAATCGTCAGTTTCACTTTGCCAACAAGTATCTTTAAAAGGACAATACTCTCCATAATAAGGTAGCTCGTCTACATATATTTTCATTTACTCCTCACTTTCTGCTAGTTTTGCGTATTTCCAAAAATTTACATCATCTTCACCAGCCGTCGACCAAGAAGTTAAACCATCATACCAAGCATAGACTTTTCCGTTTTTAAATCTAGCAAAATGTCTTTTTTGCCATTCTTCCTTTTCTGTATTTTTAACTAATATCGGTGTATCAACTTCGACCTTGCTCCAATCAATCTCTGGTTCTTTGTATTCTGAAAAAAGCCATTCACTGCAGCCATAAATATAACATCCATTTTCACTATTTTTAAAATCACAATCATCACAGGAAACACCGTTACATCTATATGGAACTCCATCTTTTATTGCTAATTTGTTTATATCAATTACATCTAATTCAATCAACTTATCCTTATATTTCTCTATATTTAACATTTATATATACTCCTTATTCCTCAATATTTAATATTACTTCTGTAGAAACATCATCAGCTCCAATAAATATCCATTTTAGAAATTTATATTTGCTTTGTTTTTTAATCACAATTATGTATTTTTCAGAATCGTTATGTACAATTGTAAAATTTCCTGTTTCTCCTATATCATCAGATTTTGTTGTATATCTCAATACTCCATTATTCACAGTATAGGATTGAATATCGTATTTTTGTTTTGAAATTTTTTCTAAATCAATCCAACTTATTATCAAACCAACGACAAGAGAGACACCAAGTGCTAAAACTCCTATTGGAATTGCCAATAAAATAGCATCCCCAATATCATCAAAACTTATTATGTACCACACACAAAAAAATAATATTACTAAAACCACAAGTATCATCATACTACTCCTTTCTCCAAGCCTCTTCTACTGCTAACCACGTTTCTGCTTCATTATTCCTTATTCTCTCAATAAGAGCATAGGCAATACCAAATGTAAATCTTTGACTTTTTGTTTTTGGTAAGATTTTAAGAACTATAGTATTAAAGTATTTATTTGATACATCCGTATCATAATCCCCATCGAAATCAAAATTATATTCGTTATAATAATCAAAAGAAGCTTTGCATCCTATATGTACTCGTATTTTGTTAATCAAGTCGTATGTAAAAGCCTCTAACATCTCACCTGATTCTATGTCGTTATAAGTAGTAGGTAGTGATGCTACAAATTTACACTTTAGCGTATGTTCTCTTCCATCAGCAAAATAATCATAATCATAATCTATTGCATATACCGTACAATTTGATTCATTTTCTGGCAAATCTTCTACTTTTCTAACGTTGAACCACACGGGCTTATTGTCAAAGAACAGTTCTACTCTACCAAAAGGCAATATTAATTGTTTTCTCATTACTTCTCCAATCTATATTCCACAATTCTATATTCATTCTGTCCCATTTTTTGCATCTTTTTAATTGCATCTAACACGTTTCTATAAGCACCACCACGAGCATTGAACGTTATTTCGCCTGTATTTATATTCTCTATCGCATACAATACTTCCGGTCTATTAACTGTTGCTAACTGCTCTGCTTTTATTGTATTTACAACATTAGATAAATCTTTTATTGCTTCTATTAATTTTTTCATCTCATTATCCATTTATAACTCCTCTTCTCTGTACTAAATAATTATTAAAATCATTCTTCATATAGGCAAAATTAATCTTTTGACTAGGACTGAAATTTGATTTTCCATTCTGATAATCCTTAATCCAATCCTCAAATTCTTCATCTTTATTTTCTCTCACTGAAAATCCAATTAAGCCAATTAATGCATTTCTACACATATTATAAATTGGTGTATCAATCCTTACACAATCGTCAAGCATAGCTTCATATAACTCAACATCTTCCTCTTCTATATCAGTTGATACATTTTCTTTACAAAACGCCAAAACAGTGTCATTTTCGTCATTTTTCTCGTTCTCTGATGCCATTAAAACAGCGGATTCATCTAATACATTGTTCTCCATTTCTGCTTCGTTGTCTTTGTCTTCAATATGTAAATAATTTTTCATTAAATATGTAATATGATTAATTTTACATTCAAGCACTGACTTGTCTTTTGTGTGCTTGTCCATATCTAAATCATTCCATGTTGTCCCATCAACTTCTACATTTCTCATATTTGTTACAAACTCATTCAAAAATTCACCAAATTTAGAATCATCTAAGCCAAATTTTGTAAAATTATCAAAAACAACCATCCAAACTGCCATATCTTTTGACACGAATAAATCCGAAACTTCCTTGTTATCAATCTTGTCCGAATAGGGAGCAATACGACTAAAGTATTCTTCAATCTTCCTAAATTGTTCGATGGATGAATTATTATTTAAAAAGTCACACATTCTCTTTGGATCTTTTTTCCATTCATTCATATAAAAGACTGCCATAACAGATTCACTAATAACTCTTTCCCAGATTCCTTTATGTTTTTCATTTTCTGTAAGAGCTGTTGAATCCTTAAGAAATACACTTGAATCCTTAATTTTCTTAATTTCGTTTGCAAATTTTCCGATATATGTAAGTGCCTTCTGCGATGGATTCATGGCAACATGACTGTTCATTATACTTACCAATGAAGAAGTTTCTTCTGAAGTGCAATCTTGATATATAGTTGTCATCAATGGGCATTTATTAAATTGTCTTTTTAATTCATCAGGAAGATCATTATATGTTTTCTTTCTTAGGTCAAATTCAACAGTTTCCCAAACTATATCTCCATTTTCATCACGAATAATTTTTCCATTTTCATCAACTTTCTTCTTATTATAAGTAACGAATGGATTACGAATAAGAGTTGTGATTTTATATCCACTATACTTAAATCTTCTAAGTGCTTCTGTTCTGTGTCCACCATCGACAACATATGTAATTGTTATTCCTGATTTATCTTCTTCTGCGAGAATTAAATTAGGAATACATATTTTTTGCGAGACTGCACTGTAAATTAAATTGTTGATGCTTTCATTTGTCCAGCAGAAATCTCTTTGAACTGCCTGATCTGTTTTAATTGTTTCATTCTGTGCATCATCAATGTACTGCCCTATTGTCGTTGGTTCTGTTCTAAATCCATTCATCTTATCTACCTCCTACTGTAAGTACTCTTATAATTCTTAAATTCTTTTCGTCCATGATTGTTTTATAATTGTCTTTATATGTTTTATCATTTATATGTAATATTTCCTGTATTTCTTCAGGCAAATATCCTTCACTTAAATATGTAATTATCATTCTCTGAATTTTGGATAAACGTGCCAAATATTCTTTCATCTCCGGTGAAAATTCAGTATCGTATTCCAAACTGTTCTTATCAGGAACTATATCTTTTAAGTATTTTCCTTCGTCAGTTGGACAATCAAACGATAGATTGTATATAGGAATTGGTAATCCATTTTCACTAAACTTTTTATGCCCTTTTTCATCAGTTTGAAGATTGCATCTTTTCCATCTAAGACTGTCTCTCATCCAATCATAGAAAGAACGTTTAATATTTCCTGTTAAATATGTTTCAAATTTTGCCTTTTCGCCGTCATAGTCTTTTACACTTTCAATTAAAACTTTTAACGCATCACTATACAAATCATCGTAATTCATTCTTTTAACTTTATTTATTGCTAAAAGTGGATTGCAAATTTTCTTCAATTTATACATCTCATCAACACAATAAAAGTTTATTATTTCCAGTTCCTTATCCGTAAATTCTAACTTGTCTACTTGTTTCCAATTCATTTCATCACTCCTTCGTTCATTCTAAAAATCAAACAACTCTTTTAATACTCTAGGTTCATATGTACGTTTATCCATTCCAGCTACACATTTATTAATTTCATCTGTAGCAGTCTCAGATATTTTCTTGCTAAGAATAATATTGAGAACATTTAATTCGTTCTTTATGTTTCTTCTTATTATTCTCCGTTCTTTAATCATTTTGTACGCCTTATAGCCTTGTGCAGCATTAAGATTACAAAATTCTATGTAATGAAGAACATCGCAGAGTTCTTTGTCTATGTTGCTTAGACTTTGAACCAATTCATCTTTTCTGTTTAACGCTTCATTTGCCAAACCATTTAGGTCTGAAACCTTATTTAACCAATGCTGAATGTTTTCAGAAACCATTACTTTTTCAGTTTCATCAATATCCTTTTCGGTTACAGGTTTTATCTGTTTTGGAATAACATCATTTACCTTTTCTACATGAAAAATTCCACGCAAAGCTTTACTCAATGAATTATTACAAATAGCATCAGCTTGCTTTTTAGTGTATAAATCAGCTAATGTTATAAAAGAAGTTGGAACATATTTTCCTTTCCTATCCTTCATAATCCATCGAGTTCCATCCGTAATGACATAGTTTGCCACTATAACACCCTCTTTCGATATTTAATTTTAGTAATTTGAAATTTTAAGCAGAATTTGCTTATTGATATTTCCATAATTTGGAAATAACTTGACATTTTTAATTTGATATGTAATATTTAAATTAAGCAATATTCTGCGTTTAACGTATTTCGTTAACGTTCTATGTTGTTTATGTATATAAGAGGTAGAGCCTAGTAGATACGCCAATATCTATTATTGAAGGCTCTATCTTTTTTTGTTTACAAGAACTATATTAGAACGTCTGTTCGAATTTGTCAATATTATTTTCGAACATCTGTTCGTTTTTTGTTCTATGTTTTATACTTTAGCACCTTTACTGTCCAATAAATGGGACTTTTAATCTCGCAAAAGGATTATATTTAATGTCCCTTTTGGTTTGTAATTAATTGGATCAACTTGCTCTTCTGAAAAACATCTTAACTGGTTGGCAAAATCGCCATATACTTTCGCTATTGTTTCAGCCTCTTTTAACATTTCGGAACAATCACAAAAATTCTTCTTCTCAAAACCAATATTACAATCTTCTTGTGTCAAATCCTGAACTGCAACTAAAACCTTTGCATCTTTTTTTACCACTTTTTCAGCTTCTTGCATCGTCATTATTACATATTTCATTTTGTGTCCTCCTTATAGTTCTGGCAAATTTGCGATATATACACGCATTACCTCTTTTTTATCTTCTAATTTTGTTATTTCACCAAGTTTCTTTTGTATCCTCTGTTCAGATATTTGCCTTACACACTCGCCTAGCAGCACAGAATCTTTAGTTAAACCCTTTGCCGGATCTTTTTTGAAGAGAGAATGAGTTGATTGCGTTAAACTTCTATGTTGCGAAGTAAATGCTAAAACAATTGTGCAAGGGCTATGTACGTTACCTAATTCATTCTGTACTATAACTGCTGGTCTAATTCCACCAATTTCGCCTGCTAAATCAATTTCCCCAAAATCCACCAATACAACGTCAAAAGTTTTATAATTACTAATCATTTTCTGCATCCTCCTTTCAATTTTTCTTTTGTTTTACCTTTTATATTTCACATTATAATCCCTTTAGAATATAATGTCAAGCATATATTCTCAAAATCATATTTATTTTTTTAAGGATATATGCTAAACTATATATTGTCAAGAGCGTATATGTATTATTAAGGAGAATAGTATGAAATTATGTATAAAACCTTTAGTTGATGCAAAAGGAATGAATCGCAATCAACTTTCTAAAGAACTTAAAATAGGATATAAAGCTGCATGTAATCTATACGAAGGAAACATAGAACGAATTTATTTTGATACGCTAGAAAATCTATGTAATGTTCTTGATTGCACGCCAAATGATATTTTATTAATTGAAAAAGACGATACTAAATAAGTATCGTCTTTTACATATTTACATATTGTCCAACACATTTACGCTTCTACTTGTACCTGAATCATAGACATTATTCATCATAGTATCTGATTTCCATCTGCCTTGTTCTCTTACGAATGTAGGATCGTTTGATTCTCTTGTAAGTATAGTTGTATATTCATGTCTCATCATATGAGGTGTTAATTTTCCTTCGCTGTAAATTCTAAACATAGCCTTGATATTATCTTCGTTCATTCGTTTGCCATTTTTATTCAAGAAAAGAGCTTCTGTATCAATAATAAACTCAAGAGTATTTCTATATTTAATCCACTCTGTTAATGCAGCAATAGCATCTTTTGTAAGATATACAATATCTTTTCCATCATCTGTGTAATCATAATTTCCCTTACTAATAACAAGAATATATGGTCTAGGATGTCTACTATTTATATACTGTTCATCAAGATACACATCTCTTACATCAAGACCAGCTAATTCCGATTCTCTTAATCCTGTTCCTCTTAATGTCCTAAAAACACAACTATTTCTTATTCGAATAAATTCATCGGGTTTTCGATTTATTTTTTCTATCATATTCTGAATGTCTTCATACAAAGGCATCTTTTCCATTTTCATTCTATTTGTTTTAACCGGTTTATATTCACTTGATTTAATCATTTGTATAATATTGTCTTGACAATAATGATGAGTTTTCATATATTCCCAAAAACTGCTCATCTGATTCTTTTTTGTAAGAAGTGTGTTAAGTTTGATCCCAGATTCTTTTAAATAATCCATATATCTAATTATTTTTGAATCAGTTACTTTATTTAATATTTCAGGTGTAATTTCAGATAATACACTACATTCAATATATTTTTTATATATTAACCAATTTAATAAATTTCTTATTGTTATCCAATAATTTAATCTAGCAGCTCTACTTGATATTGACAAGAAATAATCCTGAATAAAATCTGGAACATTTTCCTTTATAAATATTTTTTCTAATTTTTCCTCATTTCTTTTTTGTACTTCTGCCTTATAACACATTTTCATCAACCTACCTTTCTATTATTATTCTCCATTGAATAACACATTTTACTCATTTCTTTTGCTTTGTTCATTACTTCGTCAAAAGAATCACAAAATCTTATTTCCACACACTTACAAATCTTTCCACACGAAAGACAATACAAGTCTTTGATATGAAATTTTTCACGTTGGGATTTCCTTTGTATTCCTTGTGCTAACTTATTTTCCTGAAGGCATTGTAAACATATAAATCTTGATTGACGTTTGGGATTTCCATTTTTATATCTACTCAAATTATCACCTACTTTCTTATACTAAAAAAGAAGCAGTTAATTTCTGCTTCTAATACTCATCATTATTTAATTGTATTCTCATAGGAAAGCAATTTTTCAATTACTCTGTATATTGTAAATCAACATCAATCATACCATCTGAACTATAAGAATAACCAATTATTTCTAGCAAATCTAATATAAGTGGATATTTGTTAGAAATGTCTATTCCGTTCAAATCAAAAAATCTTACTTTCTTTGCTATTTTATATACATCTGTTTGTTTAAACTTCTTTACTGTCATTTAATCACCTTATACCCTTTCTAAATTTCTAGCTTCAAACCAATACCATCCAAATAGACTATTCTTATTATATCTTCCATCAATACTAATCCCAACCTTACTTCCATGTATACTCATAATATTTCCTGTTAATCCTATTAATTCAGGGTATTCACTTTCTGGTGAAAATTCTCTATTTGGCAAGGAAACTACTTTTATTTTACCTTCGTAAAAAATTCTTCTATTTTTCTTTTCATATTTTCTCCTTTTCATATAATGAAATCGTCATTTCAATTATTTAATATTGTTTTCTTTAATAAAATCATCAATTGTATCATTAATTATTTGTCTAATTTCTTCTATTTCTTTTAATGTCATGTTATCTGTGGTGTGCTCATACAATGCGTTTTCTACTGCTAATTTAATATCAAATCTATAGTCCAATGCCATTTATTTCACCTCATTTATTTACCTATTGTAACAACAATTTGCGTTCCAGTTTGATTTCCTGAAAGCTCTCCAATATATTCCTTTTCATCTCCTTCAAAATCCTCTGAAATCACATCCATTAAACCTTCTATAATATTATAAAAATCTTTCAGTAACCAATAGTGACTCGAAGAAACATGTATACCATCACATAAAAATTCTTCTAAAAATTCCTTTGCATACATACGACAAGTAGATTCGTTTTTGTTTTCAAATGATTTTGAACCCACATAATCATAAAAATCATCATATTCTGTTTTTACGTTCCTACCTGTACAACCAAAATATTCTGGATTATTTAACGAGTAATCTCCATCAGTATATAAATTATACAATATTTCTATTTTCATTTAATCTATCTCCATCAATTCTTCAACTTCCTGTTTCATTATTCTTATTTCAGATAAGTCATATCTTTCAACCATTTTCATTAATTCAACAGATAAACCTTTGGTTTCTGATAAATTTTCAATTGCTCTTTCCATATGTTCATAGGCAAAATCTAAGTCATTCCATATTGACTGTAAATTATTTTTATCCATTTACATCACCTCTTCTATTTTTAATTTCTTAATACATGTATTCCCAATTTTAATCTGATCTTTAAATTTTCCATTTTCAGTTTCTTCATATGTAGTTGTTTCTAATACTGGTATATAGAACAAATAACCAGTCTCTAATTCCCTACCACAACAATCACATTTTTGTCCACAAAAACTATCACATTTACCAGCGTAATATGCATTTTCGCCTAGTATATTGTATTTCTTTCCTATTATCAAATTCATCATACATCCTCCATCAGTCTGCCTTCTAAATCGGTTTTTACATCAATTAATGCTTTCATCCTTGATTCTATTATGGCGACTTTCGTTGTTTCCACATTAAAAATCATTTGTTTTTCTAAATTTCGTTCAAGTCGGTCAATTTCTGTATCAAGCTCACTAATATATTCTCTTATCTTTTCTCTCATATCTGGCTGATTTTCATACTGATATAGTTTTTGTAATGGTTCTTGCATTTTTCGATTAGAAACTAAATCAGCTTCAGCATATACAAACATACATTGATTTTTTATAAATGACATATCCCAATTTAAATTCTGTACATCCCAATTTAATTTCTGTACTAAATTATCCATCATCTTTCACCTCCAAATGAAAAGTTAAAAGTTCTTTGTCTTACTCAAACCAATTATTTTCTTCACAACAATCTATTATATCATTAAGAATATTTTGAACATTCTGAATTTCTCCAGTATCCAAATCTATATTTATGTTTTCTTCAGCATATTTTGCAAATCGCTTTGATACTTCTAAGAGAATATTTTGGTTATCATTGATTAACTCTTTTCCTATCTGATTTCTCATGATGTCTTCGCTTATACACATCAACTTCACTGCTTTCTCATGAGCATACACGCAATCTTTTGCAAATTTGGTCAAGTCCGACTTTTTAATTTTCTCTTCCATCTATAACCTCTCTTGGTATTAAATAAAAATCTCCAATCATTTCTACAATATGTTCGTCTGTCCATACTGGTGTATCTGTTTCTAATACGGAATCTTGATACCAGTTTTGCAAGAAACCTTCATCTACAGCATTTTCTTTTATAAATTCTTTTGTTTTCTCATTATCATTTCTGAATTCCTTCATTATATCACCTCTTCCAATCTTCCAAGGAAAGTTAAATTTACTTGCCTTATTCTGATTCAATATCAACTGGATTTTCCAATTTTAGAAACTCTTCTCTATGTTCTACCAATGACGCATTAGCAATTGCATTGATTTTGTTCTGACAGAATGACTCAATTTCTCCCTTTGCTTCCATAACCGTTTTATCCATCTGTTCATTAAACTGGTCTGCGATGAATCCAATATTGCTTCCAATATCAGAATTTAATATATTAAGTTTCTTTAAAATATTTTCTTTATCTGCTTTTGTAAGTGTCTTTTTTGAAGAAAACAGTTCAATGACATCATTTATCAACTCCTTTGACTTTTTCATTGCCTTATTAGTCTGCTCTTTAAATTCTCCTGTGAACTGTTCTCTTTTGCTAACAAAATCACATGATGATATTCTACCATCCTTTTCAGTATAACGAATTGTTACAGGAATTCCTGTACCCTGTCCAAAAGAAGTAATTGCCTCAGCAAACTGTGAATAACTCATTTCAACTTTTACAATAGGCTTGTTACCAAAAATATCGTCACGATTTAATCCTCTTGTGATATCAGCATGTCTAAGTTCCATTGTAATTACGTTACTATGTTCAATGCTGCTTCCGAATAATGGTGTCTTTCCACCATAAGCTCTGTTAAATAACAAAGTACCATAACTAGGATGACTTGTTTTTGTTCCAAATTTTGTCTCTTCTACTTTATATTCATTTTCCATATATTCCATTCTCCTTCCATAGTAAACTTAGATTTCTTAGTCATTAAATAAGTAATCTCTTGCATATTCATTACCAAATTTGTTATACATCCATTTTCTATAATCTGGCGTACAATTACCTGAATGGTGATAAACTTTGACATCATAATCTGTAATTTCATAATCGTCATCAATGACAATAGTTGCATTCGGATTTTCTTTTAGTTCCTCTTCTTCAAATTCGGGAATCTCTACATATCCCTCAAGTCCAATAGAACGTTCATCTCTTGTAATATTTAGTTCATTGATTTTTCCGTCTGAATCAATAAATAAGCCATATACTTCTCTTAATTCTTCATCAGTCAATCTATTTACATATTTCATAGTATTACCTCTTTAATAAATAGAATAACACATTGCCATCTTATCATCCATCGAGTTAATTACAACATAAAAAACATTTCTGTTATTTTGTGTATATTTAAACACATCTTTTGTATTCGATGGTTGACCGACAACACATACTGTGTCGCCAATGTTAACTTTCTTTGTTTTTGGAATACCTAAAAGTTCTCTTATATCTCTTCCCAGACGACCATCCTTTGCAATCCTATTATATTGATCATCACTCAACACTGCCACTTTATTCATCATAATTTCCATATACTTATTCTCCTTTCACTCCACATGAAAACTTGGTTTCATTTTATTATTCTACAATTTTTCTGTTATTTCTAATGTCATATTTTCCATAATTCTGTTCAATTCCATTCCATAAAAATGTAAGTTTTCCATCTGGATACAGACTTATACAAGTATTCGTAACTAGATCTGGATTTTCTTTTGAATGATAATACATTCCACCTTTTTCATGTTCGTACATTTGCGTATATGTATAACCATCCAAATAAATTTCTTTTGGGTATTCCATATAAATCACTCCAATCTTCAAATAAAACTATTATTTTAATAAAATAATTCTTTAACAATTTTTCCAGTTTCAATGTCTTGTGCGTACCAATGACCATTTATTTGTTTATTTGATTCCACATCTGCTTCACCATACATATACATTTGATATGAAGGCGAGTTTGGTAAATTCCAATTAACTATCTGCACTAACTTATCCAATATCTCTTCCTCCTTCTATAATATATTCTCCATTATAATAGAAAATAGAACTGCTTTTTGGCAATTCTATTCGTTAATTAGTCTTCTCTAAAATTATTGATAAATTTAGCAAACGCTTTATTTGATTTCTTTTCGTACCCTAATTCTTTAAGAGTTGCAAAAATAGATTCTTTGAAATGTTCTTGCCACTTTAAATCTTCACATAAATAATCTATAAATAATCGTCTTCTTTGTTTTGTCGGCAATCTCATTATCATTTTTAAAATGCCATCACTAATTTCTTTGTCACTTCTTTCAATATCATCTGATATTTTTTTTAATTCTTCTTTAGTTATATGTATCGCTTCATTTGATACATACATTCTGTACAAATCTTCTCTACCTAAAACTTGAGAAGTATAAGTTTTTCCATTCCACTCACCTTCATATGTGATTCCGTTATAATCTACAACCGTTATATTTTTCATTATAATCACTCTCCGTTCTTTACTTAAAATCTAGTCAATCTTATAATAAACATCACTTAGCTTAACTATTTTGTTTGTTGGGTAAATAGAATAAATCTTATTAAGAGAATTATTATATTCTACAATATTAAAATCTTTCATTTTCTGTTCCATTAACAAGCCAAAAAATTTCTTTGTAAAATTAGTAGATAATCCAATTAATCTCACGGATTTAATTTCACCTGTATTCCTCTTCTCCTAAATTATTTCTATCAAGAAACATTTGACGCACATCAAGTCTCGTATCTTTTGGTTGTTCCGGTTCATGTAACCAAAAATAAATTTCCTCGATATGTCCCATAACATAGCATACTCCAACAGTTAATACTGCAATTAATAATTCCATTTTTATATATCCTCCTTTCTATTGTAGTAAGATATTACATCTACCTTATTTTTTAGACTCCTTATATATATCATATAGTTCTAATGGATTATTTTGATTTTCACCTTGGAATAATATTGTGTGTGAATCAAACTCTGTGACATTGTAAATTTCTATAAATTCATAAAAATATATCTTTTTCTTTGTTTTCTTCGCAATATAATAACCGGTATTGCAGCACAACTTCGTACCTATTGGTCGAGTTGGAAATTCTAACCTCTTTATATCCTTTAACTCAATATTAAACTCTCCTGCCAGTTCTTCAAAAGAAGAATAGTTATATTCGTCAATTTTGTAATCATTAATATTAATCATAATTCCTCCTAAAATTTTTTCTTTAATCATACTACCCAACGAGTCCTATAAAAAGGACTTAATACTCATATTTTAATTTTTGATTTATTTTATTATATCATTAAAAACCATATTAAATCTACTTACACATTCTATTTTGCTTCTTTCTAAATACAACTTTCCTTGTAATTTTTTCTTCCAGTATTTATTCGCCTCCTTTGAGCTTCTAATATATAACGTCACTTGTTTACCTTTCTGGAAACACTTAGAACAAAGTTTTCCATGATACACCATTCAACTCGACTATGATATTCCCCGTTCTTTCATCTTTATCACCTCATTCAAAACCTTAAGAAGGTCGAATTTGAATCTTTATCTTTCATTATACTTTTCTTTATATTCCTTTATTATTTTTTTAGCATCATCTGTAAACCAAAAACCATTTTCTTTGGCGAATTTTTCAATTATCTTGTAATGTGACACGTGAATTATTATACACTGTCCATTTACACACATTGATTCAATTTTAAGCAATTCAGAATAAGTTTTATTATTAATATTTTTACAATTTATCTCGACCCATTTTTTCTCTACTCCTCTTATCCAATTTTCATTTTCTTCCTTATATTTTCCTTCCACTGCTTTTTTTAGAATTTCTTTATCTTGTATATAAATACAAAATCCGTTATTCAATAAAACATTTCCAATTTCAGCAGCTCTATCTGAATAACAACCCGTCACGTCTGTTAATTCTCTGCACCAACAAGCCCAACAAGATTTCCATTCATACTTGTGAGCTTTTACAATTTTTATAAAATCATTATTCTTTTTATACTTAAGAACAATTCGATTGCCTTTCTTCATAATTTCAACAATACCATCATATTTAACCTCTTCTGGTTCTATAGAATTAGAACTCGTTTCAATTTCCTTTACATTTTCAGTAAACACATATTTCTTTTCCATAATTTCTCTCCTTTAAACTTTAAAACAAAGTACATCTTTGTAATCGAAACTTTAAATTTTCTTTTGCTTTTTCAATTGCTTCGTCTAATTTGCTTTTATCATAGATGAATAAGTGTTCCCATTTTGAGTCTTGAAACGGAACGCTTAATAAAGTTTCATAATGAGCTACGCTATATATTGAATCAGGAATCCATATCACCTCTGCCGTTCCTGACTGACCATTGACGGTTATATTAATTTTATAACTATCTTTCATTTTAACATCTCCTTAATTGCTAAACTATATATTTTACATAGTGTCATCATCATCACCCCTTCCATATTCTACATAATTTCATTTAATAACTCAATTGTTTATTCATTTCTTATGTGCTTCATCCCATCCAGCAGGTTTTCTAGTGTCAAATCCTTCCCAAATTTTATTTTCAAATGCCATACCACTATGAGATTTACCTAATATTCTATCATATAACTCAGCTTCCTCTTTAGTAATCTCAATTCCTTTGTCGTATTCTCCTGGTACATCATATTCATACTCTTTTGCATCAGGTTTAACATAAAACTTAACCCAATGATTTTCTTGAGTAAATATATTGTGAAACCATACTACAGCAGCTACCACTTTGCCTGTTTCAAATTCAGTTGTTACTTTTCTCTTAAATCGTGGATTATAAGCTGGATATGCAGGGAATCCTTTTTTACGGTAATATTCCCTATCTTCATCATCATATTTCTTTTTTAACTGTTCTGATGGACACACATAATCTGTATATGTCTTTCCACTATTTAGTCCAATTTCCGTTCTATGGTATATTCCTTCACTATCTGTATATCCACTATTTCTAATTCTTTCTCCGTTAATATACTCTCTCATGTTATTATCACAATAATGATGATTTCCATTACTATCATAAGAACTTGTATACTTCTTCATTGCTGCATTGTTGTAAGCATTTTTTGCAGCTGCTCCACCAAATATTCCTAAAGATAATAATAATCCTAGCATATTTACCAACCACCTTTCTACATATTTTTATACATTTCTTCTCTTCTCTTTGCATCTTCCTTACTCTGAATAATTGCAGGAATACCATAAACTATAAATAATGCGACTGCACAAGCTATTAATTCTACCATAATAATTACCTCCGTTTTTGTTATTTTAATTATACCATCTACAAAGTCCAATAAAAAGGACTTTAATTTATAACTCGTAATAAATACAAATTCTAATTTCGTTTATTACTTTAATTTGTCTTTTTATCATTAATTGTGATGCATATTCTTCTTTTGTCTTACATTCACAATTATCTTTTTCTTTCTCTTTTAATTCACAAACATAATCATCTAACAAATCTGCGAACTGTAATCTTTCTTCCTTTGTCATTTTTCTACCTCACTTAAATACAAACCCAACCTCTTTTTTCATAATTTTCTTTACAAAAATCATATGACGGTTTTAAACTTTCTTCTTTGTTCAATGTCATTGTATCTAAAATATAACCACCAGTTCCTAATACAGAACTCCATGTGTCACCATTTGCATTTTTTGCAACGTTTATTGCTTCTTTTTTGTTTAAATTGTATATACATAAAGCACCGTTTTCATTATACGCAAATACATATTTGTCTATAATCGGATTATATAAATCCTTTCCATTACATAGTGTGTTGTACATTTCTCTCCAATTTTTAAAAATAATTTGTCTGTTGTTCATTTGCATCAACCACCTTTCTTTTATTTAATCATAATACATAATACTTTTGCATCTTTATCACCATACCAATCTTCAAAATCTGCATAAATATCACAATTTGTCATTATGGTATTATTGTACTCTTCTTCATTCATCAACTCATAAAGACCTACTTCCATATCATCATCATAGTTTCCATGTGGCGAATTTTCTCCTAATGATCTACAATTATCCGTATGAAAATTACTTGGATAGTATTTACCACCACTCATCGCTTTATATACTTCTAATTCTGTATATTTACCTTTATTTTCTTCTATTACTTCTTTAATTGTCATAATGTTTACCTTCTATTTTAAAATTTCCGTTTCATTTGTTAAACATAACTGTAATAGTACACTCATATTCACTATCAATCATTGCCATTTTAACTCTGGTGTCTTTTTTGATTTCATCGCACAACATTTCTAACTGTTCTCTATTCAAATTTTCTTCTGTTTCCATTATTGTTGTCATGCCTTTATATGTATCAAACTCGCCATCAAGCCATTCAATTCCATATTTAATATATTTTTGTGCTAACAATTTATAATCCATAAAATAACCTCCCTTTCCTAGTAAATCATCGCTTCATTGTCAATTAACTAATTTTATTAAACAAAACACAAATTAACCCAATGATAACTTGGATCAATTCTATATTCTTGTTTAATGTTTACCTTTTCTAACCATAAGACATCTCCGTTTATACAATGTATAGGAAATAAAGCAAATTTTGTAATAATTCGTTGTTGTCCATGATAATGTTTATTTTCAATTTCTTCTTTCCATCTCATATTTCTTCCTCCAATCTGCCTTTAAATCCTCATTTCATATCTATTATGTAAAATCACTATAAGACCAATTTTGCTCATCATAATGAGTCTTTTCTTTTGGCTTGTAAGAAAATAATCCGTCTTCTTTCACTTCATGCCAAACCGGAAGTCTTGTCACAGCATCCATACCTCTTACATACTTTACGTCAGGATGATGTTTTAAAAGTTCTTTTGTTCCATCCTCAAAGAAAATTCCTAAAGGTTTTTCATCTTTATCATAACAATCATACATATATTTCCCTGTCATTGTAAGTCCTCCTCCTTTATGAATATAATGGTCTGATTGTGTCTGGGTGCTCTTTAAGAAAGTCATTTAAGACAGATGTTAATTCCCTTCTTAATTCTTTTGATTTCTTAATTCTTCCATCTACATAGCAACAAGTTAAATCATTGTTATTAATTCCTTCTATGTATGTTTTTTCTATTAACGAGCCTGAAAGATTATATTTAAAACATATCTTTTCTATTAAATCTATGTAATATTTTTTATCATTCATATTACTTTCCTCCAATTATTCTGTTGAAACTCTTGTTTCAAACCAAGTCTTTTAACATTTTAATTGCATCTTCCAATGCTTTTTGCTTTTCATCTAATTGCTTCGTTAAATCCTGTATCATTGATTCTCTTTCTCTAACCATAAATTTCAATTGTTCTTTTGTGGCATTATTTATAGTTAATCTTTCTCCTTGTTCCCATTGGTTATATGTCATATCTCATCACTCCGTTTCTATATTAATTCATCGACTTCAACTACATCAGGATTATCACTAAACCATGAATCATTCTCTGCAATTTCCTTTAACTCAATAAAATCTCTTTCAGAATCAAAGCAATCGTTGTGTTTCAAATAAGCTGTTTTCACCTTTTCTCTTGCATCTTCATATGACTCTGCCCTTACAATTCCAACAGCCAATTCTTCAATCCTATAAGCATATAAGTTTGTAATATCCAACATATTAAGCACTCCTTTCCGCACTACAGAAGAAATCATCTTCTATAAAACTATATCCATCATAGTGTTCATAAATAAATTCATCACTAACATATTCATCAATACTTGCAATCATTTCATATGATGGCTCATTGATATTAACACCCATCACTTCTGCAAAAGTGCCTTCATTTACAAGTTCTGAATAGTATGCCTGTTTCAGTTCGTGTAACTGATCTGTATTTAATTCTCTCACTTTCATAATTCATCACTCCATTTCTAATATCTGCTAGTTGTTGCAAATGCTATTGCAATTACATTATCTTCTCCATCTTTTATAAAATCTAACTGATACTCTTCGTAATAGTTCTTATCGTGTTCCATCCACTCTCTAATAAAATATCTTACACATTCTTCATCATTTGATATATCTTTAACTTCACTTATCAGATAATCCATAGACGAATCAAATTTATTTTCATCAATTTCGTCCCAAAGATATTCAATTCCATTTTCTCCATTAAAATCACAATCATAATCGCTTAAACTTCTTAATGCGTCTAACAAATCTTCTCTGTTCCCTGCATTTACTTCTACTAAACTCATATGTAAATTCATAAAAATCAACCATCCTTTCTATATAATTATTTCTTCTATATTAGTTTTTCTTTCATGCCACCGTTTTGCAAAATTCTTTTCTATTAAATTCCAATCAGGAATTTCATTTTCTTCGCAAACAATGCCGCTTACTTCTTTTGAAAAATGTTTTGCTTGTTTTTCATCATTCTCAAAACAAATACAATCTCTGTTCATTGTCCACATATTGATAAAATACACATACCATTTCATAATTATTTCCTTTCTTTTTTGAAATTGCTAATTCTTTACCTTGCCACATGTAAAAAATGTAACTAGTTCTCCTCTGTTAAACGACCTATTCATCATCATCTAATGCCATCATCATTGCAGTTATAATCATATCTTTATCAACAATAAGTTGACCGATTATTTCTCCATTTTCTTTTTGATTTAACAAATCATCTTCTATAATTTGTTTCACAAATGGATATATTTTTTCGATTACGTTTTCACTCCATGTTCTATAATCTCTACCTGCTGTCATTTTTCTTAAAATATTTTCAATATCATTATAAATATCCATATTATTTTTCTCGCTTTCTATTTTATTATCCCAATCACTAGGTAATTCAGGATGTGCTTCATATTTAAAATCTTCAGCACTTAACTGATTATGTTTCAAACAATAATCAAGTTCTTTTTTTGTCAAATCTTCACATAATCCTTTTACATCTACTAATTTTTCATTCATTTCAGAATCGTCTACATCAAATTCCCATATTACTCGTACTATCATTTGCCTTACCTCTCTTTCAATGTTATAATTTCCATATAGGAGTTGAGGACT
>ERZ772820.1284-NODE-1284-length-20170-cov-57.524534_pt1 | contig 20170 bp, 17 predicted proteins | sample MGYA00511377_ERZ772820 | MGnify/ENA primary metagenome ERZ772820 (study PRJEB29015, sample SAMEA2737684) | human gut metagenome | biome: human gut; feature: human-associated habitat; material: faeces | place: China | collected 2012 ... | reverse complement strand
CCTTCAGCTTCATGGCGCGCAGCTCGGCGACCACGGCTTTCGCCTTCTCGCGGGATGCCTTTTTGCTCTCCTGGGCGTGGATCGCCTTGAGCATTTTTGCCACAATTTTGACCTTGGATTTGGGCACAACAGAGAACACATTGCGGTAGAAATGCACCGTGCAGCGCTGGTATTTGGCATCCGGGAACACCTCGCCCACCGCCTCCAGCATCCCCATGCACTTGTCGCCGACGATGAGCTTCACGCCGTCCAGGCCGCGTCCACGGAGCCACTGGAAGAAGCTGACCCAGCTGGCTTTGTCCTCTTTCATCCCCTCGGCGGCGCCTAAAACCTCGCGAAAGCCGTCCTCATTCACGGCGATTGCCACCAGAATCGCCACATTTTCGTACTCTCCGCCCCAGTTGCGGCGCAGGTAGATGCCGTCCACATAGACATACGGATAGCGCCCGCCCTGCAAGGGGCGGTTCCGCCAGTCCTCGATGTGAACGTAGGCTTTCTTGTTCAGCTCGCTGATGGTAGCGGGCGAGACCTTGCTGCCCCACAGTGCCTCCGTGATGTCCTCCACCCGGCGCACGGAGACGCCTGCCAGGTACATTTCGATCAGAGCTTCCTCCACGCTGCTCTCTCTGCGGCGATACCGCTCGATGATGGCAGTCTCGAAGGACATGCCCTTGAGCCGGGGTACGTGGAGCGTGACGTCGCCGGAGGTCGTGGTAAGATTCCGGTCATAGTGGCCGCTTCGGTAGCCCTGACGAGCCTCGCTGCGCTCATAGTGCGCCGCCTGCGTCAGGGACTCCGCCTCCTTCTCCAGCAGCTCGTTTAGGGTTTCTTCTACACTTCCTCGAACTAATTCTTTGAGCTGCCCCTTGATAATTTCCTCGTTCAGTTGTACAATTTTCTCGGACATAGTTTGCTGTCTCCTTTCGAATGTTTGTGTGGTAACTTCATTCTACCAGAGCCTGCAAGCTATGTCTCCTTTTTTGCTCTTTTCAATTTGCGCAACTTATTGTACCTTATCTGCATTTTTTGAAAGCATTCTTGTCGCAACGGTAATACTTAAAGGTATCATCGACACCAATCAGAACAAACCCAACCTTCTCCAAAACATGTTGGCTTCGAGTATTCTTAAGGACTGAATCGGCGAGAACACTTTCCATTCCGAGATTCTCAAACGCATAAGCTAAGGCAAGTCGTTCTGCTGCGGACCCATATCCCTTATTCTTGACAGAATCATTTTGCAGATGAATTGATAGCTCGCATTCTTTTTTTTCAAAATCAATATGCTTTAGAGCCAATTCACCTATTACTTCGGATTCTAGCAGAACAAAAAAGTCTTTTCTATCTTTGGGTTTTTTTCTTGTTTCCCAATATCTGTCAATTCGTTCAGGACTATACTGGTACTCAAAGTATTTACTCATGTCCATAAATATATCTGGATCACTCACGAAATTTTTGTAGTACTCGTGCATTCGTTTCCGTGTGACTCTTCCGAGAGATACATTGTTTTGGTTCATAAAAAATACCTCCATTTGATTGTCGATTAATTAACGTAAATATTGTATATTTTTTTGCAAGTCCTGTATCATCAAGATACGGAAGAATCAATTTATAAAATCCACATAATGGATCAGTCGAATGAACTGAATCATTTGAGTAATAGCAACGGACAGAACAGCCCGCTGGTTGCTTCCATCCTGTTCTTTCTGGTGAAAAAATGCCGTCTTTCCCTGCCGGGCCGGAAAGACTTGTGGGCACTCTGGAAAAATGTTTTGAGGGTAGCCCTCTCCCCCCTCGGGCTGACCTTCTCCCCGACGATCACGATACTGCTGATGAACCGCTTTCTGCTGCTCTACGGAAATGAGCAGTCGGTGGCAGTGTACGGCTGCATCGGCTATATCGCTTCCATCATTTATCTGCTGCCGCCCTTTTTCAAGCTGGTGAGCGTGTGGCTGGCCGTACCTCTGGCGCAGGCGGCCACGTTCGTGATCAGCGTGATCGCGGCGCGGATCACTGCGATCCGCGAGGCGTGGATAAGCTGAGCTCCCCCGCCAGAATTCTGCACTTCTCATAGTACTTCCGGTAATTTGCTCCGGTCAGATCTTTTTCCTTTCTGGCAAGATACACCCATTCGGCGTACTCCTTCAGGAAAAACAGCTTCATCGTGCGCAGGTATTCCTCCCACGGGATATTTTTCTCCCGGAGCAGATGGTCATAGTAATACCGGAGCGCGAATTCCCTGTCCGCCCGCGTCATCTGAAAGAAAAAGTCCGTCCCCTCCTCGCCGAAGGCAAGCAGGCGCGCAAGAGCGCAGGGATAGGGCAGAATCCCGCCGTATTCCCAGTCGAGGATCACCGCACGCTCCTCATTGACCAGCACGTTGAAGGGCAGCAGATCATCGTTGCAGAGCGTCCGCGGCACGCGCGCGGCCTCCGCCAGATAGGCGCGATAGACCTCCGCGAGGTCGTCCATATAGGGAAGCCAGCGCTGCTCCGAGGCAAATTTCTTCTCAAATGTCCAGCCCGCACCGGCCTGCTCCGTATTCTCCCAGAAGGCCCGCTGCAAGGCGATCAGCGCATCCAGCGCGCGCTGCCAGTGGCTGCGGCTGCTTTGGCTCAGCGTTTCTCCTGCAAAAAAATCCATCAGCAGATAATCCTGCCCTTCGTGCGCGGCAAGCCCGTAAACCTTCGGCGTGCCGGGCGCGCCATGCGGAAAGAAGGTCTGCCACACCTCCCGCTCCTGCAGCGAGATCTTTTTCAGCACAACGGCGCCCGCATCCGTTTCGATCTTCCAGACGTCATACGGGCTGCCGTCCTCTTCGCTGCAAAACTGCACCGCCGACCGGATGGGACGGTCGAACTCCATTTTCCGCAGAATGTTCTGCATTTCCGATAAATCCACACGATTCCCTCCCGAATTCAACGATTCTCAGTGCAATTGTAGCAGGATTTACCCGCAGTTGTCAAATGCAAAAAAGGAAGCAGCCTTGCTGCTTCCTTTTTGCTATTTTCCGATCATTCCGCGCCTGACCTGCTCCTCCCGCTCGCGGAAGATGCGCGGGAAGCGCGAGAAGATCACGATGCTTGTGATGATCCCCGCCACGAGATCGGCAATGCCCTCGGACAGGTACACGCCCTTGAAGCCCAGAAAATGCGTCAGCGCAAAGCACAGCGGGATTAAGATGACGACCTTGCGGTTCACCGCAAGCAGGAGGGCCGCCATTCCCTGCCCCAGGGCGACATTGATATTTTGCAGCGTCATCTGCACGAAAAACATGATAGAGCCCATTAAAAACAGCGGCGTATACTGCTTCACGATCGCCGTGACCGAATCGCTGGCGGAGAACAGGCGCGCGTAGATCTGCGGCACCGCAAGTGACACCGACCAGACCGCCGCCGCAAACAGGAAGGCGATCACGGTCACGTAACGGATGCCCTTTTTCAGGCGGTCGGCACTGCCGCGGCCGTAGTTGTAGCTGACGAAGGGCTGCATCCCGTTGCCAAGGCCGTTGAGCGGCAGGGAGATCAGCTGCAAGGCGCTGAGCATGACCGTGAGCGCAGCGGTGTAATCCTTGTCGCCGCCCGTGGCGCGGTTGAGATTGATATTGAACACGACCTGAATGGCGCACTCGGTCAGCACCATGACAAAGGGCGTGACGCCGAGGGACACAATGCTCCGGACCCGCGCGAAGCAAAAACGCATCTCCCGCACGCGGAAGCGGAACAGACTCTTGCGGGAGAAGAAAAAGCAGAGAATGCAGACGCAGGAAACCAGTTGGGAAAGGATCGTCGCAAGGCTGGAACCCTGCACACCCATGCCGAATGTGAAAATAAAGATCGGGTCGAGCGCAATATTCGTGACCGCGCCGACCAGGACGGAGCCCATGGCGAGGAAGGAATGGCCCTGCGTCAGGATGAAGGGATTCAGGCCCTGCGCCAGCATGACGAAGATCGTGCCGCAAGCATAGATTTTCAGATAGGAAACCGCGAATTCCACCGCGCTCGGCGGACAGCCGAAGGCCACAACGATGGGCCGCGCGAGGAAAAAGGTCAGCGTGCCGATCGCGACTCCAAGCGAGAACAGCAGCAAAAACGAGGTGTTGAAGATGCGGTTGGCCTCCGCGCGGTTCCCCTCGCCCATCTTGATGCCGGCGCGCGGCGAACCGCCGAGGCCGACGAGATTGGCAAAAGCCTGAATGATCAGGGTAATGGGCAGGACGATGCCCAGCGCCGCCAGCGCGTCCATGCCGGAGCCTTCGATCTTGGCGACATACATTCTGTCTACAATATTATATAGGAAGGTAATGAGCTGGGCGATCACCGCCGGTATGGTAAGGCGGAACACCAGCGGAAGGATCTTTCCGCTTTCCAGCTCCTGCGTCATGTCTCTTTTCTGCATTTTGAAAACCCTGCTGCCCTTGCCTGCCGTAGATGCAGGCATAATTTCATGAAAGTTAATTATAGCACGCACACCTCTGTTTTGCAAGGCTTCCTGCAAAACAGCGCAGTCCGAATATTCACAATTTGTTCATAAAATGTCCCAGTTCTGTTCACACGATTTCATATAATTGTAGATGTTCTAAAAATAAACTTTCTAATTATCGGAGGTTTGCAATGCCGGAGTGGAATTTCACGGCGTCGAAGCTGTTCTGCAACGCCAATAAACTCATCGAGGCCTATCAGACGGTGCTCCAGCCGCTGTGCAAGGAGCTGGGAATGCCGCCGATGGTCGTGGACATTCTGATGTTCTTTGCCAACAACCCGGACAGCAGCACGGCCAAGGATCTCTGTCAGTGCCGCGGGCTGAAGCCGGGGATCGTTTCCGTCCATATCGACCGACTGGTAAACGAAGGGCTGCTGCGGCGGCAGGCCGTTCCCGGCGACCGGCGGAAGCAGCAGCTCGTCTGCACGGAGGCCGCGCAGCCCATCATTGAAAAGGGCCGGGCGCTGCAAAGGGACTTTGCCGTGCAAATTCTCACCGGACTGAGTGAAGAAGATATTGAAGCGTTCCGCAGAACGCTTGCCGTGCTGGGCGGCAACATTGAACGGATCCAGAAGTGCGGGATCTGAGATCGGAGGAATTTATGCTGAAACTTTTGAAAAACATGCGCCGCAGAGAAGCGCTGATGGCGCTTTTGTGTCTGGTATTCGTTGTGGTGCAGGTCTATTTTGATCTGCGTCTGCCGGACTACATGACGGAGCTGACCACGCTGATCAAAACCTCCGGCGGCACGTCGGACATTCTGAGCGTCGGTCTGAAAATGCTGGGCTGCACCGCCGTGAGCGCCGCGCTCGCCGTCGTGTGCGGCTTCCTCGCCGCAAAGACGGCCTCCGGCTTCAGCTTCACCGTCCGGGAGAAGCTGTTCCACCACGTCATGGACGTCGGCAGCGAGGAAATGCAGGATTTCTCCGTGCCGAGCCTGATCACCAGAACGACCAACGACATCACACAGATCCAGATGATCATCGCCATGGGTCTGCAAATGCTCATCAAGGCGCCGATCCTGGCGGTCTGGGCCGTCATCAAAATTCTGGGCAAGAGCTGGGAGCTCTCGGCCGTCACGGCCGGCTTTGTCGTGGTGCTCTGCACGACGCTGCTGCTGATCATGTCCACCTGTATTCCCCGCTTCCGTCTGGTGCAGAAAGCGACCGATAAGATCAACCGCGTCGCGCGGGAAAATCTGACGGGCATCAACGTCGTCCACGCCTTCAACGCCGAGGACTTCCAGAATAAAAAGTTCGACGTACCGAGCAGAGAAATGATGAATCTGCAAATGAAAAATCAGAAGCTCTTCGCGCTGGTGCAGCCCATTCTGGGGCTCGGCATGAACGGCCTCGCGCTGGTGATCTACTGGCTGGGCGCGGCGCTGGTCAACAACATTGCCCTGACGGACACCGCCGCGCGTCTGACGATGTTCAGTAATGTCCTGGTATTCAGTACCTACGCTACCTATATCGTGATGTCCTTCATGATGCTGGTCATGATCTATATGCTGCTGCCGCAGGCGCAGGTATCGGCCGAGCGTATCAACGAGGTGCTGGACCGCACCGCCGCCGTCCGCGAGGGTACGCGCACGCAAGGCACGGAGACCGGCACGGTGGAATTTCGGGACGTTTCCTTCCGCTATCCGCACGCCTCCGACGACGAACTGAGCAACATCAGCTTCAAAGTGGAGCAGGGGCAGACGCTCGCCATCATCGGCGCGACCGGCAGCGGCAAGACCACACTGGTCAGCCTGATCGCGCGGTTTTACGACGCAACGAGCGGCGAAGTGCTGGTCGACGGCGTGAATGTGAAGGAATACACCTTCGACGCGCTTTACGACAAGCTCGGCTATGTCACGCAGAAGGCCGTGCTGTTCGCCGGCAGCATCCGCGACAACGTTTTCTTCGGTGAGAGCGCCGCACCGGACGACGAGGCGAACCTGCACGACGCCATTGCGCTTTCGCAGGCGCAGGAGTTCGTCGACAAGCTCCCCGAAGGCACGGACTACGCCATTGCACAGCTTGGCCGCAACGTTTCCGGCGGGCAGAAGCAGCGGCTTTCCATCGCCCGCGCACTGGCGCGGAAGCCGGAGATTCTGGTCTTCGACGACTCCTTCTCCGCGCTGGACTACCGCACGGACGCGAAGCTGCGCGAGGGTCTGGCAGCACAGCTTCATGATACGACCAAAATCATCGTCGCCCAGCGCATCAGCACCATCCGCCATGCGGATCAGATCATTGTGCTCGACCGCGGCGAGATCGCCGGCATCGGCCGGCATGAAGACCTGATGCAGAGCTGCAAGGTGTACCGCGAGATCGCCATGTCGCAGCTCAGCGCATCGGAGCTTGCTTAAAGGAGGGACAGCAGTGAAAAAGACACAAAAACGGAGCATCGGCTCCGCCGCGCCGCGGCTGGCAGGCTACCTGCGCACGCAGCTCGGCATCATTCTCGTCGCGCTGATCCTCGCCGCGGCCAGCGCCGTGCTGACCATCATCGGCCCGGATAAGATCGGCCGCATCGCAACGATCATGTCCGACGGACTGTTCACCGGTATCGACCTGCCCGCCATTGCAAAGCTCGGCATCTTCCTCGCCGTGATCTACGGTCTGAGCGCGCTGTTCGGCTTTGTGCAGCACTATATCATGGCGGTCGTCACGCTGAAGATATCCTACCGGATGCGCGGAGAGCTCTCCGAAAAGATCAACCGCGTGCCGCAGAAATACTTCAACACCACCTCGCAGGGCGACATCCTCAGCCGCATCACCAACGACGTATCCACGCTCCAGCAGGGGCTGACCAACAGCCTTCCCACCATCATCAGTGCGGCGACGCAGTTTATCGGCTGCCTGATCATGATGTTCGTGACCGAGTGGCGGCTGGCGCTGATCTCGCTCGGCGTGACGCTCATCGGTCTGGTGCTGACAGTCCTCATCATGTCGCGCTCGCAGAAATACTTCGCCGCGCGCCAGAAGAGTCTGGGCGAGCTGAACGGCTACGTGGAGGAGATGTACTCCGGCCACGAGGTCGTACGCATCAGCCGCGCGGGGCGCAAGGTGGACGAGCACTTTGACAAGCTCAACGCCGCCGTCTACGATGCCAACTGGCGTTCGCAGTTTCTCTCCGGCATGATGCAGCCGCTGATGAACATCGTCGGCAACATCGCCTATGTCGCCGTGTGCGTATTCGGCTCCATCCTCGCGATGAATGGCACGATCGACTTCGGCGTGATCGTTTCCTTCATTCTCTATGTCCGTCTGTTCACCTCTCCCCTGACGCAGATCGCACAGGGCATGACCAATTTGCAGACCGCTTCGGCCTCGGCGCACCGCATCTTCGACTTTTTAGAGAGCGAGGAGCTGCCCGACGAGAGCGAAAAGACGCAGTCTCTTTCCACTGTGCGTGGCCACGTCCGCTTCGACCACGTCCGCTTCAGCTATCCGGACACGCCGGACAAGATCATCATCAAGGATTTCTCCGCTGAGGTGCAACCAGGCCAGAAGGTCGCCATCGTCGGCCCGACCGGTGCCGGCAAGACCACGATGGTCAATCTGCTGATGCGCTTTTTCGAGCTCAACGGCGGCAGTATTTCCATCGACGGCGTGCCGATCTGCGATATGCGCCGCGAGGATGTGCACAAGCTCTTCGGCATGGTTTTGCAGGACACGTGGCTGTTTGAAGGCACCGTGCGCGAAAATCTTGTGTACAATATGCAGGGCATCACGGACGAGCAGCTCATGCGCGTCTGCCGCGCCTGCGGGCTGGATAAGTTCGTCCGGTCGCTTCCGAACGGTCTGGACACGGTGCTCTCGGAGAGCACGAGCATCTCCGCCGGTCAGAAGCAGCTTCTGACCATTGCCCGCGCCATGCTCCAGAACGCACCCATGCTGATCCTCGACGAGGCGACTTCCTCCGTGGACACCCGCACGGAACTGCTGATCCAGCGCGCAATGGACGAGCTGACGAAGGGCCGCACGAGCTTTGTCATCGCGCACCGCCTTTCGACGATCAAAAATGCCGATCTCATCCTCGTGATGCGCGACGGCGACGTGATCGAAAGCGGCACGCACGACGAGCTGATGCAGCGCGGCGGCTTCTATGCCGAGCTGTACAACAGCCAGTTCGAGCAGGCCTCCTGAGAATCCGATTTCCCGCGCAGGACGGATGTCCTGCGCGGGTTTCTTTTTTGCCCCTGCGGAATTCGGTTGCATTTTTCCTCTGCCTATGCTATGACGGAACCGATGTTAGAATTAGTTCTAACACCGATTTCAAATGAGGTAACCGCCATGGGAAGCAGATACGAAAAAGAAGAATCTCGCAAGAAGATTCTCTCGGCCTGCGTGCGGCTGTTCTGGGTACAGGGCTTCCGCAAAACGCCGCCAAAGCAGATCTTACAGGAAGCCGGCGTCAGCGCCGGAACCTTCTACAATCTCTACAAATCCAAGGCAGGCGTGCTGATGGAGCTGACAGGCTTCATGTTCAGCCAGCAGTTCGGCATCGCCGGGAAACTCTCCGCCGGCGGTGCGAGCCCGGCGCTGGTATACGCGCTGGAAACCTCCATCCAGCTCGCGCTGACGGAGCTGAACGAGAATCTGCGGGAAATTTACATAGAGGTCTACACACAGCCCGATATTTTAGAGCGCATCCGTCAGAAAACGACCGCCGAATTGCAGCGCATCTTCGGCCCCTACCTGCCGGAGTGCAGCGCCAGCGATTTCTACGAGATGGACATCGGCACGGCCGCCATCATGCGCGGCTATATGGAGCGCCCCTGCGACCTGTATTTCACGCTGGAGCGGAAGATCGAATGCTTCCTTCGCATGACCCTTACCGTCTATCACGTCCCGGAGGCGCAGATCTCCGAGATCCTGCAAACCATCGCCGCACTGGACATCCGCACGATCGCGGACTCCGTCATGCAGCGGCTCTTCACTGCCCTGCAAATGAAGTATGAATTCACGCTGACCGACAAGGAGGAACCGAAATAAAAAAACGCCTGCTCAGTATTCTGCTCACCGTCTGCCTGCTGCTGTGCCTGATCCCGGCCACGGCCTTTGCCGAGGGCGGGATGCAGATCTTTGTCAAAACCCTGACGGGACGCCACATTACCCTGAATGTTGAACCCACGGACACCATTGCGGCCGTTAAGATCAAGATTCAGGAAAAGGAAGGCACGCTTCCTGCGCGGCAGCGGCTGATCTTCGAGGGAAAGCAGCTGACCGAGGAAGAAAAGACCTTGCAGGACTACAATATTCAAAGGGATTCGACCATCGAAATGGTGGCACATTTTGATCACTGCGTCTGCGGCGGCGAGATCACCGTTGCCAGGGCCGCGCACAATTGGCAGGACGGCGTCTGCTCCGTCTGTGGCTACGGCTGTGAGCACACCGGCGGCAAAGCCACCTGTATTGCGAAGGCCGTCTGCAAACTCTGCGGTATGGAACACGGCGAGCTTGACCCCCAGAATCACACAGAGCTGAAACACGTTGCGGCAAAACCCGCCACGCAGAAAGCCGCAGGCAACATTGAATACTGGTACTGCACAGGCTGCGGGAAGTATTTTCGCGACGGCGCGGCAGCCGAGGTAATCACGTTGGAGGATACTGTGATCACGAAGCTGCCGAAGGATCCGGATCACCCCAAGACCGGCGAGGAGATCCCCCTGACGTTCTGGCTGGCACTTCTGGTCGTCAGCGGCGGCCTGACACTCGGCCTGCTATATGGCAAGCGCAGAAAGCAACGCGAAGAGTAAAAAATCAGCGGCTGTACCAAATTTGGTACAGCCGCTGCAAATTCATGCCGCCACATATCATTTTCCCCTTTTGCGTGGCATCGGAGTCCCGTTCAATTCTCTGTTTTGCCTATCTGCCGAGCGCTCTGCGCTGCGCGCTATTTTTAACGAATCTCGCATCGTTTCAGAAAAAAAGGATTGCATTTTGAAAATCCGTATGCTATAATAAGATTTGTTCAGGGCAGACCGCCCACCAGAATAGAATATGGGGTATTAGCTCAGCTGGGAGAGCAAATGGTCCTTAAAGTGGGCCCTTTTTGAGCGCATTCCCTCATTTTCCGCTTTGTTTCATCGCATTCTTTGCTGCTTCCTTTGTTAAAGCGTGTAAAGTATCAAAAATTTTGTTAAATAGCGTATTTGGGCCTGTAGCTCAGCTGGGAGAGCGTTCGGTTCGCATCCGAGAGGTCGAGAGTTCGAGTCTCTTCAGGTCCACCATACCGTGCAAATCCGAACACCGTATTTTTCGTAAAACATACATTCGGGTTTTTGCTTACATTGAAGAACGCTGACTTTTAGTTGGCGTTCTTCTTTTTCGGCATTTCGTAGGTCATAGCCTGCTTGGAGTCGCTTACGCCCTCGGTGGTCGGGTCGGTCACAATGCCGAGAATGGCAAGAACCGCAAAGACGGCGTTGACAACCGCAAGCAGTTTGTCACCCATATCACCGAGGTCAATGGTGAAACCAATCATCGCATCGCCGATCAATTACTACGAGAATAGAATCTGCCAGTTTTTTATAATCTATATTCATTTACTTACCTCCTAAAATAAGAAAGGGCTACCCGTGCATTTCAACACAGATAGCCCGTCATGGCTGTCACTCCTGCCCTTGCAGAAGTCTTACTTATTGTTTTTCAGTATCTCGGCTAAGACAAAAAACGGAAACAACAGAAGGAGTAATAGAACGTACATTACGCGCCAACCTTTCTTTCTCGATCATACCATGTAGAGCGGCTGATACCAAGCTCCCGGCAGCAGTCCACCACTGTAAAGACGCCGTCTTTTTGTTTTTGAGCGAGTTTTTCAAACTGCTCGGTAAATATTAATTGTGAGGATGCCGCGTTCATCATCCGTTACTTCCCGACATGGATCGACGGCAAGAAGCACGCGAGGAATGTGTATGCGCATACGCGCGAGGAATGTGAGGAGAAGCTGAAGGTGCTGATTGCGGAGATGAAAGCGGAGCTGGCGGAGTTGAAACGGCAGAAGGCTGATGCTCACTGATTGGACGAACAGAACGCAGCCGCCCACACTTTGGGCGGCTACGATTGTGTTTTGGGTGTGATTTTGCTATAATAAGATAATAAAATAAATTGGATTAGAGGGTTGAGAAGAATGATCGTTTATGCTGAAGCACTTTCGACAGAAGCCAGCTATACCTCGGATGGGAAACCGTTGTACTGTGCGCGGGTGCTGCCGAATGACTCCGAAAAGCACATCGCCATTCAAAAAATTATGGAATGCGAAGCAATTTCCTTTTCTTTAGCCCTTCATCAAATGCTGGATCACGCCCTCGGCTGTGAGGCTCCGCTTGTGATCGTCACGGACTGGACGGATCCCCGCGAGGCGGTTGGGCTCCGGTTGGAGAATGGGCAGGAGGTGCAGGAATACCCGGAACTTTGCTTTTTGGCGCTTGAAACAAACTGGGAGGATCTGCGGCACTCAGAGATCGATGAGATCTTTGCACACGAGCTTTCCCATCTTTGGATGCACCGGATGGGCTACCGGCCCGCGCTTTCCCAGTCCAACCGCTTCCACACCAGCACAGCCATCACCGATCCCTTCCTCGCGTTCCTGGAAGGCTTCGCGGAGCATTTGGAAATCGTCAGCCAGGAGCTTCTCGGCAAGCGAAAGGAAGGCTTCTTTGACAATGGGTATGATCTTGGCGCATGGCTGTGCAGCAGGGACAGCGCATTGCGGGTGCATGGTGTGAAGAACAACCGCTTTCTGTACCTGACTGCTGTGCCGGAAGCGGAGGACTTTGCATCCTATCAGCAGCTGCACATGGCGCACATTACATCCTCTGCCTTTCTGCCGGAGCATTTGAAAAACGGGCTGCAAGCCGTGTCCAGCGAGGGGTTGATCGCTTCCTTCTTCTATCAAATGTACCGCAGTGCAGACCTGAAGCACAGTCCCGCGCCTGCGCAGGTGTACCACAGGTTTGGCTGTGACGCAGATCGCCTTTCTCCCACAGCGAACCTGTATGTGAAAATTCTTTGGGCGATGATGCAGCTGGATTGGCGCCGCGAAACCCTGTTTACGGATTTTGTTCAAAATTATCTGGATGCCTTTGAAGCTGATCGGGATATTCTGATGGACATTTTTGCAAGAGTGACGAACTTTGTTACCGTAGATCCTGCTGCACAGCAGATGTTTGGAGAACTCTACCGTGTTGGTCGTCAGGGTGATATGGAGAAAATCGTGCGGCTTTGCAAGCAGGCTGCTTCGCAAAAAGAAATCTGGCTTACGGAGCTTCAAAGTGGGGCGCGTCGATTGGACGATGCAATTTACAAGAGCATCTGGATTGAAGCAAACAAGCCCGTTCGGCCTGTTCCATGGGATTCGGAGCATTCGACCCGGCTGAAAATCAATGTAAATGCCGCAACAGACGTAGATTTCTTTGCGCTGGACGGTCTGACGTTTCCGCAATGCCAAGAGCTCGTTCGCATCCGGGAACAGTATGGTGGTTTTTCCGGTTTGGACGAGTTCCGTCAAACCGTCGCACAGATCGTCAGCAGTGGGACGAGCCAAGATTGACAAACCGATTACGGAGCCCCACGGAAGATCGAATCCGCAGCGCAAATCCTGTGCCGCGATAATCAAAGAATAGCGTTTCGCGAAACTCAAACAACTTACATAGAAAACCCGCCGAAATCTCGCGATTTCAGCGGGTTTTCTGTCAGCCCACGGCGGAAAAGATGCCGGATGGAAAAATGCAGAAGGATTCGAACCGGCGGTATATGTCCAGCGTTCACTTTCTACGATCCGGACCGCTCAATATAATTCGGATGCTGAAACAGCAGGGTCACAGAACCATCGACGATCTTCTCTTTCTTCAACATAGTCAAAATCGCCTGATTCTCCAAATAATCCATTAATATGTATCTTCAATGGGAGGCAAAACTCTCTCATAATTCAACTTAATAGAATCATCGACTTCGTGAAAACGGTGCCAATCTCTTTTGGTTGTAAGATCAATGTGAATTTCAGGCGCATAAGAAACATTTTTATTTGTCAGAGTGAAATCAATTACATTACCGGTACCTTTTTTAATCAGAGTAGTGTAATCCTGTTTTACTACCCATCTGATTTCGTAGAACGAACTGTCAAAGCTACTGTCAACTTCGACCCATAGTTTGTACTGATCACCCGATCTCAACTGAATTTCAGGAGCCAAATGTCCGTAAAAATGCAATTCCCATGCATACCTTGTATCCTCACGGACAATATCATTACCTAAACTGTCCTTAATGCGCAAAAAGACAGGAACATTATAATCTCGCTCTTTACCAATGGTTGAATAATACTGTTTGAAAACCGCAACAAAATCGTCCGTGTAGCAAATACACTGCTCTGCTTCGTGAATGGATATTGTATTTCCGTGTGATAATTTGTTCCGTATTGGAATGAGCCTCTCTAATACCCTTCGGACTTCAGCCACACCCGAATAAAAAGGCTCAAGTATATTCTTAAAGTGACAATCGTACAAATCATCGCGACAAAGGAAATACTCGATATCTTCCATAAGGATTGCATCGATTTTTCGCGGGAATCTTCCGGGATTGTCCTTCATCCGCTGCTCGATTCTCTTCTTGGTTGTGCTTCGGACAAGCGGCTGATCAACCTTAAGCATAAAGTTAAAATAATCGTTACCATAGTGATTTTTGAAGATTTCATCAATAAGCCGACGAGACCAGTTTTCAAATGTATCGATGTGATGTCTGCTCAAATCACGCAGTTCAGTCTCAGTAAGGCTGATTAAGGGATTACTCATAACGGATTCTCCTTTTGGTTTAGTATGTGCTTGTTTTGGAGGCGCTGATATTGACATCTCTTTATTACCGTTGGCGGATTTTGTGCTGTCTGTCGCACCATTACTTACCTCGGTATTGTTGTTTGTGTTACTTGCCCGCTTCCATAAGTTGAAAAAGCACATATCATCACCCCGTTCTGTATTTCAAATGAATCCTACTGTTTACCTTATGCCTGTGACATTTATTATAGGTGATAATGCCGGGAATTTCAAGTTTCCGTCGTATCTGCGGAAAAATACCGGAGTTATACCCGTTAGGGATGAGCTAGGGATTTTCCGGTTTTCGGCGTTCTTCCGTACTGAAGCCGCAACCGCCATTTCAACTCTCTGACCACAATTGAAATGTGGTCAAGCAAGCTCTGGAAAATGAACTTCTAACGCAGAAAAACCGCCCAAACAGGCGGTTTTTCGAAGAAAAGCGTCAGCCCACGGCGGAAAAGATGCCGGATGGAAAAATGCCGAAAGATTCGAACCGGCGCGGTAGTTGACCACATCGTAAACATAGTTCAATTAATCTGCCCTACGATCTTCATCGTCTTTTCGGAGCAACACTCAGTCATGCCGCATTCAAATCAGCGTAGGCGTTCCATTGCAAGTCCAATGAGCCGATCTGCCTGATCTGCCATAAATAGCGGAATATTCAAAACATCGTCGTTCAGCCTCAAATTGTCCAGCGAAAAGCGGACGCGGAGCTTGACCTGTTCCGGAAACAGTTCCTTGAACTTTTTCAAGCTGCGGCTTGCGATGTTTGTTTCGGATTTGACCTCAACAGGGATAATATCATTCTCCCGCTGGATGAGAAAATCAACCTCGTAGGGCGGATTATTCCTGCTCCAATAACGCGGCATGACCTCGAACTGGGTAATCAGCGTTTGCAGCACAAAATTCTCCGTTAATGCCCCCTTGAACTCGGTAAACAGCCGGTTGCCCTCGCCAAACGCTGTCGGTGCAAGCTGTGCCAGTCGGCGCAGAAGTCCAACATCCACCAGATAGATCTTAAAAGCCGACAGATCATCATAAGCGGACATGGGCAGCCCTGGTGCCGTGCTCCGGTACACCTTATGCACAAGCCGCGCATCCACCAACCATTGCAGCGCATCTTCGTATTCCCGCGCCCGCGCTCCTTCCTTGACGACTTTATATATAAATTTTTTATTCTCTCGGGCGAGCTGCGACGGAACAGATTTCCAAATCATTGAGATTTTCGGGAACTCGCTGACGTTCGGATGTTTGGCAAAATCGCGCTCGTATGCGCCGATGATGTTGGACAGTGCCTCCTGCATAGCTTCCACGTCGCGCGCTTCCGTCCACATCAGAACCGCCTCCGGCATACCGCCCGTAACGTAGTACATCTTGAGCTTTTCATAAAGCGGGTTGAAGAAAGCATCCGGAATTGGCTCTAATACATCCACAGTGTCAAGGTACCCTACCAGATTCCCATTGCCATTGGCAAGGAGAAATTCCGTAAATGTCATTGGGTCAATCTGCATGAAGTTGACCTTTCCGACTGGGAAAGAAGAAGGCTTTGCCAAGGCAATCCCCAAAAGAGAGCCGGCGCAGGCAATGTGATACTGCGGCGCATTTTCGCAAAAATACTTCATAGAGTTGATGACTTTGGGGCAATCCTGAACCTCGTCAAAGATAATAAGCGTCTTTTCCGGCACAATCTTCTGCCCACTGACCAACATCAGGTTTTGCAGAATGCGGTCAACATCTTTGGTTGTTTCAAAGAACTGCTTATACTCCTCATGTTCATCAAAGTTAAAGTAAGCAGTATTTTCATAATAACGTCTGCCGAACTCCTTGAGAACCCAAGTTTTTCCCACCTGCCGCACGCCTTTCAGAATCAGTGGTTTGCGGTAGGGAGAATTCTTCCACTCCAGCAGGCGCTTCAATATCAATCGCTCCATAACGGCTCCTTTATCACATTTTTCTTTGGATTATTGTGCTTCACCTCACATTATTATACGCAGCTTGCACCCGAATTGCAAGTGAATTCACAAAATTATTTATGTTTTTGTGCTTCAAATCACATTATTATAATTGATGCTGCCCGCGTCACGCCGGAGATTCCTCATAAAAAGAGCCGTACATCGTGACCTCATTCTGCTGTAGCTGCAGCAGTTGAATTGCTTCGTCCTTCAGATCAATATGCCCTTTTAATTTTTCCAGACTAGGCCGATCAAAATAGAATATTTGCGGACGCCCTTCAAAGTTGCATCCAAACAGAACAAAATCCAATGCATCGCTTGCTTTGATCATCTCCGCGAATTGGCGCGTTTCAAAGTAGAATAATTCCTGTACACCTTTTCCTGCATATATAATGGGCGCGAATTGATTCTCAATGAAGAATCCGACTATGATTTTCTTGTCCTCATATTCCTGTTTGAGTCCCTGAACGGCAGCGATATACGCCGGAATCCGTTCATAATGTCTTCTAAAGGTCCTTTCAAAATTTTGCTGCCACGATTCAAGCGACAATTCATACTTTGCTTGTTCAAAATGATACGAATTATCAGGGACGGCAGCTTCAATTCTTCGCTCTAGAAGGGCCTCTTCTTTTTTTCCGCACATTCCCTTACTGGTGCATCTTGAAGCATCAAATTCGAAGTGTTCGATAATAAAAATCTTATCATCCACCACCGAATACATGTCCGGGCGATCATGCGCATTCATGTTATGAAGTGCAGTATTCAATTCAGCAAAAGGTACTGCATAAATTCCGTTACTAATAATATGCGGGTTTATAAAAAGATAATCTTTTATAAGATGTGTACACTCGTTCATCGCAGCCTCCATCAGGCATCTTGATTGCCATCGCATCGCTCAATGCTAGGGACCTCTGGGAGCCTCCCCGTCTATTATTCCAAAAGCTACTGAAAGATTTTTTGTATAACCTTCGCGGTATGCTCATCGTTGACACCTATCTACCTTAATATCATAATATACGTCATGCAGCGTCCTATTAAAAATACATAACTATGGATCGGTTTTAGTGCTTCCGGGTGGCCATGACCAACTTCGTAGCGGTAGTCCGCGAATACTTTTCCAAGGTTTGGGGGCAATTCTTCCGCTAATCCCATTCTGTCCGCCAGTTTGCGCTTGTAAGGATCGATAATTTCATGGTATTGGCAAAGCATATTATTGAATCGTTCTTCTAAAGTAAAGTCTATATTCCCTGAGCGAGTTCAACATACGGTCCCTGTATTTTTTAACCTTCCTGATTGAACCCGCTCCTTCCGTATAGAAAACGCGATTGGATCTTCGTCTAGTTCGTGAATATATCCTTTGAGCAAATGTCTGTCCTTTCTGAGAAAAATTACACTTCAGTAGCGCGCAGTCGTTCTGCGAACGTATGCCGCTCCGAAATGTCACAGGAATATTATATCTCGTAAAATTAAAAATTGCAATATTGTTGTCAATATTGCAATATATGTTTCACCCTTCTGATTCACAATTCTACATTTATCTCCGTTTCATCCTTAAAGTACACATTCAAAATGTCTGCATCCGTCACTTTAATACACTCCACCAATTGGCGGACGATGAGGTCATTATACTCCACGGGGTGATTTTGCAGTCCTTCGATGACGTCCGCCACCTCGGTGCGCACGTTGGGATTCGCCTGCAATACAGTATTGCTTTTCTCCCATTTTTCCAGTTCGTCCTTGATTGCATATAACTGCGCATATAGACTCTCGAATTGGGCATCAAAGTCGCCGTTCTGCGCCGCCTCGCTGTTCGACTCCGTTAATTCGTCGATTCTTTTCTGAATTGCTTTGAGCCGGTTGCGCTTTGCCAGAATTCCCTGCACATTTTGTGAGGTCTGATACAACTCTATGCTGCTGAGCCAAATTTTTTCCATCCGCGCATTTCATGCCATATACGCTGCGCATTTCGCGGTTGCTGATTCCCAAGGAGAAATTCGTACATTAAACTCCGGTCCTCCAGAATAACAGCAAGGGCTAAAACTGCAAGGAGCACCACAGAAAGAGTTGTAATTGTTTCCATAGGGCCTAGCCGCATATAACTGGCTTAATGGCAGGCAATGATCGATCAGCCTTTTGCAATCCAGAACCGGCTTCTCCAACAAAAGTTACTCGTAACCTCACCGTAGAATTTGCGGCAATAGAATACTTTTCTGTCGCGTGGAGCTGCGCATTTCGTAATAATCCTGTTTTCACGCTGGATGGATCGGTGGCTTCAAAAGTCACAGTTTGATTCTCATTGCTTGTATTATAAATCATGAGTTCACATTCATAATAAACAAGGCCATTTTCAACACGAAATGTTGAAAAGAAACTTTCAGCTTCATCGACTTTGATAGCAGCGTCAATGCTTTTGCCACACGAGGAAATGCTCAAAATACATAGTACAGTGCAAATGTACAAGCACAACTTTTTAATGCAGAAGGTATGTGTTGCTTTTTCCAATTCTACCACCCCGTGTAAAAATACTATTTGATGTTGGAATCACAAAACTATCTTGCCAATTAATCTGAATATAATAATTGGTAGGATTTGCAAACGGAATATGTTTTGCAAATTCAGCTTTTTTCTTGTCAGAGGTATATTGAAAATTAGGATCTATCATGTCGTTCCATGTTAAGGTAAGATCGCAATTAACATCTCCATTTGGCAACTTTTTGAGCTTTCCGGATATGCTAAAGCCGCCAACATCTGAATTCGTTCCGTGCAGATACTGGTAACCTATCATATCTTCTCCGTTTTCAATTTCTACATTTGTCGTAATCTGGACACTTGTAGATTGTGCATACTCTAGGTTGGCGCAATAGGGTGTTATTGCGGCAATAATCTGCTCTGATAGAAGCTGATTTTTTCGCATATAATCTCCCCATTTATCATCATTAATAATCAAATCTTCTCCATTCCCAAACAAATAATGCCACAAGATATATATACCAAAGCTATCATTCTTAAACGACCAAATACTACTGCACCCATTGATATCAACTCTACTAATTGGGTTATTGTTGCAATAAGCGAACATATTGAAGCCTAAGAATCCCTGCCCGGTGCTGGCATAACTGTCCGCATTGATGAACCTGCAAATTTCGGGGTCATAGTAGCGGGATTGGAGGTAATAGAAGCCTGTTTCGGTGTCGTAGTAATAGCCTCGATAGCGCAAAAGGAAAGCTATGCTTTTGTAAAGCCTTCATTACACCACTCAAAATCACCGAGCTTACGCCGGATGCTGTATGGTTCAATTTCAAAATCCGCATTTTTAGCTGAAGCATTATTCCTTTGAAACATTTCAATCGCTGCTTCTGCGTCTTGGCAATTGCCAAATATGCCAAGATGATAAGTGTACTCGTAATCGAACCATTCGTCATGGCAGTATACGCTCGTGTCATAAACAACTCCGGGTTCAGTCTGGCTGCCTATCAGCGAATAGGGCAAAATGAGTGCATTGCTCGGAATATCGCAAAAACCTGGAAGCTTCTTTGCTGCTTCAATTCGCTGCTGCGCAGAGAGAATACTCGCGTGCAATCCAAGGTCATAATCATTATCGTCGTGGATGAACACAACTCTAAAGATCTGCATGATCTTCACCTCTCTTCAAGCGTTTGACGTATACCTTTTTGCACCATATATGCAAAAAGTGAACGTTGGATCCATTTCACAATTTTACTAAAATCACTACCGGGGCCTTTAGACCAGTTTCCTTTGCCCCACTTTTCATCCAGTAAACGCGCTGCATTTTGCTGTGCGGTTTTAGAAAAGTCAACTTGGCTTACATCAACCCAGCTCAGTTTATCCGATGCTTTTTCTTTTCCACTCTTTTTTGTTGTTTTTTTCTTTTTCTTTGTGTCTTTAGATTCCTTACTTTCTAGTATCGTACTCTTTG
>ERZ772820.1271-NODE-1271-length-20334-cov-34.637457_pt1 | contig 20334 bp, 22 predicted proteins | sample MGYA00511377_ERZ772820 | MGnify/ENA primary metagenome ERZ772820 (study PRJEB29015, sample SAMEA2737684) | human gut metagenome | biome: human gut; feature: human-associated habitat; material: faeces | place: China | collected 2012 ... | reverse complement strand
CGGTAAAAGAAAAGGATAAAATCCAGTCCAAAGCCCGAAAATGCGGGCTGAGTACGACTGAATATGTGAAGCAAAGAGCGTTGGGGTACGAGCCAAGAGCGGTTCCGCCTGACGCTCTTTTTGTTTGTCTTGAAATGCTGGGCGAGCTTGCGGACAAAGCCAGTTCCACGGATCTGGACAAAGAAATCTGCACGGTGCTGAAACAGATCACAGCAGAATTCCTGCTGCCGGGAAAGGGGTGATGCGGTATGGCGGTTACAGGCTTTTGGCCTGTGTTCAAAAATCTGAAAGCCACGCTGGACTACGCCGACAATCCCGACAAAACCACTGCCCCGGAATATCTCGACGAGGATCTATATGCTGCCCTGCGTTACGCAGAGAACGACGATAAAACCGACCGCAAAATGTTTGTGGGAGGTATCAACTGCTCGGCGCAGAACGCCTATGCCGAAATGATCGCCGTGCAGCGGCGATTCGGTCTGCGGGGAAAGGTCGCCGGCTACCACGGTATTCAGAGCTTCCGTGAGGGTGAGGTCACGCCGGAGCAGGCGTTTGTGATCGGTAAGGAGACAGCGTGGCAAATGTGGGGCGACCGGTATCAAGTGCTAGTCACCGTTCACCTGAACACTGACAATGTTCACTGCCATTTTGTTGTGAATCCCGTGTCCTTCAAGGACGGTGCAAAGTTCAAAAACAAAATCGGCGACCACAAGGAGCTGCGTAGAATCTCCGATGAGATTTGCCGGGAGTACGAGCTGTCTGTGCTGGAAAACAGCGATTTCTACTCCAAGGGCAAGAAAAAGGAATATTGGGTTCACAAGGCCGGCAAGCAGACCCACCGGGATATGCTGCGCCGGGATGCGGAGGAGGCGCTGGCCAAGTGCGGTTCATTCCGTGAAATTGAATATTACCTGAAATGTTTGGGCTATCGCTTCCAGCGGGACTTCCATTATGCCCACCCCTCCGTCATCATCGACGGCTGGCAGCGCCCTATTCGCATTGACAGCCTTGGGCCACAGTTTAGCAGAGAAGCCATCCGGGAGCGGTGCCTTGAAAACCAGCGGAAGCCGGAGTTGTACGGATACGCCTATCCGCAGCGAAAACGAGCACCGCTGCTAGCTATTGAGTATCATCTGCGGCAGGCGCAGAGGCAAGATACCGTTACGCTGCTGTTCGAGATTTTCATTGAACTGCTGAAAATCTGCACCGGCAGCAACATTGAAAACACCGACCGCCGCCCTTTATCACCGGCCATGCGGGCGGAGGTACGGAAGCTGGATCAATACCTGGAAGAATACAAGCTCCTTTGCGACCACCGCATAGAGTCGCCAAAGGAGCTTTTGTCATTTCAGGAGGGATTGACTGCCCGGATTTCGGCGCTGGAGGATCAGCGCTACGCCCTGCGCCTGAAGCTGCGCCGAGTGAAATCTCCGGAGGAAGAAGCTGGCCTGAAGGAACACTGCAAAAAGATTACAAAAGAGCTCACGCCTTTGCGACGGGAGAGGAAAACTGTTCTGCGTATCGCAGAGCACATTCCCAAAATACAGGAGCTTCTGGATGCCGAGCGTAAAACCGAAATGGAACACAACAACCTGGCACGAAAGAAAGAGAGGAAGATTGAACGATGAAACAAACCAACATTGCAGTTTCCAAGCTGCGCCCCTTTGAAAATAACCCCTATCAGGTCCGGGACGATGCGGAGATGAACACGCTGATCGAAAGCATACAAACGCAAGGTGTTTTCTCACCACTAATCGTCCGACCAATAGAAAATACAGACGAATATGAGGTCATAAGCGGTCACCGCCGTTTACACGCCGCACAAAAGGCAGGGATCACCGAGGTCCCTGTCTTAATTTATGCCCTCGACCGGGATGCTGCCGCCATTGCGGTAGTAGACAGTAATCTGCACCGTGAGCATATTTTACCATCAGAAAAGGCGTTTGCCTATAAGCTGAAAATGGAGGCTCTGTCCCATCAAGGCAAGCGGACGGATTTAACTTCGACACAACCTGTGGCAAAGTTGCGCACAGCCGATGTTGTGGGTGAGGCATTAAATGAAAGTCGAGAAACAGTGCGGCGCTTTATCCGCCTGACCTATCTCATCCCAGAGTTCCTTGAAAAGATGGATCAAGGTGAAATCGCCCTGTCCGTCGGTGTGGAGCTGTCATTTCTTGACGAATCCAGTCAGCGGGAGGTACTGGAGCAGTGCGCTATCAACGATTGCACTCCGTCCTATTCACAGGCATGGCGGATGCACAAGGCTGACCGGGAAGGATCGCTGACCACGGCGGTTATTCAAACCGTTATGTCGGAGGAAAAAGCTAACCAGCGGGAAATGGTGAAAGTTCCCACCTCCCGTCTGCGGGAGGTTCTTCCGCAAGGGCTGGATGCAAAGAAAACAGAAGATTTTATCATCAAGGCTTGCGATCATTATCGCAAATATCTCGTCCGCCAGCGTAATCGGGAAGAAAGATGAGGAGGTGTCCCTATGGAACAATTCATTCAAAAATATCCGTATAATCAACTTTTTGAAAACAATGCCGACTCGCATTTTTATATGAAAATCGGTGGCACGGTTTATGATGTTACGACTCATTATGACCCCAAGGGGCGGCAGTGCGTGTTGGAGCAGTTCAAGGAGCTGCTGCTTCAGAAGGAATGGAGACAACCGCACAATCGAAAAGAGCAGCCGAAATCAATATAATAGCATATATCCCATTGCTTGATTCGGCTGTCGGAAAGGAGTTAAACGCTATGACAGTCAACAATAAGAATACAGATCAAGAAAAAATCACCGCCCTTTACTGTCGCCTTTCGCAGGACGACGGTTTGGACGGAGAGAGTAACAGTATTCAGAATCATGATGTAATGTATAGAGGGTGGATTACACCAAAAAACATTACATCATGACTGGCGGCTCATTTGTGGCGAATGAAAAGACAGTTATGATAAAGGAGGGATGCCCTCAAACCTACCGTAACTGTCAACCACATTCTCACGAAAGGAGCCTTGTATGGAACTGACTTACACCCAATGCGGCGACTATCTCATTCCCAACCTTGTGTTAGCAGACACCAAAGAGTACCATATCGGGAAATATGGCCGGATGCGCCGTGCCTACTTAAAAGAACATCGGCCCATTCTGTATACCGATCTCATTGTCACTGAAAAGCTGCTTCCCCACTTGGAGGAAATCGACATCGCCTGCCGGGAGCGGCTGGAAATCATTGAAAAATCCATGATGCAGCAAGAGGGCGTCACAGAAGCCCTGAAAGCTGCCGACCAGATGGCATGGGTGCGCTCCATGAACTCCATCCACAACAGAGCCGAGGAAATTGTCCTGGCTGAGCTGGTCTACTGTTGAGGGAGGGAACACCATGATTTTAGAAGCCATGTATAATGGAGAGTTTTATCCCTGTGAAACAGTCGTACCCACGTCCCCGGAATACCACAAGGCGATCCAAACCTGTGCAGCGTTGATGGAGCAGTTATCCCAGCGGCTCAGCAAAGAGGACTATGCGCTGGTGGAGGAACTCCGGGCGCAGAACGCTATCGCCCAGTGCGAGGAAAGTGAAAGCCATTTCAAGTATGGATTTTCGGCGGGGTTGATTGTCCAGCAGGAAGCCCATGAACAGCTGCAAAACAAGAAATAAGCGATGGCCCAAAAAGCCCACGCAGCCGGAAAGAGAACCGGAGGCGTGGGCTTTCTGTGTATACGGTTATTCTGTCTGATCAGCCGAAGTCTCTGCAACCAGTCGGTCAAAGTCGCTCTGATAGGTCCGATCCTGCAATACCCGGAACTTTTCAAACTCTTTCTCGGCAAAGGCTTTGGCAATGGCAGCGGTCACCTTGCCTTTATCATGCAGAATATCTTCCTCGTTGAACTGTAAAAATGCGTCAAGCCGCTTGACCCAATCGGCCATATACATGACATTTCCCCGGCGGGCCTGCCGTTCCGCATAGTCAAGGTACATGGTGACAATTTCGTTCAGGTTCCGCATTTCTGTTTCGTTCAGATAGTTTTTGGCAACGGTGACATCGGATTTGCGGATGCGGCCTTTGGGGGCGTTTTTCCATGTGGTCAGGCCCATATTGGGCTTGGTGCTGTCGGCACGGCCATATACGATCTCGGCAGCTGTATGGTGGGTGACCGCATAGTGGAGCTTATTCTGCACCGTTGCGAAAAACTCCTTTGTGATGGGGCTTTCCACATCGTAGTCGGCGCTGCACTGGGAATAGATGTCCGTGATTTTCTGGTAAAATCTTCTCTCGCTGGCCCGGATGTCCCGGATACGCTCCAGCTGTTCCTCGAAATAATCTTTGCCGAAAAAGTTCTCCGGCTCCCGCAGCCGTGCGTCATCCATCACATAGCCCTTGATGATGAACTCTTTCAACACCCTGTTCGCCCAAATGCGGAACATGGTCGCCTTTTTGGAGTTCACACGATACCCCACAGCGATAATGGCGTCCAGATTGTAATAGTTGGTCTGATACCGTTTCCCGTCCGCCGCAGTTGTTTCCATTTTGGAAACAACTGAATCCTCGCTCAGTTCGCCGGATTCAAAAATGTTTTTCAGATGCTTGGAAATGGCCGCTTTCTGTACCTCGAACAGCTCTGCCATTTTTGCCTGTGTCAGCCAGAGATTTTCCTGAAAGAGCAGGATTTCCACCCGCACTTCTCCGTTTTCGGTCTTGTAAAAGAGGATTTCTCTGGTTTCATACGGGGTCAGTCCCTGTTCCTCGCTCATTCTTCGTCACCTCCATGGTTTGGTAAACTTTTGATTACTTCCTGTAATTCATTGATAAAACGGCAGGTATGAAATCCATCGCATACCGCATGGTGTACCTGAATAGATAACGGAATCCAATATTTTCCGTTTTCTTCATAGTATCGTCCAAACGTAAAAATGGGAAGCAGATAGCCATATCCCTTTTGTAAATTCAGATTAAATCCTTCAAAGGTCGTCCATGGAATCATGGAGACCGGGAAAGTATTCACAGGCGGATTTGGCTTTGCCATCATGCCCTTGTTTTCACCGTATTGCTGCATATCCTTTTCATACTGCTTGCAGAACTCCGTATAATCACCGATATACTTGGTCCAGATATTTGAAAACATCTCCGTGTCCTTATGGAAAATTGTATAGCACGGCATCATTTCACTAAATATCCCGATTTGCCCTTCATCGTCCACAGCCATACGGAATTCTTCGTGCCGGTTAACTACTGTTGAAACGGCATACAAAAGGGTGGGATACAATTTTGCTTTACCGGTTTTAATCGTAGTAATATCCAGCTTTACGGTCATGCTATATGTGCAAGGCACAGATTCAAAATAATGCGTAAAGTACGCTTTTCTTTTCCATCTTTTCAGATCAATCAAACGAAATTCCATAATTTTCTCCTAATCATACATATCCAAATAGCCGTTGCAGATGATTTATATGTTGTTGTTCTTTCCCCGGCTCTTGTAGACATTGTACTGGTTCTTGCACCGTGGGCTGCAAAAGGCGGCGTTGGACCGGCTGCCCAGGAACACCTTCTGGCAGTGCTTGCACAGGCGCAGGGGCTGGTCACTGTCCACCAGCATGAAGCTGAACATCATCTGGATGCCCAACAGCAGGGAGTGAAAATCCCAGTAAATGGTGGGCTTATCCAGCAGCTCAATGTGGTAGCTGGGGGCGATCCCGCCGAACGCAGCCATGGCCTTGCGGTGCAGCCCCCGTTCGTCCTCGCCCATGAAAGCATAGTCATTGTAGTAGAAAAAGGCGGTGGTCAGCGTAAAGGCCCAGTCTTTGAACTGCTGGGCAACCCAGTCGTAAGGTTCCGCATATTCCCGTTGGAAGCTCATATTTTTGGCCATCGGCTCATCCATGAAGGTCATGGTCAGAGCGATCATGGTCCGGTCTCCGGACACATTCCACGTGGATTCAATGCCTTTCTTCACCACGTCCAGCTGGTCGAAGGGGTAAAACAGGGACAGGTATTTGTCTGTCGCCATGGATTCTTCCTTGATAAAGTGGTTTTTCGGCAGGTACACCGCCTCATAATCCATAAAGGACGGCGTGGTGGGCAGGGCGGTCATCAGCCCCAGCAGGCCGTACCGGGTGATAAACTCCATTACCGCCTTTTCTACTTCTGCTTCCGGCTTGCGCCCCATCATCAGCATCCCCACATTCAGCGCATCCAGCACAATGTTGGGGACCTCTTTCAGCGGATTGTAGACATCCGGCTTTGCATTCTTGCCGGGGGTGATGTACCGTTTGCCATCTTCCGCTGCTTTCAGCTCATAGTGATCGTACCGCACCCAATGGGAACGGGACTGTTCAAATAAATTTTTCATCATACACGCCCTTTCTCCTTAATCGTCCCAATTATCAGGGGCGGTTTTCTTTTTTCTGCGCTTGGTCTTGTTTTCCCGCCGGATCACGGCGTCCTTGCCCTGTTTTCTTGCGATTTTCGAGTATTCCTCCAAAAATTGGCGTTCCCGCAAGGTCAGGCTGCCGCCATGCTCCTGCTTGCCGCACAGATGGTCATACATCCGGCGCTGCAATTTCTTGTGGATGGTCTTTCGCAGCTTGCGGATATTGCGGTCAGACTGCCCACGCACAGCGGCAAGCCGGGTGGTGCTGTACAGCCGCAAAGAGAGAAAATATAGAACTTCCTTGTGTTCCTCGCTCAGTTCCTCCACCATGCGGGAAATAAAGGGATCAGCGGTCAGGTTGTGCATCTCATAGGGGCAGTCAAACAGGATGTCCAGAAAGTTCCCGGCCATCAGCTGCCGGTATGCGGGGGTGTTCATCCAGCGGGGAATGAGCTTTGGTTCCGGCACCGCCTGATATTCCAGCGGCACATCCCCACGGAGGTTTTCGTGGTCCCGTTCCCGGCGCTCCCGGTTCCGGTCCAGCTTGTTCCATTCCTCCACCACGGCCCGGAAATCCTTCTCCGTGCGTGCTGCTTCCTCCAGCCGCCGTATGGCCTCGGCCCGCATCTCCCGTTTGAGCCGTTTATCACTGACCGGGGCAGCTTCTTCCTCCTCGTCCTCCAGCTCCGCTTCATAGTCGATGGGATGCTCGTCCTGCTCCAGCTCGCTTTCCAGCTCGGCCAGACGTTCTTCCGCAAGCGCCTGTTCCAGCGTTTCTTCCGCCCCTACGCCTGTCCCATCGTCCCATCCGGTGAAGCCACCTTCGGTATCCAGAAGCTCGTCATCAGACAGATACGCCATGACCCCACCTCTTTTCAAAAAAATATTTTATGATTTTTCAAAAATGGTTCCGTTTTGCACCCCGGATTTCTCCTATCAGTGAAAGAGTAATCTGATTACAACTTACTTAGATTACATTTGCTCATTCACACAGGAGAAAGGGGGCACATGCCATGTTCAGGCTTGACACAAAAAAGAAGTAACACAATCGCAGGTTACAAACAACGGAACTATAACAACAGTATACACCGGATGCGCCGAAAGCGCAAGAAAGAGAGGTTCTATGGTAGATAAAAACGCCGTGTTTCTGACCCGGCACATTGGCAAGACCACCTATAAAGTTCGTGTCTACCTCAGCGAAGCCGCCGAGGAAACGATGGAAGATAAAATTTTGCGGCTGATCCGCAATGACGGGCTGGCAAACCAGCCGGAATGTGGTATAATGGAACTGCCACAAATGAGCCGTCCGTCTGAAAGGAGCGCCTGATATGGCAAACAGACAGACGGAAGAAAAAATCACTGCGCTCTATGAGCGCCTGTCCCGTGACGATGACCTCACGGGTGACTCGAACTCCATTCTGAACCAGAAACGGTATCTCGAAAGTTATGCAGCACAGCGGGGCTACACCAATATCGTCCACTACACAGACGATGGGTGGTCCGGCGGCAACTTTGACCGTCCCGCATGGAAGCGCCTTGTGGCGGACATCGAGGCGGGCAAGGTGGCCCACTTGCTGTGTAAGGACCTAAGTCGGATCGGCAGAAATTACCTGCAAACCGGCTTTTACACCGAGGTAATGTTCCGGCAGAATGGGGTTCATTTTGTTGCTGTCGCCAATAACATTGACAGCGAGGAACAGGACAGCGGCGAGTTTGCGCCCTTTCTCAATATCATGAACGAATGGTATCTGCGTGACCAGTCCAAAAAGGTTTCAGCAGCATACCGTGTCAAAGGAAAGGCGGGTAAGCCCACCACCAACAACGCCATCTATGGCTACAAAAAAGACCCGGAGGACAAGGACCACTGGCTGGTGGACGAGGAAGCCGCTGCCGTGGTGCGGCGAATCTTCCGGCTTGCGGTGGAGGGGCACGGCCCCCATGAGATCGCCAAGATACTCACACAGGAAAAGGTGGAGTGCCCCGCCTATTATCTGGCTCGCAACGGCAGAGGCAGCCGGAAGAACACCGTGGACACCAGCCGCCCCTATGACTGGTACGGCTTCACGGTCAGTTCCATGCTGACCAAGCCGGAGTATATGGGGCACACCGTCAATTTCCGTTCCTCCAAAAAGTCCTACCGGGATAAGCGGGTAAAAAATGACCCGTCCGACTGGCTGATCTTTGAGAACACCCACGAGGCCATTGTTGATCCGGAAACCTGGCAGCTGGCCCAGCAGGTGAAACGGACGGTGCGCCGGACGGATACCACTGGCGTCGCCAATCCCCTGACCGGCCTTGTGTTCTGCGCCGACTGCGGAGCCAAGATGTATAACCACCGGGGCAAGCGCAAAAAGGACGGGCGGGAGTATGGAACTGACTTCTATAACTGCTCCACCTATACCCTGACTTTTGAGCGTGAAACCCAGATGTGTTTTTCTCACACCGTCAGCACCAAGGCCCTGAACGCCCTGATTCTGGAAACCATCCGCACCACTGCCAGCTATGCCATCCAGAACAAGGAGGAATTTATTCAGAAAGTTCGCAGCATATCACAGGTTCGCCAGCAGGAAGCGGCCAAGGAGCTGAAACGTAAGGTCGCCAAGGAGCGCAAACGCAGTGCCGAGCTGGATGTGCTGATTAAAAAGCTGTATGAAACCTATGCCATGGGCAAATTGGAGGAAAAACGGTTCGAGCTGCTGTGTGCCGAATATGAGAAGGAACAGGCCGAGCTGGAACAGCTGCTTGCCTCCGAGCAGGCACAGTTGGATCAGTTCCATGAGGACACGGACCGTGCCAGTCACTTTCTGGCGCTGGCACAGAAATATACGGATTTCACCGAGCTGACTGCCCCCATGCTCCATGAATTTGTGGAGAAAATTCTGGTCCATGCCCCGGACAGAAGCACCGGGGAACGGGTGCAGGAAATTGAGATTTATATGAATTTCATCGGGAAGTTTGAAGTGCCCATGCCCGAACCCACCGAGGAAGAACTGGCTGCGGAGGAAAAGCGCCGCCAGAAGCGCATCCGTGACCATGAAAAGTATCTGCGCCAGAAGGAGCGCAAACAGAAGATTGCCGAGGGGCTGATCGTTCCGGGTGAACCGTACCAGCTGGTATGCCAGTGCTGCGGAGAGCCGTTCCAGTCTGTTCGCCCCAACGCTAAATTTTGCAAACCCGCCTGCCGGGAGAAGTTCTACCGGCAGGAGAAGCGGAAAGCCAAAGAAACGGAAACATCACAAACTGCATAAAGACTGCGGCCTGCCCCAACAAACCGGGCAGGCCGCTTTTTTTATGCCCTGAAACGGAGGGATTTTCATGACACTCTTTGAACTGGTAAAACAGAATATTTGTGTGCCGGATGCGGCGGAACACTATGGGCTGCAAGTCAACCGAAATGGGATGTGCAGATGTCCGTTCCATGAGGACCGGCACCCCAGCATGAAGCTGAACGAACGGTATTTTTACTGTTTCGGCTGCGGAGCCACCGGCGATGTGATTGACTTTGTGGCAAGGCTGTTTGGCCTGAGCAGTTTCGAGGCAGTGCAGAAGCTGGCACAGGATTTTGGGATTGGCCCGGACAAGCCCCCTGCGGCAGCTGCCCTGCCCAAACCGGAGCGTCCTCTGCTGAAAGCATACCGGCAGGAGGAAGTGCGCTGTCTGCGGGTATTGTGCGATTATCTGCATCTTTTAGAACGCTGGATGGTGCAGTACGCACCCAAGACACCCGAAGATGCTTTGGATGACCGGTTTGTGGAAGCCTGTCAGATGCTGGACTATGTGGAGTATCTGGCAGATTTGCTCATTGCCGCCGAACTGGAACAGCGGATAAGAATCGTAGAAATGCTGAACAAGGATGGACTGATTGCCGGTTTGGAGGAACGGCTGGGCAGGCTGAAAAAGGAGGACGATGCCTATGAAAAACAAAACGCAGCTTGACGGGATGCCTGTCTGGTTTGATGGCAAAAGCATCAACGAAGCCCTGTTTTGTGAGGAGTTCTTGCAGACGCACAAGATCATCTTCACAAACGGGGCTTTTTTCACGCCCGAAGGTCGTGTGACCGATGAACTACCCCTGCGGGGAGAGATTTTTGAGGAACTGAAATGCTGTGCGGTCAGCAATATTCCCCGTAAAATCAGCAACATTGTGGAGCTGATGAAGCTGGCAGCACTGGTGGAGGATTTTCCCCCGGAGCCAGACCGGATTCATCTTTCCAACGGGACGCTTTTTCTGGACGGAACCTTTGCGGAGGGAAAGCCGAAAATCGTCCGCAACCGCTTCCCTGTGGCCTACAACCCCAATGCCCCGAAACCTGTTCTCTGGCTGCAATTTCTGGATGGCCTGCTCTACCCGGAGGACATCCCAACCTTGCAGGAATATATCGGCTACTGCCTGATTCCCAGCAACAAGGGACAGCGGATGATGGTCATTAAGGGCAGCGGCGGCGAGGGCAAGTCGCAGATCGGCGCTGTGCTGGGAACTTTGTTCGGTTCCAACATGAAGGATGGAAGCATCGGGAAAATATCCGAGAACCGGTTTGCCCGTGCCGATTTGGAACATATCCTCCTGTGCGTGGATGACGATATGCGGATGGAGGCCCTGCGCCAGACCAACTATGTGAAATCCATCGTCACTGCCCAGGGCAAGATGGATTTGGAGCGCAAGGGCAAGCAGAGCTATCAGGGATGGATGTGCGCCCGGCTGCTGGCTTTCTCCAACGGAGATTTGCAGGCGCTGTTTGACCGGAGCGACGGATTTTATCGCCGCCAGCTGGTGCTGACCACGAAAGAAAAACCGGCTGGTCGTGTGGATGATCCCGACCTTGCCGAGAAGATGAAAGCCGAGGTAGAGGGTATTCTGCTGTGGGCTTTTGAAGGATTGCAGCGGCTGGCCGCCAACAACTTCAAATTCACCGAAAGTGACCGCACCAGAGAAAACCGGGAGGCAGTCAAACGGGACAACAACAATGTATATGATTTTCTGGATTCTGACGGATATGTTCGCCTGAAAGCCGATCTGTCCGCCAGTTCCAAAGAGCTGTACGAGGCATACCAGATTTACTGCACCGAGAACAACCTGCCCGCCCTGAAGCCACGCAGCTTCAGCGAAGCCCTGATTGCCTGCCAGAGCCGCTACAATCTGGAATACTGCAACAATGTGACCAATGCAGCCGGGCGGCGGGTGCGTGGCTTTCTGGGGATTGAGGTATTGGTGAGAAATCATATATCAGTGTTTTCCGGTGATTCGATGCGTACGTACGTACCGGAAGATGTGCCGGAGGAATGGCGGCGCTGAACCGTGTACGTACGTACACTTTGATTGACCCTTGTTCTCCCTTTTATAGCAATTCGGCGGCTATGGCAGTCAGAATCACTGGTCAAATCCCCATGCAAAATCAAGGCAAGCGAGAATCGGAAAGTAGTTGACGATTGGCAGAAATCATTTTGCGAAATCGCGCTTTTCGCCCCGGTGAACCGGGTGCATGGAATTATGGGGAAATGCACGGTTTCAAGCCAAATCACACGAAACGGAAAAGTCAGAAAGTGCGACCTATGGACAGGACATCACACTGGCAATTCTGAACGGATTTGGTGACAAGGAGATTTTTCGCCACACAGCGAAGCGGTTATGCCAGAGGGCGTGCCAGCTTCGCTTTTTTATCAAGTAAATTTAGGAGGATTTTTGATGATGACGGTACGCAACGAAATCAAGGCACAGATCGTCCGGGCCGGATATACCATGCAGGAGGTAGTTGACCGGCTCCATGAGGAATACGGCTGGTCGGACAGTGTTTCCAACCTGTCCGCCAAGCTCCAGCGGGAATCCATCCGCTACAAGGAGGTTGTGGAGCTGGCCGATGTGCTGGGCTATGACATTTATTGGGGTCCCCGCAAAGGCGATGCCTTTGTGGGGAGAGGAGGAGCAGCGGAGCGAGTGAGCTTTCGCACCTGTGCGGAAGCGAAGGATGCACAGCTTGCGACGACGAGGCAGAAACGGAGGTAAATCTATGACAAGTGAAGAAAAGAAACTGTTGCAGGCAAAGCACCGCTTGGAGGAAGCCCAGGCACGGGATCGGGTGAAGGAACGAAAAGCCCGGACAAGGCGGCTCATTCAGGAGGGCGCTGTACTGGAAAAAGTGCTGCCGGAAGTACAGGCGGTAGGGCTTGATAATCTGGAAGAATACCTGCGGCGAAAGCTGGCAGCGCACGATTGAAAACGGCTGGGAGGTCTCCGGGAAACCGGGGGCCTTCCTCTTTTCTATCCCGAAGGGCGCACTTACTCACCACCTGCTAAAGCAGGCGGTGGTAGCCCTCCCGTTGGTCGGGCACGTGCGCTCTCCGAGGGAGATTGCGGCTCCTGCGGGAGCCGCTGGACAAGGCTGCATTTCTGCCAAACTGACAGCCTTGTCCATGCAGTCGGCGCAGGGGTTTCCGTTTTGGAAGCCCCTGTTCATGGGGTGGTATATTGCCACCCCATCCCGCCGCCTGCCTGTGTCAACCTGCCACCGGCAGCTTGACACAGATACAGGGGTGGAACAAATCGTTCCGCCCCTGCTGGTGGTGCGTCGTATTTTACGACGTACCTGTTGCGATCAAGTACAGAAGAAGGGCTGCTGCGTTTCGCAGTAGCCCTTCAGAAAGGATGGTAGATAGTGGCGATTTATCATTTGGAGGCCAAGATGGTCAGCCGTGGAGCCGGACGCTCCGCTGTGGCTGCTGCGGCCTATCTGAGCTGTTCCCGGATGCTCAATGAGTATGACGGGGTGCAACACGACTACACCCGCAAACAGGGCCTTGGGTGGCGGCAGGTTTTTCTGCCAGCCACCGCCCCCGCAGAGTGGCAGGATCGAGAAATCCTGTGGAACGCTGTGGAGGAAACCGAAACCGCAAAGGACAGTCGCCTTGCCCGTGAATTTGTGGCGGCGCTGCCCATAGAACTGAGCCGAGAGGAACAAATCCAGCTCCTGCAAGATTTCATCAAGGAGCAGTTTGTAGCAGACGGAATGTGCGCTGATGCTGCCATCCACGACCCATATCCCCCCGGACACAATCCCCATGCCCATATCCTGCTGACGGTGCGCCCACTGGATGAAAAGGGGAAATGGCAGTACAAGACCGAGAAAGAATATCTCTGTGTCAAAGATGGCGAGGAACGGGGCTTTACCGCCGCCGAGTTCAAACAGACGCAGGCCGACGGCTGGGAGAAACAGTACCAGTACAAGGTAGGCAAAAAGAAGGTGTATATGGCCCCGTCCGCAGCGCAGGCCCAGGATTATGAACGGGTATCCAAGTATCCCAAAAGTACCAAATATGGCAGACAAAATCCCATCACGGAACGCTGGAACAGCGATGAGCAACTTGTTCTGTGGCGGGCTGCATGGGCAGATGTGGCAAACCGCCACCTGGAGCGCACCGGGCACGAAGAACGCATCGACCACCGCAGCCATGCCGAGCGTGGCCTGCTGGAGCGGCCCACGGTCCATGAGGGTGTGGTTGCCAGAGCCATGGAGAAAAAGGGTATCATCTCTGACCGGTGCGAACTGAACCGGCAGATCAAGACCGACAATGCCCTGCTCCGTGAACTGAGAGGGCAGGTCAAAAAACTGGCGCAGGCAGTTAAAAATACCATCCCGGCACTTGCCGCTGCCATGGAGAATCTGCGTAAAAATCTGCTGCTGTTCTGCTATCAGCTGAGGTATCTCCGCAAAGGCAAGGAGCGTCTGAACACTTCGCTGAATACGCTGCGCCCTGCTCTCGCACAGTACAATCAGCTTGCAAAGGACATTCGGGATAAGACGAAGGAGCGCCGCAGTCTGCTTTCCGAGAAAAAGGCGCTCTCTGCGGTTCATGTATTCTGGCACCGGGAACTGGCGGCTAAGATTGCGGCACTGACAGAGGATTTGGAGGAACTGCGTTCGGAGAAAAATCTGCTTCTGGCGTCGCTGGCATATTCCGAGGAAGATGCCGCCGATAAATTTCCCAAAGACATCGCCGCCATGGAGCAGAGCCTGAAACGGCTGGAAGAACAGGAACAGAAATATTCCGCCGAGTTGGACGCTGCCCTGAACGAGTATGCCGGGCTTCGGGAGCAGGCCCAGGGCTTCGACCCAGTGCAGCTGTATGAAGCAAGACAGGCCATCCGCCCCGGCAAAGAACAGGAAGCGGAGAACCAGGCACAGCAGGTTTACGTTGAGAAGTACAGCCCACTTCTGATGTTTGACAGTAAAAAGGCGGTGTCCCGGATGCTGGACGAGGATGCAGAGCGGCTGGCCGTGCGGAGAATGGTGCGCCAGACGCAGAAGGAGCAGCAGATTTCCAACAAGGGAAAGCGCAAGAATCAAGGACGAGATGTGAGATAAAAAGCTCTTTCTATCTCTGTCAAATGCGCTTGCGCAGCTCCGTCCAACTGGTTGCAGTCTCCAGCTCCACACCTGCGTCCAGTGCTTTGAAATGCTCCTTGCCGCAGTGGATTTTTAGCTGCTCACTGGTTTTCAGGTGCATAAAGCTGGTGTCACCCTTGGTTTCCAGGACGAAGTACAGCTTTTCCTCACCGTTCTTATTCAGATACACAGCCCAGTCGGGGTTGTACGTGCCAATGGGGGTTTCAATTTTGAAGCGGCTGGGAATCTTGAAGAACATCTTCACATCCGGGTCGTTGTCCAGGGCCACCGCCACCGGCTTCTCTACCGTGGAGCTGTCGTAAACCACATAGTCATAGACGCTGTGTTCCACCTTTACGGCGTTTCGATCCAGGTTAGCAAGCAACTCCGTGGTGTCGAAGATTTCCTGCACATAATATTCCTGGCCATCCAGCTTCACATAACGGATACCGTCGATAGCCAAGGCGTGGCGGTGGCTGCGGATTAGCTCTACGGCTTGCTCCAGAAATGCCTCCGGATTGTTGAGGAAATCGCCACACCGTCCGCTCTCTACCAGAATCCGATTGACGGTAGCCGGGGTCAACAGCGTTTCATCGCTGATGGCGGTGATGATGTCCGGCAGGGCCTGATAATCGTTGGCAATCTCCATCGTCCGCATTTCCCGTTCCATGTGGCTGATCCCGGACTGCTGGATGTGAATATCGGCAGTCTGGGACACCAGACGGGTTTTGGGGATATGGGGCATTTCCTGAAAGGCTTTGACGCAGTTCTTCACCAGCTGCTCTGTGTCAATGCTCACCCGGTAGGCGGTTTTCTGCTTGATCTTGCTCCACAGCTCCAGGAACTCCGGGGAGAGCATGACCTGTTTGTTGAGCCGTACCACCACATCACGGGAGGCATCCCGCACCGGGGGCTTCCGGTCGGCATTGGCGATAATCTGCTCAAAACGCTCTCTGGCAGCTTCATATTTTTTCGGCAGGTCAAGGGTTCCGTTCTTCAAAGCGTTCTTCATGGTATCCTTGACCTTACCGGTGCTGGTGATATACCCCTTCTGCTCAAAATGCTCCAGCAGCTCCGTAGCTTCCTCGTGGGTGACGGTATGTTCCTCTACGGTAGTGATTGTACTGGTGATTCCAATAATTGCCTCTGCTGCCTGTTCAGCGGTCGCACCGTTTTTAATTTGGCGCATGACTTCCGTTACGGGGCTGGGCGGTTCGGTGATTTTCCCTGATTCCAATTCCGCTGTAATTTTTTCTTCCGCTGCCGTCATTTCGGGGTCGGCCATCCATTTGTCAATGGAGCCGTCGTCCATCCAGGTTTTTACCAGCTCGTGGGCCTCTTCTCTGTCAATCGTATGCTCACGGGTAACTTCTTCCTGATAGGTCATCCCAGCAAACAAACTGAGCTGGAGTACACCAAACTTGACGCCAGTTTCGTCCTCGATCTCTTTCTGGAGGGTGGAAGCAAACTCGGAAAAGCTCTCGTTGGCCATGACGTGAAGGACATTGATATTCTTGTCCTCGATGCGTTCACCGTCCTGGTTCACGCACAGGCGCAGGCCACGGCCCACCTTCTGGCGGCAGGTAAAGGTGGACTTCTGCTCGATCAGGGTGCAGACCTGAAACACGTTGGGGTTGTCCCAGCCTTCCCGCAGCGCCGAGTGGGAGAAAATAAACCGCAGCGGACACTCAAAGCTGAGAAGCCACTCCTTGTCCCGCATGATGGTGTTGTAGGTGTCATCGTCGGCCTGGGTGTCGCCCTTGGTGTCCTTCAGGCGTCCTTTCTTGTCCTGAGAGAAGTAGCCGTTATGTACCTTGCTCACATCTGTGGTGAATCGCTCTCGGAGGAGCGCATACTTGGGCTTTGCGATCAGCTCCTGATAGCACTCCTCAAACATAGTGGCGTAGATGCCGGGTGTGCCGTCCTCGTGGCGGTACTTGTCCACCTTATCGATGAAGAACAGGGACAGTACCTTGATCCCCTTGTCCAGATACCGCAGCTCTTTGTCAAGGTGGGTTTCGATGGTGCGCCGGATTTGCGCCTTCTTGACGATGTTCTCGTCCACGTCTCCAATGGCCTTGCCCAGCTTGACCTCCTGGGTATTGCCAAACTCGATATGTTCAAAATCGGGAGTGCAGTCAATTCCGGTAACGGTGTAGCCTTCGTACAGTTCCCGCCCGCCGGACAGCAGGAATAAATCGTCGCCCGGCTTGACAGTCATGGCCTTGCGGGTCACGGCTCCGGTCTTGCCCTTCACATCCAGTTCCACTCTGGCCTTAAAGCCCTTGTCGTTGCTGACGGAAAGCAGCCGCACATAGGCTTGATTGAAGCCACCGGCAACCTGATTGGAGGATACGGCGATCTGCTTGACCAGCCCCATCTGGTAGGCGTCTACCGGAGTCAGGCGGTAAAGCAGATTGATTTTTTCTCGGTGGGTGGCGGAGTACCGCAGCACACACAGGGGATTGAGCGTGGCAATGGCTTCCTTGGCCTTGGGGGTGTTGTCTACGCTCTGGGGTTCATCGATGATAACGATAGGGTGTGTGTTCTGAATAAAGCCCATAGCCGTTTCACCGTTGAGCCGATCCTGCGCTTGATTGATGATGTTCTCCGCTTTCTTGAAAGCGTCGATGTTAATAATCATCACTTCGATATTGGAACTGGTGGCAAATTGCCGCACGTCGGACAGCTTGGCAGAGTTGTAGATGAAGTACCGGCATGGCACGTTGTCGTATTGCAGGCCGAAATGCTCCTGCGTGACCTGAAAGGATTTGTAGACGCCCTCCCGGATGGCCACCGACGGCACCACGATAACAAACTTGGTGAATCCGTACTTGCGGTTCAGCTCAAAGATGGTCTTGGTGTAGACGTAGGTCTTGCCGGTGCCAGTTTCCATCTCAATACAGAACTGGCAGCCTTCCGCTGTGGGGGTCAGGGGCAGGTTATTCCGCTTCTGGACGGTGTGCATATTGGCGGTCAATGTTTCCTGGTCAATGTAGAGAGCATTGCCCTGGCCCAGCTCATTTAAGAAATTGGTCTGGGCTTCCTCCATGACGGAGAAGGTGCTCCGTGTTTTCTCCTGGCCGGCAAACAAATCCACCACAGCGTTGACTGCATCCATTTGGAAGGCTTGATTCTTGAATTTCAGTTTCATGCCTGTTCACCTCTTAAATAACCGCAGGAACAGGGTATAGTTCCATAAGAGATTATCTGCTTCAATGGAGTGCTGAATATTGATAATCTCATATTTGATTCCAACAATATTTTTGCTGTCCATGTAGAGCTTGAGATTTTTATAGCTCTGCACAACATCAAGTTGATTTAGTATCCCATTGTCAAGCACCTGATCTATTTTTGAAGTTAAGTTCCGATATATGTCTTGATTTCCTGTTTCACAATACAGGGCTGCTCGTTCGTAGGCGGTTTTTAGTGCTAATAGTGCATCTTTGCGTATGTCAATCTGCATTTTTCGCACACCAACAATAATTACTTCGTATATCGTAAAGCAAAAAGCAATCCGCTCAATCCAAAGCCACAAAGTATTACCGCTGGAGATAGGGGAAATGAATGTAGAAAGACAAGCAAGTAAAAATGGAATACCAATGTATTCGATTGTTCCAAGTAAGCAATGTACAATGGTTTTTGTGATTACATGAAACCATTTTAGAGTGTTATTCATATCTTTCTCACACCAGTTTCAGCTCAATCCCATGATCCCGCAGGATATAGTAGGCATTAGCCATAGCGGTATCGTCAGCAAAGCTGTCACGGGAGATGATTATTTTCGCCGGGGCATATTCGGTCATCTGCTCCACGTCCTCCGGCTGCACATTTTCGGCCAGACAGACCAGCAGCAGGCAGTCATCACCCACACCATAGATAGTCTTGTTATTGACAGTGAACGGTTTCACAGAGTAGGTCAGCGGCACACCCAGTTTGAGCATGATTTCATAGACCATACCCTGCCTTGTACGCCTCGCTCTTTTCGTCGCACAGTTCGGGAAGCTGCACCAGAATGAAGCGCCGGTTGCCACCATCCTCGGCATTGAGTTGCATCACCGCATGGGCGGTAGTAGCGGAACCGGAGAAGAAGTCAAGAATAATGTCATCATTCTTGGCGGCAATAGAAACCATACGTTTAAGTAATCTGGTTGGCTTCGGAAAGTCAAAAATATTCGGAGTGTCAGCAAACAATGACTTTATTTCTTTGGTCGCCTCTTGTGTGTGCCCAACTTCTGAGTTCGGCCACCACGTCCACATATTTCTTCCTTGCTTTTCTGCTAAATAGGTTTTCCGCCTGGGCATACCTTTTCCATCAGTTCCATACCAGAATCTTCCCTCAGCAGCTTGTTGCAGATATACTTCCTCAACATTTTTCCAGCAGGTTCCTGCTGGTGGATAGTATTCAGCACCACCGGGCGTTGTGATTTTATACATTTGATTAGGACGATACCCCTGGGCCGTAAAGTCTGATGATACCCAGGGGCCTCTTACATCATTATCGGGATTCTTATAACTTTCCCTATCTTTATCTGACAACGGCAGAAGTGACACTGCATCATTCAATAGATCTGCTGTCTTACAGTACATCACGATATATTCGTGGCCGTTACTTATTTTCTTGCGTGCATCAGGAGAAGTCCGCTTTTGCCAGATAAACTGTGCAACAAAGTTTTCCTCACCAAAAACTTCATTGCATAGCTTTTTGATATTATCAACTTCGTTGTCATCAATAGAAATAAATATCACACCATCGTCCCGCAGCAGGTTTGCCGCCAAACGCAGACGGGGATACATCATGTTGAGCCAGTTGGTGTGATAGCGGCCCATGGTTTCCGGGTTAGACTTGGTGGTCTGCTGGGTCACTTCCTTGTACCGTGCCATGGGGTCGGCGAAGTCATCAGCGTAAGGGCCAGCACTTCGGCAATACCTCTATCAGACAGATCCTCGGCAACATCACTTATACGGGCAACCTTCTGTTCCAGAAGGAATATGTGCAGGACCCCATCAGCAAGAAAAGCAAAATTAACCGTGGGGAGCTGCCGCAGTATTTCGTGAAGAACACCCACGAAGCCATCATCCCGATGGAGGTCTACCAGGCGGTGCAGACCGAGAAAGCGCGCCGCCGGGAGCTTGGGGCTTTGGCAAACTGGAGCATCAATACCTCCTGCTTTACCAGCAAAATCAAGTGCGGTCGGTGCGGAAAGAGCTATCAGCGCTCCAACCGCAAGGGACGAAAAGATCCTGACGCTAACTACACCATCTGGGTCTGCGGGACTCGAAGAAAAACCGGGAATGCCAAGTGCCAAAACAAGGACATCCCAGAACAGATACTCAAGGAAGCCTGCGCTGTGGTCATGGGACTGGATACGTTTGATGAGATCATCTTTTCAGAGCAGATCGACCGCATTGAGATCCCTGCTCCGAATGAGATGATTTTCTATTTTAAGGATGGCCACATTGTACCGCACCACTGGGAATCCACCATGCGGAAGGACTGCTGGACGGATGAGCGCAGAGCCGCCAAGGGACGGTATCATGTGTTTGAGGTGGAACAGGCCCCGGACAAGGAAACATACAAATACTACT
>ERZ772820.1261-NODE-1261-length-20396-cov-77.184553_pt1 | contig 20396 bp, 14 predicted proteins | sample MGYA00511377_ERZ772820 | MGnify/ENA primary metagenome ERZ772820 (study PRJEB29015, sample SAMEA2737684) | human gut metagenome | biome: human gut; feature: human-associated habitat; material: faeces | place: China | collected 2012 ... | reverse complement strand
CACGGCCCACGGCGCGTCGAGCGCGCGGAGCCTGCCGCAGCGCAGCGCGGCAAAGCGCGGCCGGTCGATCCTTCCCATCCACTCGGTCGTGCCGCGGCGCGGCCGCATGGCGGAAAAGTAGAACAGCAGCAGCGCAAGCGCGAGGATCAGAAAGCCTGCCACCGGCACAAAGTGCTCCGGCGCCCAGTCAGCCATTCGGATGTCCACGGGTCCACCCCCTGTTTTCGCCGGGGAACCAGGCCGTTTCCCGGTATTTTTTTCATTTTACCACACTTTTCTGCCGAGCGCAAGGACTTACCGCAGCGCCGCGATCGCCTCTTCCAGTGCGCTTGCAAAGGCGCGGATGTCGTCCTCGGTCGTTTCGTCGGAGAGGGACACGCGGATGGAGCCGTTGATCAGCTCCGGTGCCGCGCCCATCGCCTCAAGCACATGGCTCCGGTGGCCCTTGCTGCACGCCGAGCCGGCGGAAACATACACGTCCCGGTCCTGCAAGGCGTTGATCAGTCCCTGCGAGCGCAGGCCGCGCACCGCCAGATTCACAATGTGCGGCGCTTCCTGCGCGCCGAGCAGCGTCACGCCGTCGATTTCTGTGACCAGCTCGCGGCACAGCGCCGTCAAGCGGTTCTGCTCCGCAATGTCGTGCTGGCGCGTGGGCAGTTTTGCCTCGCAGGCGGCGGCAAAGCCCGCAATGAGCGGCAGCATCTCCGTTCCGCTGCGCAGCTTGGATTCCTGCCCTCCGCCGTAGATCAGAGGCGGCAGATTCAGCCCCGGCCGCAGATACAGCGCGCCCACGCCCTTCGACGCATGGATCTTGTGTCCGGACACGGAGATCGCGTCCGCCCCCAGCGTCGAGGCGCGGAAGGGCACCTTGAAGAAGCCCTGCACCGCGTCGGTGTGAAAGATCGCGTCCGGGCAGACGCGGTGCGTCAGCTTCGCCATCTTCTCGATCGGCATGACCGCGCCGGACTCGTTGTTGACCATCATGATGCTGACGAGCACCGTGTCCTTCCGCAGCGCCCCCTGCAATTGCTCCAGCGTGACGCGTCCCAGCGCGTCCGGCTGCAAATACGTGACCTCAAAGCCGCGCTCTTCCAGCTTTTTCATGGGATTGAGCACCGCGTGGTGCTCGACCGCCGTGGTGATCGCATGCCTGCCGCGCTTTGCCATCCGCTCCGCGCCGGAAAAGATCGCCCAGTTGTCGGCCTCCGTGCCGCAGGAGGTGAAAAACACGCGCTCGGGCTGCGCGCCCAGCGCCGCCGCGACGCTCTGCCGCGATCTTTGCAGCAGCCGCGCCGCCGAAATGCCCAGCCGGTGGACGGAACTGGGATTGCCCCAGTCCTCGGTGAGCGCGCGCAGCGTGGCCTGCACCGCCGCCTCGCAGGGGCGGGTCGTCGCGGCGTTATCCAGATAAATCATTGTACATCCTCCCGGATCATCTGCCGGTAGTCCAGCGCCGCGAAGCCCATGCGGGCATACAGGCGCATGGCGCCGGTGTTTTCCTCCTCGACCTCCAGCCGCAGGCGGCGGGCGCCCAGCGATGCTCCGTAGCGGCGGAGAAAGTCAAAAAATTCGCTGCCCAGCCCCTGATTTCTCGCCTCCGGCCGGAGATAAAGCTCCTCCAGCCACAGCTCCAGCCCGCCGGCCTCATGGGAATATTTTTTCGACAGCAGCGCGTAGCCGCAGGCCTTTTCGCCCCGACACAGCAGGAAGCAGCTCTGGCTCGTGCCCTCGGAAAAGAGGTCGTCCAGCGCGGCCTCATGATAGGCTGCCGGGACAGGATGCAGCACCGCGTCGGAGCGGTAAAATTCGTCAAACATCTCCCGCAGGATCCCGCGGTCGTCCGTTGTTGCCTGTCGGATCATAATAGATCGTCCTTTCGTTGCATTACATAAAAAGCTGCCCCGCGTTCGGGCGGGGCAGCTCAAAACCGCGGTTTACTTTTTCTTCGCCAGCGCCTCGCGGATCTTGGCGCAGATGCCGTCCGCCGTCAGGCCGTAGGCCGCCAGAACCTCGCCCGCCTTGCCGCTGCGGCCGAACTCGTCGTTCACGCCGTGGCGCACGACCGGCACGGGGCAATGCTCGCCGACATATTCCGCGACCGCGCCGCCGAGACCGCCGATGATGTTGTGTTCCTCGGAGGTGACGATGCAGCCGGTTTCCTTTGCGGCCTTCTCGACCAGCGCGCCGTCGAGCGGCTTGATCGTGTGCATATCAATCACGCGGACGGAAACGCCCTCTTTTGCCATCGTTTCGCGCGCAGCCAGCGCCATCTGCACCATCATGCCCGTGGCGATGACGGTCACGTCGCTGCCGGAGGCCAGCTCGATGCCCTTGTCCAGTTCAAACTTGTAGCCGGGGATCTCGTCGGTGACGGTGTCCACCGCGGCGCGGCCCAGACGCAGATAAGCCGGGCCGTCGTAGTTCAGCAGCGCCTCGACGGCGAGCTTCATCTCGTGACCGTCGCAGGGGCAGAGGACCTTCATACCGGGGATGACGCGCATGAGTGCGAAATCCTCAATGCACTGATGCGTCGCGCCGTCCTCACCGACGGACAGACCGCCGTGCGAACCGACGACCTTGACGTTCAGATGCGGATAGGCGACGGAGTTGCGCACCTGCTCCCATGCGCGCCCGGCGGCGAACATGGCGAAGGTGTTGGTAAAGGGCTTGAAGCCGCAGGTGGCCATACCGGCGGCGACGCCGGTCATGTTGCACTCCGCGATGCCCATGTCAAAGAACCGCTCGGGGTACTTGGCCGCAAAGCCCTTGGTCATGGTCGCGCCCGCCAGATCGGCGTCGAAAACGACCAGCTCCGGATATTTTTCCGCCAGCTCTACGAGCGCCTCGCCGTAGGCGGCGCGGGTTGCGATCTTTCCTGCCATATTACTTGCCCTCCAGTTCCGCTAATTTTGCTTCCAGCTCGGCCTTGCCCTGTTCGTACTGCTCGTCGTTGGGAGCCTTGCCATGCCAGCCGGCGTTGTTTTCCATGAAGGAGATGCCCTTGCCCTTGACGGTCTTCATCAGCAGTACCGTAGGCTTGCCCTTGACGGTCTTGGCTTCCTCGAAGGCGCGCACGAGCGCGTCGAAATCATGCCCGTCGACATGGATGACGTTCCAGTTGAAGGCCTCAAACTTCTTGTCCAGCGGCTCGGAGGGCATAACGTCCTTCGTCGCGCCGTCGATCTGAAGGCCGTTGACGTCCACGACCGCACAGAGGTTGTCCAGCTTGTACTTTGCGGCGGACATCGCCGCCTCCCAGACCTGCCCCTCCGCGATCTCGCCGTCGCCGAGGACGGCATAGACGCGGTAATCCTTCTTCGCGACCTTGCCGGCCAGCGCCATGCCGACCGCAGCGGAGATGCCCTGGCCCAGAGAGCCGGTGGACATATCCACACCGCGGACATAATGCATCTCGGCGTGGCCGGACATATGCCCCTTGATGGAGCGGAAGAGCTTCAGATCCTCCACGGGGAAATAGCCGCGCAGCGCCAGCACGGGGTACAGTGCCGGTGAGCAGTGACCTTTGGACAGCACGAAGCGGTCGCGGTCGGGCCACTGGGGGTCCTTCGGGTCGATGTTCATCACATTGAAATAGAGCGTGGTAATGGCGTCCACGGCGGACAAGCTGCCACCGATGTGACCGGAGGCCGCGGTGTGGACGGCGAACAGCCCCAGCAGGCGTGCCTTATACGCCATGATCTCCAGTTGTTTCCCGTACAGTTTTTCCATGATCTTCCTCCTCAGAATTTGATGCGCTCTGCCAGATAAGCCTTCAGCTCACTGATGGGGATGCGCTCCTGCTGCATGGTATCGCGGTCGCGGACGGTGACGGCGTTGTCGGGCGAGATGCCGTTTTCGGGGTCGCCGACGGTGTCAAAGTCCACGGTGATGCAGTAGGGTGTGCCGATCTCGTCCTCGCGGCGATAGCGCTTGCCGATGGAGCCGGCGTCGTCGAAATCGACCATAAAGTCCTTCTGTAATTCGTGATAGATCTTCTCCGCCGCGGGCGAGAGCTTCTTCGACAGCGGCAGCACGGCGGCCTTGAAGGGCGCGAGCGCCGGATGCAGATGCAGCACGACGCGGATGTCGTCGTTGCCCTTCTTGTCCTGCCCGACGACCTCTTCGTCGTAGGCGTCGGCGAGGAAGGCAAGGAAGCTGCGTTCCACGCCGAGGGACGGCTCGATGACATAGGGGATGTATCTCTGGTTCTTTTCCTGATCGTAGTAGGTCAGGTCACGGCCGGAGGTGTTCTGATGCTGGGTCAGGTCGTAGTCCGTGCGGTCTGCGACGCCCCACAGCTCGCCCCAGCCGAAGGGGAAGAGGAACTCGAAGTCGGTTGTTGCCTTGGAGTAGAAGCAGAGCTCTTCGGGGTCGTGGTCGCGCAGGCGGAGGTTCTCCTCCTTCATGCCGAGGCTCAGCAGCCACTGCTTGCAGAAGCCGCGCCAGTAGGCAAACCACTCCAGATCGGTGTTCGGCTCGCAGAAGAACTCCAGCTCCATCTGCTCGAATTCACGCACGCGGAAGATGAAGTTGCCCGGCGTGATCTCGTTGCGGAAGGACTTGCCGATCTGGCCGATGCCGAAGGGCAGCTTGCGGCGCGTGGTGCGCTGGACGTTGGCAAAGTTGACGAAAATGCCCTGTGCGGTTTCCGGACGGAGGTAGACGGTGTTCTTCGCGTCCTCGGTCACGCCCTGAAAGGTCTTGAACATCAGGTTGAACTGGCGGATGTCCGTGAAGTTGTGCTTGCCGCAGGTGGGGCAGGGCACGTTGTGCTCCTCGATGAAGGCCTTCATCTCGGCCTGCGAGAGCGTGTCGACGGGCTTTTCCAGTTCCATGCCGTGCTCGGCGCAGTAATCCTCGATGAGCTTGTCCGCACGGAAGCGCTCGTGGCACTCGCGGCAGTCCATCAGCGGGTCGGAGAAGCCGCCGAGGTGGCCGGAGGCGACCCACGTCTGGGGGTTCATCAGGATGGCGGCGTCCAGGCCCACGTTATAGGGGTTCTCCTGCACGAATTTCTTCCACCATGCGCGCTTGATGTTGTTTTTCAGCTCTGCGCCGAGGGGGCCGTAGTCCCAGGTGTTGGCCAGGCCGCCGTAGATCTCGGAGCCTGCGTAGACGAAGCCGCGGTTCTTGCACAGCGCGACGAGCTTATCCATTGTTTTTTCAGTGTTTTTCAGCATAATCTGCCTCCAATTCAGGTTCTCTTCTGAATCATTATAGTATACGCTTCCGGCGAAGTCAACCGAAAAGCTGTGATTTCAGGGTGCAAGCGCGCCGAAAACGCCGTCCTCCCGTAGCCCCTCGATGCGCACGCGCAGGAGCCGGTTGTGTAAGTCCTCGCCCGCGGCATAGACCTTCACGCCGTTTGGCGCGTGGCCGGTAAAGAGGCCGTCCTCGATCTGCTCGAACAGAACCTCCTGCACCGTGCCGAGCATCGCCGTGTCGAAGGCCTCGCACAGCTCCTTTGCCACTGCGGCCGCGCGGCGCGCACGCTCCTCCTTCACGGCCTTGGGCACCTGCTCCGGCATGGCCGCCGCAGGCGTCCCCTCCCGCCGGGAGTAGGGGAAAATGTGCATATGTGCAAAGCCGCAGCGCCGGATGAATTCCAGCGACTGCAAAAATTCCTCCTCCGTTTCGCCGGGGAAGCCGACGATCATGTCCGTCGTGACGGCGCAGCCGGGGAAGGCACGCTTTAGATCCTCCACGCTTTGCAGATACCGTGCGGTGTCGTACTTCCGGCGCATCCGCTTGAGCACGGTGTCGCAGCCGCTCTGCATACTCAGGTGAAACTGCGGGCAGAGGTTCGGATAGGCCGCCAGACGGCAGAATTCCGCGTCGATCACGCGCGGCTCCAGAGAGCCAAGGCGCACGCGCACCTCCGGCACGGCCTCGCACAGCGCGGCGATAAGCTGCGGCAGACGGCTGCCGTCCTTGAAGTCCCAGCCCCACGAGGCGACCTCGATGCCCGTGACGACGATCTCGCGATACCCCTCCCCGGCCAGCCCGCGCGCCTGCGCTGCGGCGGTTTCCAGCGGCAGCGAGCGCACCGGCCCTCTGGCATAGGGGATGATGCAGTAGGAGCAGAAATTGTTGCAACCATCCTGCACCTTGAGCATCGCGCGGGTACGCGCGGCAAGGCCGCCTGCGGGCAGCACCTCGAAGGTGCGGCGGCGCAGCGCCTCGTCGACCTGAATTTCCGGTCCCTCCGCGCCGCCGCCCAGCTTCTGCAAAAGCCGCTGGACGAATTCCTCGCGCCCGGCGCTGCCGGAGATCACGTCCACGCCCAGCGCGGCGATCTCGTCGGGGTTGATCTGCGCGTAGCAGCCGCACACGCCGATCACGGCCTGCGGATGCTCCCGCCGCAGGCGGCGGATGAGCGTGCGGTTTTTGCGGTCGGCAACGGCGGTGACGGTGCAGGTGTTGATGATGATCGCGTCGCAGCTTTCGTCGTTTTGGCAGAGGGTGTGACCCAGCGCGGCGAGCTGCTGCTCCATCGCCTGCGTTTCATATTGGTTGACCTTGCACCCCAGAGTGTAACACGTAAATTTCATAAATTCTCCCCAAAATTTCCGCGCGGGCGCGCCGAAATATTAAACAAAAAACGAATTGAAAATTTGTTCATTTTGCCGGTATACTATGAATATATTTATTATACAGACTTTCTCTCAGAAAGTACAGAATTTCTTTGCAGGAGGTGCGTCATATGACCGTACAATTTCGTTCTCTGCGCGACGTGCGGGAATTTGTCGCCCTCGCAACGCTTCAAAGCTATCAAATTCATGTGGCGGACGCTGCGGGCGCAACTGCGGACGCCAAATGCTTCATGGAAATGTTCACCGTGGAGTTCACGCAGCCTTTGACGCTGCTGATCGGCGCCGATGCCGATGCCGGCCCGTTTCTCCGCGGCGCAGCGCGCTTTCTGATCGATCCCCCCCGCCGCGATGTGAGTGCCCGCAAGAAGGTTTGAAATTTCGCCCACACCCTGCGGGACGTTACAAAATTTCGTCCGCCCCCGTAGGGAACGGCCTTGGCCGTTCCGCGTGCAGGCATCCGCAATGACGGAAATGCCATCAGCGGTGCGGTCAAGACCGCACCCTACAGAGCGGTTCGTAATTGCACCCGCATCCGTAGCGCTCCTTCGTCGCGAACGGCTGCGCGAAAGACCGCACCCTACGTGACGGTTGAAAAATTCGGTTGCACTTGCAATGACAAACCTGCCAACGATAAAAAGCTGCACGGCGAACTGCCGTGCAGCTTCAGTCTGTCAAAAAACTACCCAACCGCTCTTGTTTCTGCTATAATAGAAGAAACAGGGGTGTTTTCATGGAAGACTGGAGAAGAGATGCGCGGCGAGAGCCAATCATTGTAGATTTGGAGGCGCTGGTGCCGGAAAACCATCTGCTGCGGAAGATTGAAAGGGTCATGGATTACGAATGGCTGTATGACCGGCTGACACCGTATTACTGCCATGACAACGGCCGACCGGGGACGGACCCGGTCGTGCTGATCAAGATGGTGCTCATTCAACATCTGTCTGCAAGCGCTTTCCGGACGAGCTGACCAGTGAGATTTTCTAGCATATTCTCAACAAGGCACTCAATCACCGTATGGTCGATCCGAACACAATTTTCATTGACGGCACCCATATCAAGGCCAGTGCCAACAAGAAGAACTATCAGAAGGAACAGGTTGCGAAAGCGGCAAAGGTCTATTTCGGACAGCTGCGCAGAGAGGTCAACGAGGAAAATGCGGTGCGAATGAAAAAGGGCAAAAGGGATACACCGCACATATCTGGCAGGAGTATCTGGATTTGGTTGAACAGATACGCAAAACGGAACGTGCGAAGGAGATTTATGCGCAGCGCAAAGAAACCGTTGAACGGGTCTTTGCAGACGCGAAAGAGAACCACGCGATGCGTTATACACACCACAGAGGCTTGGCCGCCGTCACACGATGGGTCAGGCTTAAATTTGCTGCCATGAACCTGAAAAAGCTGGCAAATTGGAGTTGGGAGCACTCCTTTTTCGCTTGCTTTTTCTCTCTGTTTCCCCGATTTTTGAGGAAAACCCATGCTCTCGCTTCTTGAAAGCATGGGTTCTTTGACACACTGAGGCGCAGGCGGGTTCCCCGTCTGCGCCTGTTTCATTTTTTATCCGCAAATCACAATAGATCAGCCGCGGCTCTTGCGGGCGGCTTCCTCGCGCTGGCGGGAAATTTCCGCCCAGCTCGGCAGCTTTGCGCAGATCTCTGCAAAATCCTGCATCGCGCCGGGAATATCGATCCCCTGCGGGCAGACCTGCGCGCACTGGCCGCAGCTGACACAAGCCGCCGGCCGCTTGTCCTCCGGCAGCGCCTCGATCGCAATGCCGAGATTCATCGACGGCTGGAACTTCGCGTCATTGTAATATTTCAGCAGCATGGGGATGTCCAGCCCCATCGGGCAGCCGTCGCAGCAGTAGCGGCAGCCGGTGCAGGGCACGCCCTGATGCAGCGCGTCGGCTACGCGCGCAAGCAGCGCAACCTCCTCCTCGCTGAGCGGCTCGCCGCCGCTGAAGGTCGCGACGTTATCCACCATCTGCGCCATATTGGACATGCCGCTCAGAACCATTTTGACATTCGGCAGCGTCTGGAGCCAACGCAGCGCCCACGCCGCGTCGCTCTCCTCCGGCCGCTGCTCCCTCAGCTCGCGGTCCAGCTCCGCCGGAAGCTGCGCCAGCTTGCCGCCGCGCACCGGCTCCATGACCCAGACGGGGATGTTGTATTTTTCCAGCAGCTCGTACTTGCCCTTCGCGTCCTGAAGCGTCCAGTCAAGGTAGTTGAGCTGGATCTGGCAAAATTCCATGTGCTCGCCGTAGCGGCGGAGGAAGGTATCCATCGTTTCGACGCGGCCGTGGGTGGAGAAGCCGAGGTGGCGGATGCGGCCCAGCTTTTTCTGCTCGACGAAGTAGTCAATAATGCCCCATTGCGGATCCATATAGGTATGGATGGAGTTTTCATAGACGTTGTGCAGGAGATAGAAGTCAAAATAATCCACGCCGCACTTTTCCAGCTGCTCCTCAAAAATCGCCTTGGGATCGTAGCACGCGGCAAGCTGGTGGCCAGGGTATTTGGTCGCAAGGAAGAACGACTCGCGCGGGTAGGCCTTGAGCACGCGGCCGATGACACGCTCGGACCGGCTGGCGTGGTAGGGGTAGGCCGTGTCGAAATAGTTCACGCCGTGCTCGACGGCGTAGCGCACCATCTCCGCGACCTGCTCCTCGTCGATGTCGGCGTCCGTTCCGCCGGGCAGCAAGGGCAGACGCATGGTGCCGAAGCCCAGACGCGACAGCCGGAGTCCTTGAAATTCACTGTACTGCATTTTGCGCACCTCCGTGTTTGTTTCTTTTTCATTATAGCAGTTTGTGCCGGGCGGTGCAAGCAAAGGCTAACTTTTCTATAAAAATGCCGGGGAGCGGATGCTCCCCGGCATTTTTCAGCTTGTCAAAAAAGTCCTTTTGGACTTTTTTGACAAGCTGACTACAAAATTGCAAAATCAATATTTGTAGTATTATTTTGCAATTTTGATCGCTGCGGCGGGTTATTGAACGCGAAAGGGAACCCTGACGGTTCCCTTTCACACTATTCTTCCCTCCGAAACTTTCGGCTGGATAGGTTTTTTGACAGTCTGAAAAATGCCGGGGAGCGGATGCTCCCCGGCATTTTTGGTTGTTTACTTCTTGCTGCTCTTACGCTTTTTGCGTGCGATCAGGAAGATGATCAGCACGATCAGCAGCGCAAGCACGCCCAGAGTGCCGTAGAACAGGCCCTTATTGGCGAAGAAGATGATGAACAGATTGCTCGACACCGTCACGCGCTCGTACAGCTCGTCGCAGACGTTGGTCGTGCCGTCGGCATGGGCCGCGCAGTCGCCGCAGATCAGACGCACCTGATTCTCCAGTCCCTCCGGGACGGTGAAGGTGATCATGCCGTCATGCTCCTTGAGGTAGTCGTGCAGCTCGTCGCCGGACAGGTCGAACCGGACGCTGATGTCCTCACCGGCCGCATTGCGCAGCGGCGTCCCGTCGGAATCCAGCACCAGCGCGCGGAAGCTGTTCAGCCGTCCGCCGTCGTCCGTCGGAATAACCGTGACGGTCTGCTCGGTGGTCTGGTAACGGCCGCCCGTTTTCAGGCCGCTGACCGTGAGGACGGGCGCGGTCTGGTCGACCACGAAGGAGATGTCCAGGCTCTTGACGTCGCTGTAGGCGACGGTGTTGGTCTTATCCGTGGACTCGACAACCACGTTGTAGCCGCCCTCGGTGACAAAGAGGTTCTTATTCAGGGTGTAGGTGCGCAGCGCCCACTTGCCCGGCTCGGTGGTGAGGGTGGTGGTGTAGTCCGTGCCCTCGGTGAGCTCCTTGCCGTTGAGCTTTACGGTGTAGTGCTCGACGGGATCGACGTTCGTTTCGAAAATCACGACATCGTTGCGCACGTCATAGGTGTAATACTGCTCCAGCAGGGCCGCGGTATTCTCGTCCACAGAGAAGGTCGAGCCGTTGCGGTTGACGGAGAAGCTGATTTTCTCATGCTCCTTGCCGTCGTGCAGGGCGAAGGTCTTCTGGACATTGCCGGAGCGGTCGGCCACGGTGCAGGTCAGGCTGTAGACCGCATCTTCCGTGAGGTTCTTGACCGTGATGCGGTATTCCTCGCCGGCCTTGATGACTTCGGCGGGGTTGAGCTTGACGGTCTTGGTGGCATACTTGCCGTTCTCGTCGCGGACGACCGCGGTGAGGGTGACGGTCAGCGTGTCGGGATCCAGATGCGCATCCTTCGCCGTGATGACGAAGCCGAAGGGGGTGTCCTTATTGGCAGAGTCCGCGTCCACACCGGTGACGGTGAGCTCCGGCACGGTGGTGTCGACGATGAGGGTGTCGGAGACATAGTCCTCCATGACATTGCCGGAGCGGTCGGTGTAGCGCATCTTGACAACGTACTCGCCCTCCTGCGTCAGGGAGAAGGTGCCGGTGTGCAGGTCGGCGGAAATGTTCGTCCAGTTGGCGCTCACGGGATAGGCTGCGCCGTTTCTCGTGACCTCAAAGACCACGTCTTCCGCGTAGAAGTTGGCCTCATTGACCTTGGCCGTCACACCGGCAGTGCCGGCGTAATAGGCGGTCGTGCCGTCCTTGCGGGCGGGGTCGGTGAGGGTGACTTCCACCGCCGGGCGGATGGTATCGACCACGGTGCGGCGGCCGTCGGTATAAGAAGCGGCGTTGCCGGAACGGTCGGTCGCGGTGAAGCTGACGGTGCCGTTGAACTGGTTGGCCGCGGTCAGGACCGCCTTGGGGATGGTGAAGGTCGCGGTAAAGGTGTAGCCGTTTCTGCGGATCTCGGCCGCGGAGATCGCATCGTTCAGCAGCTCTGCGTTCACGCCGCTGACGTTCAGAGCCTTGGCATAGCTGTAGAGGATGCCATGCACGCCGGAGACCGTGTCGTCGGCGGTGAGGGTGACGGTGACGGGCGCATTGTAGTAGCCGAAGGTCACGCCCTCAAGCACGCGGTCGAGAAGGCTCGTGCTGTAGGAGATGCCCAGATTGGACGGTGCGGTGGCGTCGACGGTGAAGGCATCGGGGCCGTAGTCCTCCGCCTTGCGGTCGGCAAGGTCGGTGCAGGCGACGGAGAGGGTGTAGTTGGCTTCCACCGGGAAGCTGACCGTGGCGGTATGCTTGCCGTTTTCATGGCTCCACTTCTGCGCGTCGTGCAGGGCGGCGAGGAAGTCCTCTGTGGCGATGTCCTTGCCGGTCACGTCCTTGGCCGTGACGGTCAGGGTGACGTTCTCCGCGGAGAAGTTGGCTTCCGTGATCTCGATGGTTGCGGTCTGCTCGCGGTCGAAGTAGGAAATGCCGTCGATGACGTTCTTCACATCGGTGTTGGCGTAGATGACGTTGATCACCGGGGCAGTCTGGTCGATGACAAGGATCTTGGGCGAGGTGTAGGGGGTCATTTCGTTCTTCGCACGGTCGTGCGCGGTCATGGTGAGGGTGTGCTCGCCCTCGCCGCTGACGGTGCAGCTCGCCGTCCAGACGGTCGGGTCGGCTTCGTCCTGCGTCCAGACAAGGCCGGTGATCTCTGTGCCGTTGTCCATGACGGTGATGTCCGCCGGGTCGAGGTTGACGTCCGTGACCGTGAACCGGGCTTCAAATTCGCCGTCATAGTAGTCCTTTTCGTCCGTGCTGCTCTTCGGCTCGGCATACTGCGCACCGGCGATCGGCGCGGTTTCATCGATGATGAGCTTCTTGGAGGTAAAGGGCTCCATCTCGTTCTTCGCGCGGTCCAGCGCGGTCATGGTGAGGATATGCTCGCCCTCGCCGGAGACGGTGCAAATTGCCGTCCAGACGGTGGGTCTTTTTCCCTCCGGCTTCCATTCCAGGCCGGAAACCACTTCGCCGTTGTCCATGACGGTGATATCCGCCGGGTCAAGGTTGACATCCGTGATACTGAGCGTCACTTTAAACGCACCGCCATAGTAGAGCACATCGTCCGTGCCGCCCATCGGGTCGGCGTACTTCACTTCGGAGACCGGCGGCGTCTGGTCGATGATCAGCAGATTGGGAGAGGTGTAGGGCTCCATCTCGTTCTTCGCACGGTCGTGCGCGGTCATGGTGAGGATATGCTCGCCCTCGCCGGAGACGGTGCAGACCGCCGTCCAGACGGCAGGATCATTCGCATCCTGCGCCCATACAAGCCCGGAAACCACTTCGCCGTTGTCCATGACGGTGATGTCCGCCGGGTCAAGGTTCGTGTCCGTGACCTTGAGCGTTGCCGTAAAGGGACCGGCATAGTAGAGCGTGTCGTCCGTGCTGCCCATCGGGTCGGCATACTGCGCACCGGCGATCGGCGCGGTCCGGTCGATGACCTGCGGCTCGGTAGTAAACTCAGGCATTTCGTTGCCCGCTGCGTCCTTGGCGGTGACGGTGACGGTATGTACGCCCTCCTTGGTGAAGGTGATCGTCGCAGTGGCGGTCTTACCGTCGGCGCTGACCGTCCAGTCGACCGCCGTTTCCGCACCGTCAACCTTGACGACCGCGTCAATCTTGCCGTCCGTGAGCATCAGGCGCTCGTCATCCGTCAGCGTGAGGGTAACGGCGGCGTCGCCGTCATAATAGCGGGTCGTGCCGTTTAGGGAAATTTCCTTGGAATACTCCGCGCCTGCGGTCAGCGCCGTCCGGTCGATGACCTGCGGGTCGGTGGTGAATTCGGGCATCCGGTTGCCCGCTGCGTCCTTGGCCGTAACGGTGACGGTGTGCGTCCCCGCCTCGGTGAGGGGGATGGTGGCTTCGGCGGTCTTGCCGTCAGGACTGACCGTCCAGTCGGCTGTGGTTTCCTCGCCGTCGACCTTGACGGTTGCGTCGGGCTTGCCGTCGATGAGCATCAGGCGCTCGTTATCCGTCAGCGTGAGGGTGACGGTGGTGTCGCCGCTATAATAGCGAGTCGTGCCGTTCTGGGAGACCGGCTCTGCATAGGCCGCGGAGGCGACCGCGTGCGTCCGGTCGATGACGATCGGGTCGGAGGTGAAGCTTCCCTCGTTGCCCGCTGCGTCCTTTGCGGTAACGGTAATGGTATGCGTTCCTTCTTGGGTGAGGTCGACGGACGCAAAGGCCTCCTGCTCGGAAACGAGCACCCAGCCGACTGCGGTTTCCACGCCGTTGACCCTGACGGTCGCGTCGGGCATACCGTTGTCACTGAGCATCAGGAGCTCGTTGTCCGTCAGGGTGAGGCCGACGGTGACGGAGGACGTGCCGTCCTCTGCAAAATAGCCGTTGCCGTAATATCTTGTCGTAACGGTAATCTTGTCCGCACCCTCGCCTGTTTCCACAACATATTCGGAAGCCGGGTCGGCATAGGACGGTTCGCAGACCGGGGGCGTTTCTTCCAGAACGATCCTGTCGCCCTGAAGCTCCGCAGAGCAGTTGCCCGCGACATCGTAGGCGACGAAGTGCAGCGTGCCCTTCAGGTCGGGCTTGACAACGAATTCCGCCTTGTCGTTTTCGGCGGTAAGTACCTTGCGCGTGCCCGCGATCTCGACGCCGTTTTCGTCCACGAACCAGTATTCAAACTTTTCTACACCGGAGGTCGCATCCTGTGCATACAGGGTGTAATACAGCTTGGCGTTGTACCAGCCGCCGGTGATAAATTCAAGGATGGAGCCGCCGAGGCTCTTGCGCACCTCCTGCTTCAGCTCGGTGGGCGCGGTCTGGTCGATTTTGATCTCGCGGCGCTCGATCGCGTCCGTGATGTTGCCGTTCATGTGGCGCAGGTAGATATTCTCTTTGGCATAGGTGCCGTCCGCCGTGATGGCGGACAGCGCCTTCGTCCACGACGTATTGCCCCACAGCTTATTGCCGATGGCGGAAAGCTCCCAGTCCTCCGGGGCGGAAACGGTGACGGGGCCGGTGTACCAGCCGCTGTTGTTCTTCGTTTCGCCCGTCACGACATAGGCCGGGTCCGGGGCCTGCGCGTAGGAAATCTGTAAATAGAAATTCTTCGTGACCGCCTCGTATTTTTCATCCGCAGCGCGGGTGAAGGAAATGGTAAACAGGCCGGTCGCGTTATCCTTCAGCAAAATGCGCAGTCCCTGATCGGTGAAGGTCCAGCCCAACAGTCCCTCCGGCAGCCCGTTGGTCAGGCTCACATTGCCTTCATGGCCGTCCGGCTTGATGTAATACTCTTTCTTGCCGTAGATCACCTGCGCCGGGTTTGACTCGGAGGTTTCCACGTCGAAGGTCAGAATGGAATCGTCCTTTGCGCGTTTGACCGTGAGGGTATAGGTGGCGGAGCTTGCCTCGTAGCGGTCGTCCTTCGGCGTTTCGGCCCTGACCGTGATCTCGCCGGAGCGGAGGATGGTCATCTGGCCGTTCGCGCTGTCGATGGTCGCAATCGTTGCGTACTCGCCCTCCGGCGTCGTCTGCTTCTCGATGGAATAGGTGACGGTGCGGCCCAGCGTATTTTTGGCCGTCTGGCGATACGTCTGGGTGGTATACCGCGGATCGACATTGACGACGATCCACGGGTCGGTCATGTCGAAGCGGATCGCCTGCTCGTCGCGCACCACTGGGAAGGTATAGCTATCCGTTGCCGCGGCGAAGACACCGTCGTCCGGCGCGGAGGCCGTGATCCTGATCGTGCCGGGCTTATTGAAGGTGACATAATACTGTCCGTTTTCCTGTTTGATCTCGGTCGTACCGTCGCCCTTGATATATTTAGAGGTAATTGTCGTAGCGCCTTCCACACCGGTGGTCGCCACGAGCGCCTTCTCCTGCGGGACCGTCACCGTGTCGTCGATGGGCGCGGAGAATTTGAAGTTCCGCTCCAGCCGCGCGGAGGCCGCGACGCACACCGTAACCGTCTGCTCGTAGGTGCCGTCGCCGTCCCAGTCAAATTCCCAAGCCTTTTTGACATCGTGGAGGTCCTTCGCGCTTTCCGCGTCCGCCGCAAGGAGGGTTTTGACCGTTAACTTTTCGACGCCGATTTTGGTGCCTTTCTCGGCCCCCTTCTCGCGGTACTGCGCCTTTTTCTTGGCGCTTCCCGGCTTTGTGATCTCAAAATCCGCAAACCAGCCGCCCTGCTGGTGCGGCACCGTGGAGGTGAGCGCAAGCTCGACCTCGGGCGCACACGCCACGCCGGTTCTGTCGTAGGTATAGCCCTCCGGCACGCTGACCGTGCCGTTGCTGTATTCCCACGTGCCGTTATAGACGACCTTGCCGTCCTTTTTCAGGGTGAGCACCTGCGCGGGCAGATTCAGCCTGATTCCCTGCGCGCGATTTTCCTCGCCCTTCCACCAGTAGAAGCGGTAAATCATGTAGGAATTGCTGCTTGAATTCGCATATGTATGCGCAAGCTCCTCGTCGATATAGGCCCAGAGGGTGATCAGATTGTTCTCCCCGTCCCGCGCGTCCTTGAAGGAGATCTTCTTCGACTCTGCGCCGTCAAAGCGCTGGGTCGTAAAGGCCGCCGTTTCCGGGTCGGCGCCATCGGGCATCGTCACACGGATGCCGATCCACCAGCCGTCCTGATTGCGGCCGACGCTCTCATCCTTCGGATACCATTCAAGCTCGAGCTTTTCAAAGGTGATGCCGCCAATCATCGTCGCTTCGCCTGTTAAAACTTCGACGTTGTTGGTTACCGTGACCGCCGAGGCGCGCACCGGCAGCAGTGACAGCACCATCACCAGCACGAGCGCAAGGCAGGACAGGCGTCTGCCAAGGTTGGAGTTCCAGAGTTTTCTCATTCGAGTGACCCCCTCGTTGATTTTTGCGTTCTCTCTCTTTCGGAGGCTCTGCAAACGCGGGCAAAGCTCCGGCCATTCAGAATACAATGCAGGCAGAAGGTAAAAGCTACCGCCGCCAGAAGCACAAAACAGACATAAGCCGTCCGGGTGATCCACACAAGCGTGACGATCAGCGCGATCAGGCTCAGTGCAAAGACCGCGTCCGCAGCGGCCGCCAGCGGATTGCGGAAAACGCAGAGTAGCCCCGGACGCTGCCGGACGGGATGCGGCCGTTCCGGCGCACTGCGCTCGCGGCGTTTTAAGGCGGATGCAAGCGCGCACTGCGCGGCGATGCCCAGCAGCAGAAACAGCCAGAACACCGCGCCGGCGAAAATGCTCCACTCGCGGCCGCGGCTGCCCAGCGGCATCAGAAGAATCGCGGCCGACATCAGGAAAAAGCACAGGATGCTTCCCCGAAGCAGGCGTTTTTCCTTCCTCACGGCGTCCCCTCCATTCCGGACGGCGGCGCGCAAACGGAAACTCCGCTGCGCGTCGACTCAATCCTTGTTCAATTTATTATCGCAAATCTGACAGGCTTTGTCAATTCCGGTTTCCGTAAATCTCGCGGCAAATCCCGTTTTTCCGTGTCAGATTCGCTCCTGCGTATGCACAAAGGTGATGTCAAATTCGACCGCGATCGCGGGCGGCTCGGAAAGCAGGGTCGTCTCGCCCTCCTGCGGCATCTGATTCTCCGCCAGAAGGGTCGTTGCATCCGCAGCCTGCTCCTGCAGGAGCTCCTGCGTGCTGATCTTCGACGTGACGGCGCCGGGGCCGTAAGGCGTGGGCGAGCGCTGGATGATCCGCCCGGAGGGGGTCATCCGATCTGTCAGCCTGCCGCGCGCGGCATTGACCGGGCTGCTCCTGAACACCTTGTCGCCGGTGCTGGCGTTCTTTTCGCGGATGCCGCGGATGGCCTTGCGCGCCGACGAGCCGCTCAGGTCGCCGATGAGGTGCGGCACCTTAAGCAGGAAAAACAGCAGCACGCTGACCGCCAACATCACGCCGCAGGCGACCGCTCCGGCGATGAAAATGATTCGATAGGTTTCGTAGGTCATAGCGCATTCCTAACCTTTCGACGTTTCAACCCGGCGGATGGTCGCCGCGATCTCGTCCTGAAGCTGCCGGACGGTATCCTGCAAAACCGACAGCTTCACCGTTCCGGCCTCGTCCGAGATCTCTTGGAGCAGGCCGGCGATCTGATCCGCATCTGCGACCTCGAGGAACTGCGCAGCGTTGCGGTCGATCAGGCGGTTGATCTTCGTCCAGACCTCCAGCCGGGAATCGACGCTGTCGAAACCGTCGGCCTGCGCTTTCAGCTCCCGCAGCATCCCCCACAGGCGCTCATATTCCTCGTACATTTTTTCCGTCTGCTTGATCTTCGCGCCGTTATACTGGTCGATCATGTCCATGCAGGAGGCGATGCTGCAATAGATCTCCGCGACGGGGTACTTCTCCGTCGCCTCGGAGAGCCACTTGGCCGCCTTGGTGTAGGAATCGCGGTCGTCCGCGGTGTCATAGTAGAACAGGAAGGACTCGCCGATGCGGTAGCAGACCTCCTGATAGCCGTCGGGGTTCTTCTCCTTCAGCGTTTTCAGGACGTCCACGCGCTCGGAAAAACCGTTGGACTTCTCCTCGTCCAGACCGGCCTGCAGCTTCAGAAGCTGCTGGCCCTCCTCGCCCGTGAGCACATGATCCTGCGTCAGAAGGTCGGCAAGCTGCTCATAGGCCTCCGAGCGGGAGGGATCGGTGAGGATCGCGTCGTAGCAGTCCTGCGCCGTCGACGCAGAGCGCAGCATCAGGTCGTAGTTCTCGGTTTTTTTCTGTTCGCCCGAAAGGTAGCCCCACAGTGACGCCGCGCCGAAGGCCAGCGTCAGACCGGCGCTCGCGAGGAAAAGCCCCAGCTTTCGCTTCTGCTTCTTGCGGTATGCGTCGTCGATCTTTTCATAATTCTCCAGCGCGTACATCAATTCCGCGCAGGACTGGTAGCGGTCGTCGGGATTGCGCTGGGTGCATTTCTGGATGATGCGCTCCAGACCGCTGGAAAGCGCCGGGTTGACCTGCCGGATGGGCAGGATCTCATAGGGCGGGTCGCAGGGGTTGCGCCCCGTGACCAGATGGTAAAGCGTCGCGCCCAGACAGTAGATGTCCGTCCGCGCGTCCGTCTGGCCCATGCCGCCGAACTGCTCCGGCGCGGCATAGCCCACCGTGCCGAGGCAGGTGGTGTCCGCCAGATTTTTTTCCTTGAACTCGCGCGCCGTGCCGAAGTCAATCAGGCAGATGTTGCCGTCCGGCTTGAGCATGATGTTCGCGGGCTTCATGTCGCGGTAGATGATCGGCGGGGTGCGCGTGTGCAGATATTCCAGCACGTCGCAAAGCTGCTTGGCCCACTCGATCACGTATTCCTGCGGCTGCGCGCCGTATTCCTCCAGCGCCTTGCTCAGGGGGTTGCCCTGTATGTAGTCCATGACGATCAGGAAGGTGTCCGGGCCTTCGATCACGTCGATGATGCTCGGCAGGCTGGGGTGGCTGAGCTTCTTGAGAAGATCCGTTTCCGCCACGAGGCCCTGCTTGACGATCTCAAAATCTTTAACGCCGTCCTTGCGGACCTCCTTGATCGCCCACTGCTTATTCGCTTTCTCGTTCATGGCCAGATAGACGACGCTCATGCCGCCCTGACCGACCTTATTCAGTATCTTATATTTTCCGTCAATCAGCGAGCCGATCTCCAGCATTCCGACCTCTCCTTAAAACGTGCGCACCAGCGCAACGGAAATATTATCTCTCTCTCCGCGCTGCATATCGCAGTCGACCAGCGCGCGGGCGTTGCGCTCCATCGTCGCGCTGTCCGGCAACACCGCCGGCTGCAAAAGGCCGAAGATTTCCTCCGGAAAGATCTCATGCCGGAAGCCGTCCGAGCAGAGAAGATACACCGCGTTTTCAAGCGTCCGGCCGAAAAAGAAATCCGGCACGACCGTTTCCGACGCGCCGACACACTGCAAAAGCACATTTCTGCGCGGATCCACGCGCGCCTGTTCCGGCGTGAGAAGTCCCTGCGCGACCTCGCGCGCGACAACGGTATGATCCTGCGTGATGCAGCGGATGCCGTCGGTCAGCTCGTAAAGGCGGGAGTCGCCGACGTTCAGCGCATAAAACCGGCTCTGCGTCAAAAGCACGGCCACAACGGTCGTGCCAAGACGGATACCCTGCCGTGCGCCATAGGCGCCGATGGCTTTATTCTGCGCGGTGACAAGCTCAGTCCACTGGGCGCGCACCGCCGCGTCCTCGATCGGCCCCGCGGCGCAGAGCTGCGGAAGCTGCTCGAACATCCACTGCTCAAAGGCGCGCACCACGCTCGCGCTGGCGACCTCGCCTTTTTGCAGGCCGCCCATGCCGTCGCACAGCACCGCAAGCACCATCCGCCCCTGACAGGTCTGGATGGTCTTGACGGTCAGGCTGTCCTGATTGGTCTGCTTGGTCGTGCCGACGTCCGTCGTCGCAGAAATGATGAAATTCACGTCATTCCCCCCGATCAGTACGTCAGGAATTCAAAACTCTCGTTGGCAAGCGTGATCTTGGCGCCGTGCGTCAGCTTCGTTTCCACATTGCTCCGGATCATAACGCCGTTGACGTAAGTGTGGTTGGTGGAGTTGGTGTCGACGATGTAATACTCGCCGTCGCGGTTGAGGATGTTCGCGTGGCTGCGGCTGATGGCCGTGTTGTCCGCGATGAAATAGTCCACAAAGCTGCGCTCCTTGCCGATGCGGAAGGAGGGCTTATTGATGGGGATGCGCTCATTGTTCTTCACGCGCAGCAGATACGGCTGCACGGGCGCGGCGGGCGTGCCCACGCCGAGGACGGTCGTTTCGCCGGAGGCTGCGCCGCCGAGAACGGTCGTCTCGCCAAAGCTCGCGGGCTGCACCTGCGGCACGGGAGCGGCAGGCTGCACGGGTCTGGACTGTGCGGGTCTGGATTGCACCGGCGCGGCTGCCTGCACGGGAGCAGGCTGTGCGGGTGCCGGGGCAGGGGATTGGGCAGGCGCGGCGAAGCCCTGATGCGGCTGGCCGGGAACGGCAAAGCCGGGCTGCGGGCGGCCGGG